>LKMJ01002011.1_pt1 | contig 18456 bp, 20 predicted proteins | sample 643391 | NCBI WGS metagenome assembly LKMJ01 (sample SAMN04112250, study PRJNA286221) | soda lake metagenome | biome: soda lake; feature: Kulunda Steppe; material: water; isolation source: sample PL-Br10 brine of Picturesque Lake | place: Russia: Kulunda steppe | collected 2010-07 | reverse complement strand
TACTATTCCTCCCAGAAATCACTACGGCTGAGACCATGTCGTGAACTGATCATATAGAACACAAGCGTATTCCCGCATTCCCAAATGTACTCTCGGCGACCTCAGCATAAAAAAGACATTAAATTGTCAATATATAACCGAGAACTATATAAAGATTGCATGGCGAAGGTGCTTTTGACATAATTACCCAGAATTACCTACAGCCGTACACAACATCAATTTCGAATCATCAGACACTATACAGCGCTACGATCTCATGGCCAACAACACAGTCTGCGATTTGTTCATTGACCTACCGTAGTGGAATGTTGTATTCTGTATAGAAAGACGCTTGTCATATTACACTACATGTTTGAAATCGATATATTATATAAAATTAATATTTGAGAGGAAGTACCGTGATTGTGTAATCCAGCGTCGCAAGTCATCTGGAGTCTGGTGTTGTCGATTGTTTCACGGTCCTTGTCGTGAAAAAGTCGTTCTGTTCCACGAGGAATTTGTTTCAGTTCACACGTTTCCGGTTATAGATCTCCCCGCCGACGGGTGATTCCTTCTGATCAATCTCCGGCCCGCTAACGGAGTACTCCCGAACAACGAGCATCAGACGAGTCCGACAGCCTGTCCTCAATACGGACATGCACGATTCAGTGGCGGTCTCGTTCTGTGATCCACTCGATCGTGTCGGTCTACGGACGATCCCCTGCTGGCTTCGTCGTATGGGTCGGTCACGTGGTATAATTGGGTGTTGGTGACGGGGAGAAGTGTTGAGAGTGTGGCTTCCAAGCTGATTAATAGTAAAATAAAAACAAAAAAATTTAAATTATAAGAGTAGATTACAAAATCTATGGACGATGGTGCATCGCTGGAGTTGACGACCGATCCCGCCAGATCAACGACTCGCTCGGATGGGACCATTCCCGCGCCGCTGTCGCCCGATGACCCGGAGGCGTGGTACGCTCCGGACGTTCGGGAACAGTACGAGATCCATCCGGGGGTCGTTGCAACGATCCGGGAGCACAGCAACGAGTTCACGTACGAGATCCGAGAGCCGTTACTGTCAGAGACCGACAGGAAACAGCTCGAAACCGTTCGATCCCATTTCGAGGATGCGAACCTCGCCCGTCCATTGACAAGGGAAGGAACGATTGAACGAATGGACCAGGGGTTCGATCCGAAATATCGTGAAGTCCTGCAACGATTGCTCGACTGTTCCACTCCGGCACGACGCCGTCTCTCCTACTATGTACTCTGTGAGCTTCGGTGTCTGGATGATCTCACGCCGCTCGCGCTGGATGATCGGATCGAGGTGGCCGACAGTTCAGGTGAGCAACTCGTCGTCCACACCGAGAACTACGCGCCTGCAAGAACCACATTTTCCCCGAACCCGGAGTATATCGACCGGTTCGTCAGCGAACGGCTCACGACCTATCACGTCGAGTTTAGTGGGTTCGAGATACCAGTCGTGATTTATCGGGAGAACCTCCTTGGACGAGACGCGTTTACGACGAAATACGCCGTACAGGAACCCGATCTGCTGCCGAACGACGAGGCACTGGTCGCGGAGTGTAAAGAACGGATCTGGGAGGCAAACGTCGACGGTTTCGTCGAGGATCGAGAATCGTTCGTTCGGGACCGCGCCCGGCGGGTCCTCTCCAGGTTACTGGCTGCACGGCGTACACGTGCATGGCCTGATGCCATCCGGTTTCGTACCCGGAGTGCGCTCGCCGAGTACGACCTTGCAGTCCCGCCAGTCGACAGCCGGTACTCCGACGACCGGCTTTCGGATATGATCTACTACGTCCTCCGCGACTATGTTGGAGAGGGAAAGCTCACGATTCTGATCCGCGACCGCAATCTCGAAGATATCGAGGCCAATCGGGTTGGCGAACGGATCAAAGTCGTACCACGGTCCGACGTGGGCCACGGAGACCGGATCCCAACGAACCTCCGATTCGAGGACGAAACGAGCTTCGTCAATGTCGTTACACAGTTGGCGGCTGCCGACGGGACCGAGCTGAACGCCTCACACCCTAGCGCGAAAGTTAACCTCTCTCCCGATGGCGTTGATGATGACGTCACGATCCGCTGTGCGGTTGCTCTGGGCGTAATTAGCGAAGACGGCCCTCATATTTCGGTTCGTAAACAGGCGCCCGAGGCGCTGACGCCGATCGACCTGATAGAGCAGGGTAGTATCTCAACTGAACTCGTCGCATTGCTATGGATGCTATACGAGCAGCACTCGGTCGTTCTGTTCTCCGGAGCAACTGGCGTCGGGAAGACAACATTGATGAACGCCCATATGCCGTTTGTCGACTTCCGGGATCGGCCGATCAGTATCGACGAGGGGTCCCGTGAAGTCCGATTACCACACGAGACCGGTGTGTCGCTAACCACGCGAGACCACGAAAACGAGTACAAGCAGGTAACGATGGCGGACCTGATGACCGAGTGCAACTATCTCAATCCCGACGTCGAAGTGATCGCGGAGATCAACACCGCCGCGAGCTTCGAGACCTTCGCCGAATCGTTGAATACCGGTCACGGGATCATCGGAACCACTCACGCCGAAGACGTCCAAAAGCTCGTTAATCGGGTAGTCGAACAGGGACTTCCTCCGTATCTACTTCGCGAGATCGACCTCGTCATCTTTCCGAAACACGTCGACGGTCACCGATATGTCGGTACCGTTATCGAGTTTCTGTCTCCCGACGAGTACGAGCAGGTCGGCGGTGAGTGTGGCGTCATTGACAAGGAGGGTACGGAAGTCCACTGGAACCGGATCGGGGGTCGAAACGAACGGGGGGAGTTCACCTTCGAGTATTCACATCCGAAACTGGAGACAATGAACGAGGAGCCGCCCGAGGAGTGGTCACATCGCTCTGCACGCGAGCAACCGATCCTTGACGACTCACGATTCGACGGCGACACGTTCGGAGGTGCAACGTCTTCCGAGACTGCAGATACACGGGAATGTGGGCTCCGGATATTCCATTCTATTGCCAACAGATCCGATCGCCCGGTTGCGGCCGTCGAGGCGGAGTTTCACCGAAAGCACCGGTACGTCCGCTATCTTCGAGAAGACGGCGTTGACGATTTCACCGAACTGTTCGAGTTCCTCGCGGATCTCCATACCAACGAGGCCGCAACGGTCGAGCGAGCAAGTGCCAACGCCCATGGGAATACCAATGGGTAGTTCGGCAGCAGAGTCAGAATACCGGTCTCAGAGTGCCCGACCGGTTCCGACAATCGACAGTGGACTGTACGCACTGTTCTCTCGGCATGCGGATAGTCACCGACACGACGCCGATCGCCGAAACTATCGCGGGACCGATATCCGGATGAGCTTCGGCGTATACCTTTCGCGAGTATATGCTGTCTCTTGGCTCGCATTTGTAGTCGTATCTGTTTGTGCAACGCTGGTCGTTCTCTCGGTTTCGTCGTTCCCCATCGAGATCGTCGGATCAGCACCAGCGAGTTCTGTACTACCGAATATCCCACAACCGTATCTCGCAGTCGGGCTAGGAATCCTCGCCGGAGGAGCCGCAAAGTACGCCGTTGTCCGTCTCGGCGGGCAGTACCTCCGCTGGATCGCGAGTTCACGACGGGCGGAGATCAATCACACGCTACCTGGTGCCGTTCGATATCTCCGTGTTCTCTCGACCGGGAGTGACAATCGCCGTGGTATGCTCCGGAAAGTCGCCGCGAACCGGGAGGCCTACGGGCAAACGGCAGTCGCCTTCCGGAAGGCGTTGAACAGGGCAGCGTTGACCGGAAGCCTTGATCGAGGGCTGCGAATCGTCGCTCGCGATACGCCGTCCAGAAACGTCCTCGCCCCGTTCGTTCTGAAGTTCAGGGAGCACGCCGAGCAGGGTGACGAGGAACTAACGAGCTATCTCCGTATGGAGAGTCGGATGCTATCCCACCAGCAGTCCCGAGCACGGGACCGCGCCGAATCGTTTCTGGAGCTACTGGCGGAACTGTTCATCGTTCTGCTGGTACTACCGGCACTCCTCGTCATCGTCGTTACCGTGTTGAGTGTTCTTTCACCGGGGCTCTCCGAACCCATCGGCACTCCTGTAGTCACGGTCACGGGCCAGCAGCTCCTCATCTATGGGAGTGCTGGTTTCGTTATCGTCACTGGACTGCTTGCCGCGTCACTGGTGTCGCAGGTTCGTCCCCACGACCACGCCGAACCCAGTTACAGTCGCCCCCCGGAGATTGTCGGACAGTTCGTTACTGCAGGATCGAACCCGGCGAGTGCATCAGTCGTCTGTGCACCCATCGCAGCACTGGTTGGAGCGACGCTCTATCTGAACAGCGTAGCGCCGATCAATGTCGTATTGTTGACCTACGTTTCGTGGACCGCCCCGGTCGGGATCGTTGCAGTGCGCCGTGCACGCCGTAACGAGGCGAAAGATCGGGAGATCAAGGACTTTATACACGCGGTTTCGGGCCACGTCAAACTCGGTCGTCCGTTTCCGGAAGCCGTCGCGCGCGTCGCGGGCGATGTCGACCTCGGCGCGCTCGACGACGACGTCAAGACCCTCGCGTTCAACGCGAACCTGACGACCAGGGATGGAAATCTTCGAACGGACGCGCTCGACTCGTTCGTCGCCCGAATCGGGACACCGATGGCCGAGCAGACGATCGGGCTCGTGACTGGCGCACTGGAAGCCGGTGGCGATGCGGAGGATATCTTCGAGACGCTACAGACCGAGGTTGGGCGGCTCCATCACGAGAAGCAAGCACTCCGCAATGCGATGCTGGTTTACGTGACTGTCGGGTGGACGACGGCGTTATTAATTATCGGGATTATGGTCGCGGTAGACAGCTACGTTATCGACGGGTTCGCACAGCTATCCGCAGTTTCCGAGCCCACCACGGGCGTCGCTATGGACGCCTCGACGATCGACCCCGAGCGCGACCAGTTCCGGTTTTACGTCGTGACACAGGCGACGATGCTCGCGTGTGGCTGGTTCGCTGGAATGGCCAGCCGCGGCCTGTACGAAGCGTTGTTACACTCCGGTGCACTGGTATTTATTGCATATCTGGTGTTTTCGGGGGTCGGAATGGCATGAGGTTGGTAGTACCGGGGTATCGCGGACAGTCCAACGTCATCGGCGTCGCACTCTTGCTTGCGATCACTGTGATCGGCATCGGAGGGATGGCCGCTGGAATCGGTGCGGTTATCGACGAGAACGCCGACGCCGCCGACGCGACGACCGTCGCGGACGGCTTCGACGATAGCCTCCAGCCGACATCGACGACGGGCCATCGGACCGGAGACGTACGGTTCACCAGCGGACAGGTCGGGGTCGAGCCCCGACAGTTGCGCGTGCTAAACGAGACCGGTCCGATCGAGACAGTACCGGTCGACGCACTGGTTTACGAGTCCGGAGAGACGCGCGTGGCGTACCACAGCGACGCTGTTGTGCGCGGGTCGCCCGGAAACGCGTGGTTCCGGACCGAACCACCGATCACGATCGATCAACGATCGGAGGGCCCGGTCGTGATCAGCGCAGCACAGTTGAATGCGAGCCACATCGGCATTGGTGGTAACTCCAATCGCCCAGTACAACTGGAAACGGATGTCTCGCATGAGCGCCACAACCTCGGTACGGACAGTTACCGGATCGCGGTCGAGACGTCTACGCCGGGCCCATGGAAACGGTATTTCGAGGAGATCGGAGCGACGGTCGAGACAACTGATCGAAAGTTCGCCGGTGACCGCGAAACGAGCGTCGTTGCCACAATCGATGGGGAACGAACTGCGTACCTGGTTACTCACGACCTGCGACTGGAGGTGAGTCATGGCTGACAGGGCGGTGTCGGCCGTCGTCGGTAAAGCGCTGGAAGCCTCGATCGTGATTATCTACATCGGTCTGCTCACGACGACGTTATATGCCGGGGTGCTTCCAGAGTACCGGACGGCCGCCGCGACGGAGGTTGCGGATCGAACGGTCGCTGACGTGAGCGGTGATCTACAGACTGCGGTTCCGTCGAGTACAGCCACGAACCGGACGGAACAGCAGGTTGACCTCCCTGCTACGATTCGGGGCGAGACCTACTGGATCCGGGTACAGAACGATACACTCGTACTCGAACACCCTCATTCGGATGTCGGTGAGCGAGCACCGATCGTCTTGCCTCGATCCGTGACGTCGGTCGAGGGGGAGTGGCGAAGCGACGAGCAGACTGTCATCACCGCCGAGCGGTCGGACGACACCATCGAGATACGGCTCGAAACAGGTGAGCGATAATGGGGGCCGACTCGTCAGGGCGTGGCCAGGCTAATCTCGTGGCACTGGCGGTTGCCATCGTCGTCCTTACTGCCGCACTGGGTGTCGGGCTCGCGATCGCCAACGGTGCGTTCGGCGACGCGGAGCGGGACGCGACCGAACGGGCGACCGCAGCGAGCCTTGCCGAGACGCTGGTGCATCCGGACTCCTCGCTCTCCGCCCGCCACAACGTCCTGAACGCGAGCGCTGTGGAGGTGTTCGAGTCACAGGATCTCGATACCCGCCATACAGCACTCGAAGCCTACGACGTTACAGTACGACTGGACGACGAGACCCTCGCAACGACTGGAGATACGACTGCTGGCACGACGATCAGACGGGTCGTGCTCGTCGAAGAGCGACAGTCGGCCATACGGACGCCGGGGCTATCGGGGACGGCTGACCCCACCGTAACGCTGCCGCGTCGTACAGATCGAGTCGTTCTCGCGTTCGATCCGGACGACGACACGACAGTGTCCACCGTGCGGATCGATGAACGGGTCGAACTTCACAACGAATCGGGACTTGTGGGCGAACACGAGGTAGCGGTCTCGCCGCTGGAAACCTCGAAGGTCGAGATTGAGGCGGACGGAGAGGTAGTTGAGGGCGATGTCCGGATCGAGTACTTCCCGGTTCGGACCCGGTCCGCTGTGCTGGAGGTGACAGTTGATGCGTGACGGTCGGGGGCAGCTCTCGACCCCGGTCGTCGAGGCGGGTCTCGGTGTGATCCTGATATTCGCCGTTGTCACGACGTTTGCCCTCGGCGTTCCCGGAGCCGACACCCAGCAGGCACAACTCGATCTCTACGCGGAGGATACGGCAGCGGTTCTTTCGGGAGAAGCACCCCGTCATCAGGATGCGACGCGTCTCACCGAACTCGCCCGTAGCGAGGACGCATTCGAGCGCGAGCATGAACGCGCTGACCGGCGGCTCGACGAGTTGCTCCCTGACAACGTGCTGTATCAGATCGAAACCGATCACGGTATCACCGGAATGGAACGCCCCGGCGGCGTCCCTTACGGGAGCGCGACAGTACCGACCGAACACGGCGACGTGACGATCAGGGTGTGGTACGCGTGACTGGTCGCACTCCGGACACACGGGGACAACTCGTCTTGCTGGCCGCGGCCGTGATCGCGTTTGCGCTGGCGACCGGTGCGCTGGCATACCTGCAGGTCGGTTCACATCCGGATATCGAGCCGAGTAGCGAGGAAGGCTCCCCAGAGCGCATTGTGAGCGCGTTAGATCGGAGTGTCCACAACGCCACGGCGTCGGCGACGGACCGGTACGACTGGGACGACCGCGAGTTGGCAGTCGAGGAACTTGAGGACGACCTCGAACCTCGCGTCCAGACACTTCGCGTCTCCGAACTTGAGCAATCAGTCGTCCACGAGATTGCGTACGATGAGAGTGACGCGGCTGCGTGGGCGGCTAACGACTGTCCCAGCGACCCGGATCGACGCTTCGGTGACTGCGAGGTAATCGGCGGCGTCGTCGTGCAAGAGCGTGCCGGTGAAACGTACATACTTGGAGTCGCATTCGAGCTCCGGACGACATCCGAACCGACAACCCACGAGACGAGCGTTCGAGCGACCGGTCGGCAGTAGACAAAGACGGTTCGCTCGGCGCCGATTCCGATCTCCGTGGTCGTATCGAGCGCCACTCTGATCCGATAGACGGCCGAAGTGCACCACGGGTCATCGCCAGTCTGGGCGGATGTCCTGACTCGGGATGTAGTTCCCATGATATGTATGCTGCACGTCAAAGGATGTGGTAGGGTGATGACGAACTCGCTGGCGGCGAAACTCGGCCCGGAAGACATCCGGATCAACGCGATCCATCCGGCAGTGATCGAGACGAAGATGGAGACGGAAGACGTCGCAATCCTCGGAACGGAGGCAGAAGACGACTTTATCGAGGGTATTCCGCTGGGACGTGCCGGACAACCGGGTACCGTCGCGGGTACCGTCGCCGACATCGCGCTGTATCTCGCCAGCGACCTGTCGAGTTGCACCAGCGGGGAAGCGCTCTTGTATATGAGACATGACAAACAGGCGGTGAGCCGGAGGTCGCGCAATGAGGTCAGTGACCCGATAGTTTCCGCGCACTGGATTGATATGCCGTGCGCCCGGATAAAAGGCTGTGACAGACTCGTACGGCCCCGGATTTCGCACGCTGACGACGGAACTCCATGATCACCGGCCGACGATCGAGGGTGAGATTCCCGGGTGGCTTTCGGGCACGCTCGTCCGAAACGGACCGGGCCGCTTCGATATCGGAGAGCATCGCGTCAACCACTGGTTCGATGGGCTCGCCATGTTGCGACGCTACGCGTTCGAGAACGGAGCCTTGCGCTATTCGAATCGGTTTCTGCGTACTGAGGCCTACGGCGATGCGATGGACGGACGGCTTACTGGCCAGTTCGGGACGGATACCCGCGGCTGGCGGCGTATCGTCGAGACGATCCGATCGCTTGGGCTCCCGGAGCCGACCGACAACGCGAACGTCCACGTTGCAGAGGTCGACGGCGAGTACGTCGCGTTGACCGAGGCCCCGCGTCGGATCGCGTTCGATCCAGAGACCCTGGAAACGCGTGGGGAGTTTCGGTTCGAGGACGATTTTCCGGAGCATCTGACCGCAGCCCACCTCGTTGACGACCCACACCGCGAGGAACTGGTCGGATTCACGACCGAGTTCGGCCGCCGTCCGACGTATCACATCTATCGCGTGCCTGCCGGAAGTCGCAGTCGCGAGCGTATCGCCTCGATCGACGCGAACGGCCCGGCGTACATCCACGACGTGAGCGTCACCGGCGAGCACGTCGTCCTCGTCGAATCGCCGCTCGTCATCTCGGTCCTGCGCGCGCTGAATCCGTTCTCACAGGGTGTCACCGACATGCTCGACTGGCAACCGGACCGGCCGATGCGGGTGCTCGTTGTCGACCGGGAAAGTGGCGAACTCCTCGCGGAACCGACCACGGCTGCCGCGTTCACCTTCCACCACGTCAATGCCTACGTCGAGGACGGCTCGATCATCCTCGATCTGGTGGAGTTCTCGGACGACAGGATCGTCGGTGCGATGGCGATGGAGGAACTCGACGGTGTCGGCTTTCCGTCGGTTCCGGACGGTCGACTTTTCCGGTACGAGATCGACCTCGAACGGGAACGGATCGACCGCTCGCGGCTGTATGACGGCGGGATGGAACTCCCACGGATCGTCCGGCCAAAGATCGGCCGACAGCATCGCTACGCCTTCGGACAGGCAACCGATCGTGATGGTGCGAACGGCCTCGTGAAAGTCGACTGCGAAACCGGGGCTGCACAGGAGTGGTGGGAGCGATCCGTGTTCGTCGAGGAGCCGATCCCGATCCAGAAGCCCGACCCGGAGGCCGAAGATGACGGCGTGGTACTGGCGACCGCGCTGGACGTCGAGCGCGAGCAAACGATCCTGCTCGTGTTCGATGCCACGGTGCTCACTGAACTCGCCCGGGCGTACCTTCCACATCCCGAGCCGTTCGGGTTCCACGGCCGCTTCTTTGAACGCTGATCATCGTGCAAGCGCAGCAAGCGTCTCGGCGGTGATGGGACTTGCAGGTGGGTCGTCCGTGACTGCGAGTTCATAAATTGCCCGGCCGGCCATCTCGACCGAGAATGGTCTGTCTTCTCCGAGACGGCGCGCGATCGGTTCCAGCTCACCGACCGCGGTGAACAGGTAGTTCGCGAGCGCCGGAAAGTGTGGCTGGTCCGGACCGTACACCGGTCCGAACCGCGGAATCAGGACGTCCAGTTCGAGGTCGGCGACGGCGGCCTCGGCACGGCGTCGGGCCGTCATGTATGCGTCCCGGACCAGCGGCGGCTTCGTCGACGAAGAGACGTACACGAAGCGGTCAACGCCAGCCCGTTCGGCCTCCAGTGCGGCGACGATCGCGGAATCGCCGTTGAGACGCTCGAACGTCACGCCCGTCTCGGGTGTCTCCGAGATGGTGCCGATCGAGTGGACGACGCAGTCGACAGTAGAGAGGGCAAAGCGCCACTCCTGAGGTGAAAACACGTCAGCTTCGATCCAGTCGACACGGTCAGCCCACCCGGTACTCCCACCGTCTGTCGGGGGGCCGCTTCGTGCGACGCTCGTCACGTCGTGGCCTGCAGCGATGGCGTTTGCACAGACGCGGCGGCCGATGAAACCGTTACCGCCGGTAACGAGTATGTGCACACGTGTAATCCGTGTCGGCAACGGAAAACGGCGTCGCCGATGTCAGCGGTCGGTCGGTGGGGGGCCGCTGTACTCGCTGGCATCTTCGTCAGCGTCGAGATGGATCGTTTCTATACGTTCGACGCTCGCCACCGACTCCGCGCCGTCGATCTCATCGCCAACAAATCTGGGGAGCCGACCGTCCGCTTCCACATCCTCACGCGCGACCGCCAACAGCGCGTCGATGGCTTCGGTCAGCGGGATGCAGGCCCGGTAGCCGTCTTCCCCAGTGACCAGAAGATGTGTCGATCGGTCGTCGGCCTCGACACGTGAGAGCAGCGTCTCTATCAGGACGCCGCGCCACTGTCCCACCTCGTAGTCGCCGGTAGCACAGGTCACTCTGTGACGTTCGGTCTGGAGGTCGAACTCACCGAGATACGATGGATCCGTCGGCAAGAGTAGCTGGCGTGTGCTAGAAATTAACACTCTCCCTGAGTCGTCGTCAGTACGTACAGCCACTGTGTACGTACCCATAGCCAAGTGGCTGTTAAATCGCTATGAAAGTAGACTGAAACGAACGAGCGTATCTGTCCGCTTGTGAACGATTTTGTTCAGTATCTCGTCGCCTGAAGTTCCGAAAAACGGACTTCCACGTCGATCATCGGCTCGGGGTAGTCGACGCCGAGTACCACATCGTACGACGATTCCTCGTCGGCATTCATACGCCACGGTCGGTGGGCGTACTCGGCGGGCAACGCCCGCAGTTCCGGAAGCCAGGTTTGGACGTACTCAGCGTCGGCATCGTAGCGTTCGGCCTGTGACAGGACGTTGAAGAAGCCGTCACGCGAGTCGTTGCCGACCCCCGCCTGATACGCCCAGTTCCCCCAGTTAGAGGCGACGTCGTAGTCAATCAACTGTTCCTCGAAGTACGCCGCTCCCCAGCGCCAGTCGACACCCAGTGCGTCGACGAGGAAGGAGGCGACGTTCTGTCGCCCCCGGTTCGACATGTATCCTGTCTCGTTCAGTTCGCGCATGTTGGCGTCAACAAAGGGTACACCGGTCTCACCTGCTGCCCACTGTTGGAACGCGGTCCGGTCGTGTGTCCACGTTTTATCCACATCCCGGATTCCCGTCGGAGTAAAGAAGCTCTCACCATGTTTGAGGAACTGAAACTGGAAGAAATCCCGCCAGCGAAGCTCGAAGAGTAGCCAGTAGGTGTCCTCGTTCGAAACCCGTTCGTCCTCGTACCGCTTCACCTCGCGGTGGATCCACCGTGGCGAGAGACAGCCTGCAGCGAGCCACGGGGAGAACTTCGAGGAGTAATCCGGGCCAAGCAGCCCGTTGCGCGTCGATTTATAATCCCGGAGTCGGTCGGCGTCCCACAGATAGTGCTGGAGCCGTTCTTGCCCAGCGGTCTCTCCGCCCTCGAAAGAAAGGGCGGAGCGGTCATCCCGTGGCGGATCGTCGAGGCCCAGCTCTGAAAGCGCAGGAACAGCCCCGGCGTCGAGATCGGGCGTCGAAACGCTCTCCGGGGCAGCAACTGGGTCGCGGACCGTTGCGTTGTCCTCGACCTCCTTTCGCCACGGGGTGAACGTATCATCGATCCGATCGTAAGGCGTCGGCAGGTCGTTGATGTGATAGAGTGTGTGAGTGAATCGGCGCTGGAAGTCGACTGACTCTGGAAGTGTCTCTCGAACCGCTTGCTCGCGTTCGATCTCCTCGGTCGCGGGCTTCGTCTGGGCGAAGACGGCGTCAGCGTCGACCGCCTGGACGATCGACGGGACTACCTCCTCGACGAGTCCTTCGCGGACGGCAAGCTCCCCGCCACGCTCCCGAAGCGAGTCGCGGAGGTCTTCGACGCTTGCGCGACGGAACTGCGCTCGATGAGTCCCCATCTTAGCCGGCCCGTACTGGCTGTCTGCGCGACGACGTGAATCGAAGACGTACACCGGCACGACGTGTTCGGCCGCGGCTACAGCGTCCGCAAGCGTCGGGTTGTCCTCGACGCGCAGGTCATCACGGAACCAGACGACGGCAGTTTCCATACACCGTATAGCGACGCCAGCGATAAATATCGATTGCCGGAGAGGTCACCGGTAGGAGGGTCGGTCGTCGCTACACTCGGATCGCGAAGACGAACTCCGTCGAGCTACCGAGCGGATCGTCGGCAGTCGTGGTCTGTAAGTTCTCGAACCCTGCCGCACGGAGCTGATCGAGCGTCCGGGTCCGTCCCGGCGCGGAGAAAAACATCGTTCCATCCATCCAGCCGCGTCGCACCGTCTCGAAGCGACCAGCCGGAAGCGTCATCAGGAGCCGACCGCCGGGTCGGAGGATTCGGGCGAACTCCTCGTACACTGTGGGATGCGACTCCCGCGGGACGTGAAAGACGGCGTGATACGCGGTGATCGCGTCGGCGACACCGTTTGCGATCGGGAGCGTCTCCATTACTCCCTGCACGAGCCGGGCGTCCGGGACCGTACCCGTCGCTAGCGCGAGCCCCACCCGGGAGATGTCGACGCCGACGGAGTCCGCTGGCAGGTTCGCAAGCGTCCGCGCGCCGTCACCACAGCCGATATCGACAACCAGTGGATCGTCTGGACAGCCGTCAAGCAGGTCGTCGATAAGCTGGGCGTCCGATCCCGAGGGGTTTCGCCGGGTCGCGTACGTCTCCGCGATTTCGTCCCACGCCCGCCTGATCTCGTTGCGATCCATACCTCAGTCAAGGTCGGATCGCTCATCACTCTTTGCCGGGCGGTCTCCGACTGCTCCGCGCCCCGACCCAGTAGCTTGCTCCGGAACAAACCGTTTTCACTGGGCGCACCAACATCCGAGCATGCGCGCAGCTATCTACCAGAACCCTCGCGAGATCACTGTCGAAGAAGTACCGGACGTCACAGTCGAGTCGTCGACCGATGCCGTCGTCCGCGTGACACACACGGCTATCTGTGGCTCAGATCTCTGGTTCTACCGTGGCGAGAGCGACCGCGAGGCGGGATCACGGGTCGGCCACGAACCGATGGGGATCGTCGAGGCGGTCGGCGAGGACGTCACGTCGGTCGATGTCGGCGACCGGGTGTTTGCCCCGTTCGTTATCAGCTGTGGCTACTGTGAGTTCTGTCGAAAAGGCCTGCATACCTCCTGTTCGAACGGGGACTCCTGGGGCGGCGAGAACGGGGGCTGTCAGGGGGAGAAGATCCGCGTCCCGCAAGCCGACGGAACGCTCGTACGGGTCCCGGACCGGCACGCCAACGACGAGGATACCCTCAAAGCGCTGCTCCCGCTTACCGACGTGATGGGGACTGGTCATCACGCCGCGGTGAGCGCGGGCGTCGAGGCAGGCGATACCTGCATCGTCATCGGCGACGGCGCGGTCGGGCTCTGTGGCGTCCTCGCGGCCCGCCGACTCGGCGCGGAACGCATCGTCGCGATGGGCCACCACGAGGATCGACTCGAACTCGCCGAGGAGTTCGGCGCAACAGAGACGATCGCCGCCCGCGGGGACGAGGCCGTCGAACGCGCAAAAGAGATGACCTACGGCGGCGCGAACCACGTACTGGAATGTGTCGGCGCGGCATCGGCGATGGACACCGCGATCCAGGTCTGTCGCCCCGGTGGAACTGTCGGCTACGTCGGCGTCCCCCACGGTGTGGACGACGAGGGGCTCGACGTGTTTTCGATGTTCAGTGACAACATCACGCTACGGGGTGGCGTCGCGCCGGTCCGGGCCTACGCCGAGGAGTTGATGAGCGACGTGCTGGGCGGCACGCTCGATCCGTCGCCGATCTTTACGAAGACCGTTGATCTGGACGGCGTGCCGGAGGGCTACCGGGCGATGGACGAACGCGAGGCGATCAAGGTGCTGGTCAAGCCCTGAAAGCCAGGCGACGCGCTAGAAGAACTCCCGCAATCCGACCGCTCGGGGCACGAAGACGGCTCCGAGCGCCGTCCGAACCGACTCATCGAGGATTCGCAGGTCACCGAGTCGCCTGGCCTCATCGAGCCCGTACGTACCGACGGCCAGCTGGGAGAGCGTCCCGATCCCGATGGTTGCGTCGGCCGTCCCAGTGGACTGACCGTTCACGCTATCGGCGACGCGATCGATGCTCGCACGTCCGTCCGATACAGACAGCTCGAACACGCCCTCGTTGTCCGCGACGAGCGGATCAGACACCGCCAGCGTGCACTCTATCTCTTCGGCTGGCCATTCGATCGCTTCTAGGGCCTCGACGTCGGTCAGTCGGACCATCGGTCCCGGCTCGACGGTACAGTCGATGGCTGCCGGATCCTCGACCCGGGAGAGCAGATCTGTGCCCAGCGCGCGCTCTCCGACGATCCGCTCGATCTGTGCGCCGTGACCAGAGAGAAAGTCGAACAGGGCACGATAGGCCTCTTCGTCTGCCGCGACGAACCCGCTGACCGTGAGCGTCCGCTTGTCGTCGTCACCGACGGTGTAGACCAGATAGCCCTGTAGCTGTCCGTCCCGCTCGTAGCCGTAACAGAACGGTGCGCCATCACCGGTCCAGTTCGCGAGGGTACGCTCACGCCACCACGTCTCGGAGCGTCGCAGTGCAAGCGACCGATCCCCGCTGGAACGGCGCTCGACCGCTCGTAGCTCTTTCCAGTCATCGCCGTCGATCCGTCGCATTCGCCCGGCAGTATCGGCCATCGGGAGCGCCCGCGGGGGAAGTTCGTACCGTGTCACCTTGTTGGCCGTCCCCCAGCCCATCCGTCGGTAGAACGGCGTCGAGAACGGCCAGAGAGCCACGAGACCTATCCCTCGTTTACGGTACTCCGAGAGCACCTGCAGACACAACTGGCGTCCGTAGCCCTTCCCGCGGAACTCGGGGAGCGTGGCGACCGCACCCAGTCCGCCGATCGTCGTGATCTCGTCACGGATGCGGGCCTCCGGTGTGTACAGTTTACAGCCGCTAACGAGGGTGTTGTCGTCGTACAGGCCGTACCGATCGAACAACTCGGTCTCCTCACTCTCGGTCTCCGCCGCATCGAGCGGACCGCGTTCGGGGGTGAACGCATAGCGGAGCATTGAACGGAACTGCTGGCGATCCTCGGCAGGTAGTGAGCGAAAGTCGGTCATGGAGCTCCGTTTTTCTCCGAGCCGTATCAGTGTATCCGATCCGGACCGAGGCCACCGTGTCGGCGACGGGGGGCGGTCAGTCCAGCTTCCGGTACTCGCGCGCTTCCTCGGCCCGCTCGACGACCGAGTCGAGTGTGGCTTTCCCGCTGGTCGTCTCGACGCCAGCGTTGACAGCACCCTCCAGCACGGGTGCGTCGGCGATCCGTACCTCCGCGTCGCTCATCTCGATCGCCAGCTCGGCGTTCATTACCGCGCTTCCGAGATCGACGAGGACGACGACTCCGTCCCCGTCATCGGCGCGCTCGATAGCCTCCCGGATCCGTCCCGCGTCGGTTCCGAGCCCATCGTCTTCGCCGCCCGCAGCTTCGATTCGGGCGTCACCAGCCATCTCCTGTGCGACCTCACAGACCCCTTCCGCGGCGCGGGCACTGTGTGAGACCACAACGAGTCCGATCATTCCTCCTCGCCCTCCGCTACCTCGTCGGGCATCTCCTCGGGTGCTGTTTCAGCCTCGGCAGTCGCTTCGACCTCACCGTTGAGATACGTCTGGGCGGTGGCAAGCAGTTCCTCCATGATGTACAGTGTTGACGTCGCGCCGGGGTCCTGATGGCCGACCGATCGCCAACCTAGATACGATGCCCGTCCCTTTTTCGCCCGGATCGGCGTGGTGAACTCGACGCCCCGCTCGGCGGCGTCGACCGCCTTTGCCAGCGCTTCGAGGGGCTCTAGATCGTCAGTCTCGATCGACTTCTTGTAGGTGTGGACGGCAGGCGTAAGCGCGTCGACCATCGTCTTCGATCCGATCTCCGCACCGCCACGGTCCTGAACCTTCTCCAGATACGCCTCGGCGAAGGCGACGCTGGTCTCGGCGGTGATCCCCTCCTCGGAGAACGCCTGACTTGCAGACATGATCGAGCCGCCGTAGAGCGGACCGGACGCGCCGCCGACCTCCGAGACGAGCGTGACGCCGATCGTCTTCACAAGCTCGGCGGGATCGGCCTCGTCCATGTCCTGTACTTTCTCGTTTGCCTTTCTGAACCCCCGGGTCATGTTTGCCCCGTGGTCGGCATCGCCGATCGCCGAGTCCAGGTCCGTCAGATGTGACTTCTCTTCGTCGAGCCGCGCGGTAACGTTTTCGAGTGCCTCTACGACCGCCTCTCGCTGTCGTTCCGTATCACTCATATTGAACTAGGTGGTGGGAGACCGCAAAGCGTTTGCGCCGACTATTCCGTCACTGTCAGTCCCGGTGTGTCCGCTGGCGCTGACAGCAACTCTTTGAGTTCGTCATCGACCGCACAGACAGTGATCGACGCGCCGTCCATGTCTAGTGAGGTCATGTAGTCGCCGACCCACGCGTCCCAGGTCTCCAGTCCGTGGTCGTCGATCAGCTCCTGCAGACGTTTGTTGACGACAAACAGTTCCATCAGTGGGGTACCACCCATCCCATTGACGATCGTGACGACCTCCTGGCCGTCGTCCAGGTCGAGATCGTCCAGTACGTTCTCGGTGAGATGCTCGGTGATCTCGTCGGCGCTCATGATGTCGGTTCGCTCGGTACCCGGCTCGCCGTGGATGCCGATTCCGAGTTCGATCTCGTCCTCCCCCAGATCGAACGTCGGCTCACCCTTGTCAGGGGTGATACAGGAGGTCAGCGCCGTCCCCATCGTGGCGACGTTGTCGATGACCTTCTCTGCGACACGCGTCACCTCGTCGAGGTCGGCACCCTCGGCCGCCTTCGCACCAGCCGCCTTGTGGACGAGGATCGTCCCGGCGACGCCGCGCCGACCGGACGTGTACAGCGAGTCCTCGACGGCAACATCGTCGTTGACGACGACTTGCGAGACATCGACACCCTCCATCCCCGCCATCTCCGCAGCGGTATCGAAGTTCATCACGTCACCCTCGTAGTTTTTCACCACGGCAAGGACGCCTTCGCCGCCGTCACACGCTTCGATCATTGACCCAAGCTGGTCCGCGGTCGGCGACGTGAACACCTCTCCGGCCGCTGCGCCATCGAGCATTCCGTCCCCGATGAAGCCACCGTGTGTCGGTTCGTGACCGCTTCCCCCGCCCGAGACGATCCCTACCTTCCCGTCGACAGGCGCGTCCGCTCGAACGAGCACTTCAGCATCGTCGAGCCGCCGGAGTCGATCAGGGTACGCCGCTACCATTCCGTCGAGCATCTCGTCGACGACGTCTTCCGGGTCGTTGATGAGCTTCTTCATAGTTCATAGTGTACTTTATTCGGAGAGATTAAATATGTGCGTGCTCGTTCTGGGGAGATATATAGAGGAGCTGTATGTATCGATCCCTGTCATCCGAGGTCGAATCTGTTGGAGGTAATCGATCTATCTCGGAAAGATCGAACCGCCGGCCGAAAAACGTGTTGAGTGCCATTTTCGCCCCGATATACGATCCGACAACAACAATTACGAATCCGATCACGATATTGATGGCAAGTTCAACGATCATATGACAGATATACAGTCGAGCAAAAAAAGACTTCATCGGTTCGATAGGCTCATGTAGTGAACGAATGGTTCTCATCTTGAGCTTCAACGGACCCTAACAGACACAGATCGATCGCGAAATACCGATGCCTTACAGGTAGAGTAGGGCGAGTGCGTCGGGGTTTACCGCACGCTCACTCGCTTATAAACTTGTTATCCCGCCAGTTGACGCCACCGCCGTTCGAGTCGTTGTCGCCCGCACCCTCGACGACTTCGATCGAACTCGGGCGGGGGTCGCCGTCGACGATTCGCGTCGCTTCGAGGTCGCCGTCCCGTTCGGTGATCGCAGTGAGCGTCCCCTTTTCGGATTCCTTGGCGATCTCACAGAGTACCTGGAACATCTCGTACTGCAGGGTCGTGTTCTGCAGAACGGTTTCGCGAT
>LKMJ01002010.1_pt1 | contig 18465 bp, 19 predicted proteins | sample 643391 | NCBI WGS metagenome assembly LKMJ01 (sample SAMN04112250, study PRJNA286221) | soda lake metagenome | biome: soda lake; feature: Kulunda Steppe; material: water; isolation source: sample PL-Br10 brine of Picturesque Lake | place: Russia: Kulunda steppe | collected 2010-07 | reverse complement strand
GTGCGACCTCGTCCCCGACGAGGAACTCGACGCGATTGAAGAGCTGCTTCGGACGTTGCAGCCACGTGCGGAGGTCGTCCGAACCGAATTCGGGCGCGTCGACCCTGCACGGATACTCGACACCGGGCGGTTCGATTTCGAGGCCGCACAGGATTCGGCCGGCTGGAAGCACGAACTCCACCACGACCACCACCACGACCCCGAAGAGGAACACGGCGTGGCGTCGTTCGTCTTCCGCGCCGACAGGCCGGTTCACCCCGAGCGCTTCGCCGACCTGCTCGGCGAGCTTCCGCCGGAAGTCATCCGTGCGAAAGGGTTCTTCTGGTCGGCCGGCCGCGAGGACGTGGCGATGGGGCTCGACAAATCCGGCATGTCCGTTCGCGCCGGGCCGACCGGTCGATGGATCGCGAACCTACCACCACAGCAACAGAAGCACTATCTGCAAACGGTTCCGGGCCTCGAAGCCGAGTGGGACGATCGGTGGGGTGACCGCGGCGTCGAACTCGTGTTCATCGGCCGTGATTACGACCGCGTGGCGCTCGAATCGGCGCTGGAGGCGGCCGTCCTCACCGACGAGGAGTTCGCCGACGACGATTGGGGTTCGTATCCCGATCCGTTCGGAACCGACGGACAAAAGGAACTCGCGCTCGCAGACGACTGAAATGGCGGTTCCGGTCACGATACTCTCGGGCACGCTCGGTGCGGGGAAGACGACGGTGCTCAACCACGTCCTGACGGCCGACCACGGCTACGAGGCGGCGGTGCTCGTCAACGACATGGGCGAGGTGAACGTCGACGCCGACCTCATCGAGCGACGTGTCGGCGACGACAGCGAGGTCGTTGAGCTGTCGAACGGCTGTATCTGCTGTGGGATGCAAGGCGAGCTCGAACGCGCCGTCACCGACCTCGCGTTGAACGAGGAGTTCGACTACCTGCTCGTCGAGCCGTCGGGAATCTCCGAACCAGCCCCGGTCGCCCGCCAGTTCGTCCGCGGCCCCGCAGCCGGGTTCTACTCGCTCGACTCCGTGGCGACGGTCGTCGACGCCAGGCAGTTCTACGACGCGTTCGGTCGGGGAGTGGCCGAACGGCGCGGCGACGAGGACGAGTCACGCCCGCTCTCGGATCTCATCGTCGAGGGCGTCGAGTTCTGCGACACGCTGATACTGAACAAAACCGACCTCGTGACCGAGGACGAACTCGACGACGTGATAGCCACGATCCGAACGCTGCAGCCGGGTGCGGCACTGTTTACCACCGAATTCGGCCGGCTCGACCCTGGCGAATTCTTGGATACGGGCCGGTTCGACGCCGAACGCGTCGCGAACTCGGCCGGCTGGAAGCGCGCGCTCGAACACCACGCGACGCACACCAATGATAACACGACGCACACCGCCGATGACGACCACGACGGATACAGCCACGAGGGGCACGACCACGCCGACCACGCCGACCACGATGACCACGAACACGACCACAGTCACGCCCCCGACCGCGCTAATCACGACCATCTCCACCCACCGGACGCGTACGATATCGACTCGTTCGTCTACCACCGTCGTCGGCCGATGCATCCCGAACGGCTCGCAGAGACGCTCTCGAACCTACCGGAGGACGTGGTTCGCGCCAAGGGACTGCTCTGGGTTGCCGGCCGCCCCGACCACGCATTGAACCTCTCTGTCGCCGGCTCGCAGTCGTACGTCGACGTCTCCGGGCGGTGGATCGCCTCGCTCTCGGAGGTTCGCCAGGAGGCGTACCGGAACTCGCGCGACCTCGACTGGCACGACGAGCACGGCGACCGCGAAACCCAGCTCGTCGTCATCGGTCGGGGGCTCGACCGCGACCGAGTGGAGACGCTTTTGGATGAGTGTCTCCTCAGTGGGGACGAGATGAACGCAACGTTCGACGCGACGTACGACACCCCAGAGAACCCGTTTCCGGCCCGTGAAGGGGTGGATCTACGACTATGACCGACCGACTCCCACCGGAGAAACGCCGAGGAGTCGACGAGGACGACCACGACGTGGTCGACCCGCTGTACGTCGCAATCGTCACGGTCTCGTCATCACGGTCGCTCGAGAAAGACCCCGGCGGTGACACGGCCCAGCAGCTGGTCGAGGAGGCCGGCGGTGAGGTGACGGTGCGCGAACTCGTCACCGACGACTTCGCCGCGATACGGGGCACCGTCGATCGCCTCACCGGCCGCGACGACGTCGACTGTATCGTCACGACTGGCGGCACGGGAATGACGATGGACGACGTGACGCCTGCCGCCTGCGAGGGATTGTTCGAGCGTGAGATACCGGGGTTCGGTGAACTGTTCCGGGCGATCTCATACGAGGAGATCGGCCATCGAGCAATGGCTTCGCGGGCGACGGCGGGCGTCGCTGCTGGCGTACCGATTTTCTGCCTCCCGGGCAGTCGAAATGCGGTCAAAACGGCGATGACGGAGCTAATCCTACCCGAAGCGCCACACCTCGCTGGACTCGCGACCCGACACCGCTTTGAAGGTGGCGGAGGCGATACCTGAAATGGCGCTGTACGGCGTGGGGCTCGGACCGGGAGATCCCGGATTCATTACGGTTCGCGGCCGCGAGGTGCTGCAGTCCGCTGACGTCGTGTACACACCGGGTCGACTCTCGCGCGGCGTCGCGCTCGAGTACGTCGACGAGCCCCGGCTCGGCGACCTCGATTTCCCGATGACGCGCGACGAGGACGAACTCCGGCAGGCGTGGAAGGCGGCCGCCGAGGCGGTCGCTCCCGCGGCCCGCGGGGGTACAGCCGCGTTCGTCACGCTCGGCGACCCGAACGTGTACTCGACGTTCGGCCATCTCCGCCGGACACTCGACAGATTCCATCCGGACGTCGACGTCGAGGTCGTCCCCGGCGTCTCGACCGTTACGGCGTTCGCGACCGCCCTCGACGTCGAAATCGCGGCAGGGTCGGAACTCACGTTACGGGAAGCGTCGGGCGGCGACGCGCCCGTCGGTCCTGACCGGATGGTATTGTTCAAAGTGACGGACGTGCCGGCGACCCACGAGAAACTCGTAGACGGGGGCTATGCCGTCACCTATGGCCGGCGGCTGTTTATGAACGATGAGGAGCACGAGACAGTGGTCACCGACGATCCGACGCTGCTTGAGGAACGAGACTACTACACCGTCGCCTACGCGGAAAAACACGACCTCGACGGCGGCCCGATCTCGCTTTTTGACTGATAGGCCCCGTTCGATCGAACAGTACGGCGTCGGTCAGACGACGCCGAAAATGAACGCCAACCCCATCGCCACGAGTACGCCTGCGGTAATCGTCGACAGGTGTGGCTCGAGTCGTTCGACCTTCTCTCGGTGACGCTCGTAACCGGCGACGAGCAACAACGTCGGCACGAGTATCGCGATTATGACGGCGACGGAGTAGATGAACATCAGCTCCAAACAGTACTCCGTCGGTCCGCAAATCGCGATGATCTGTATCGGCTCCTCGTGGGCGACGCCGAGCGCGAGCGCGACGACGCCGAGGTTCCAGAGACTCCGCTCGTCCGTCGTGACGGCGTCACGGACGCGGGCAACGTAGCCACCGTCGGTCTCGTGTGCGTGGTCGTGTCCATGGCCGTGTCCGTGCTCGTCGTCGTTATCGTGGCTGTGGCCGTGGTCGTCGTGCTCATGATCGTGGTCGCCATGACCGTGGTCGTGGTCATGACTGTGTTCGCCATGGCCGTGGTCGTGGTCGGAGACGTACTCGTACACGCCCAGTAGGATGAGCAGCGAGCCGGAGGCGTACCGGAGGAGATCGGAGCCGACGAGGTCGTACGTCCCCTGCAGCCAGAAGAACACCAACACGAGCGCGATGCTCGACGCGAGATGGCCGACGCCGATGATGAGGCCGGCGACGGTCGCGGCGAGCCACCGGTTCGGCCGGTCGAGCGCGTACGCTGCCGCGATCGGCCAGCCGTGATCCGGCAACACGCCGTGTAAAAACCCGATGCCGACGACGCCGGCGACGAGCAACACCAATCCGTCCATACGAGAAGGTTTCGGCGCGATATATACGTGAGTTGTTATTACCGAAACGGGGGTTCGAGCATACGGTGGTCGTCTCGACGATGCCTATAGCCGCGCCTCGAACCCCGACGAGGTTCATATACTGGTTCGTCGTCAACCCGAAAAATAAGCGATATCGTGAGCGCCGGGCTGTAACGGGACTGTTCGTGGGCGCGTTCAGATCGTGCGAATGCGGACTCCGCTTAGGCTCCCGTGTCCTCGCCAGCCGTCACGGTGCCGTCGAACTCGTCGACGGTTCCGCTCGCCTCACCGATAACGTAGCGGTGGTCACTATCGAGAAACTGCACCGTCACGTCGTCACCGGGGCGCATGGTTCGGTCGCCTGTGCGCTCAAGCGGATACCGGCCCTCGGTTCGGACGAACACTTCCTCCCCCGACAGCTGAATCTGGTTGTATGTGGACTCCTCGTATTCGCCGTAACGTTCGTGTTTCTCCCCGTCACTTAGCCCGTCCGCGTATGGTCCTTCCCGATAGTCGTTGTTCGCGACGATGACCGTCATCGTATCACCCGCGCTGAACACGCCGGTCGTCGCCTCACCGACCGTGCCTTCGTGGTGTTCCTGTTCGGTTGACTCGTCGTAATACTCGGGATTTATAAACCGAAGCTCGCCTCCTTCGCCATCATCGCCGCTGTATCTGACGATGACCGTTCCCGTTTCGGCCCCATCGATGCTCGCACCGCCTTCGTGTCGAATCAGGACGTGGTCGACGTCCGGCCGCGTCTCGTTGCCGCCGCAGCAGTCCTCGTCGCGGTACTCGATACCGATGATTCCCGTCGTATCCATCACGACCGACTGCTCTGCTGGCTGGTGGAGGTGGTCGCCGAAGCCGAGCACCATCGCGCCGGTGACCGTCGCGAGTAGCACGACGATGGCGGCGAGGAGGGCGATGCCGATGACTGGCGAGAGGGCACGTCTCGAACCCTCAGGACGCTGCATATTTCAGCATTCATCACACGGCGATATAAGAACCGACGCGCGTTTTCCCCCCGTGAAAACACCTGAAATATTCGGCGGTTCGTCGGCGAATACTTAAATTGCGCATTCACGTACGCATCGCATGAACCGAGAGACGGCGACGCCGCACGTCGAGAACTTCCCCGGCCCTCGGGCGCACGAGCGCGTTTCTCACCACTCGTCGCTCGCCGCCCCGAGCACGTACGTCTACGAGTTCGTCTGGGACGTGACGAGACCCGCGACGGGACCGTTCTGCACCGACGCCGACGGCAACGTCCTCCTGGACTTTACGAGTCACGTCGGGGCCGCGCCGCTCGGGTACAACAACCCCGCGTTGCTCGAACGGATGGAATCGTTCGACCTCGTCGACCCGCTGAAGATCGCCGGCCAGGACTTTTATACGACGGCTGGCGACCCGAGTTCGCCCGAGTTTCCCGGCCCGACAGAACTCATGGAACGGCTGACTGAGTCGGCGAGCCACTACGGCATGGACACCGTGTTTCTCTCGAACTCCGGGGCCGAGGCGGTCGAGAACGCACTGAAGATCTGTTACGACGACACTGGCGGCAAGTACGGAATCACGTTCGAGGGGGCGTTCCACGGACGGACGCTCGGAACGCTGTCGCTGAACCGCTCGAAAGAGGTGTACCGTCGCCGATTTCCCGAGATCGCGTCAATTCACGACGCACCGTTCTGTCGCGATGGTGGCTGTGTGCCATCGACCTGTGACTGCGGGTTCTTCGCCGGCGATACCTCGGCGCTCCGACGGATGCTCGACCCCAAACGCGGCTACGTCAACGCCGACGAGGTCGCATACCTGATACTGGAACCGATCCAGGGCGAAGGCGGATACCACGTCCCGAGCGACGCGTTCGCGGCAGAAATTGCCGACCTGTGTACCGAACACGACCTGCTGCTCATCGCCGACGAGATACAGTCGGGGATGGGCCGAACGGGCGAGTTCTGGGCGTCCGACCACTTTCCGTTCGAACCCGACGTCATCTGTGCGGCGAAGGGTGCCCGCGTCGGTGCGACGCTCGCCGCCGAGGACGTGTTCCCCGGCGAGACGTCCCGGCTGTCGTCGACGTGGGGAGCCGGCGACCTCCTCGGCTCGATGCAGGGCGCGCTCACCATCGACGTGATACACGACGAGAACCTGCTGGCGAACGCGACGGCTCGCGGCGAACAGGCGAAAGACGAGCTCGCCGACGCGAAACTCGCGAACTCCGTCGATATCCGCGGCAAGGGGCTCATGCTCGGCGTCGAGTTCGACACGAAAGCCCACCGCGACGCCGTCCAGGACGAGGCGTTCAGACGAGGGCTGTTGACGCTTGGCTGTGGATACAAGACGCTCCGGTTGCTCCCGCCGCTCGACGTCCGCGAGCGCGAAATATCGATGGCGGTCGAGTTGCTGGATGACGCCGTCTCGGCGGCTGCGTGAGGCTTCTCTTCATGCATGTTACTGTCTGACAAACGTTTAGGTACCACTGGCCCGTACGCGGTCGTATGTCTTCAGAGCCGGCGGATGGAATCGGGGGGAACGGCAGCGAGGGGTCGTTCACGCTCGACGACGGCAACACGTTCTCGTTCATGCCGGGGCCAATGACCGGCGTGACGTGTCCGGCGTGTTTCAGAGACCAGCTGTTGAAAGAAGTCATCGCCCGTGGCGAGTGTCGAAGCTGTGGCGCCCAGCTCGAACTGACGTTATCGGTTCGAGAGTGATACAGTCGGGCGTACTTAACCGAAGCACGGAAACGTTACGGCCGTCGATTTCGTCGCAGAGACCGATCTCAATCGATGAGCCCTCACTGAATTACGTTCGGCAGTATGAGAGTACCCCCGTTCGAGCTCAAAACTGATACCGCCGTGCGTTGTCGTCCTTCGGCGGATACTCGCCGCCGAAGCCGCCCGCACCGCCGGCCATCTCGCCGTACGTCATTCCAGACAGATACTCGTCGTACGTGACGTCGTAGCCGCGTCGTAGGTGAAAATCCAGGTTTCCGGTCTCGACGGCGGACTGGTAGAACAGATGAATCGCTCGACGAACGATGTCGTCGATGTCGTCGGGCTCGTAAACGCTCGCGAGTAACGCGAGCTCGTTTCTCGTTTCGGTGTCAAGCTCGACCGGGAGTTCCGCACCCAGGTCGGCGTACGCCGCCTCGATATCGTCCGAAAGGTCGTCGAGTCCCATACCATCCGTGGGTCGGCGTCTCGGAAGTCGGTTTCGTTACCTTCGCCGATTCGTCCGCTACACTGGCCAGCTCTCTTCGCGCCACGCGGCGTCCCAGAACAGGTACTCGTACCGCATCGAGGTTCGAAACAGCTCTCGGTACCGAGTTCTCGTCTCCGAACCCGCCTCCGCAGCCACGTCGTCCATGAGCGCTTTACACCAGTCGGTCAGCTCACCGAACTCGTCGCTCGCGTACGTGTCGATCCACTCGGCGTAGCGCTCGTCGTCGGGTCGCCCGCGCTCGTCGAGACGAACGCCCGTCTCGTGGAACCCCCACATGCACGGTAACAGCGCGGCGACGAGGTCGCCGAACGTGCCGTGGGAGGCGGTTCGGACGAGAAAGTCCGTGTACGCTTGCGTCGTCGGCGACGGCTCCGTCGCCTCCAGTTCGGCTTCCGAGATATCGAACGATTCCGCGTAGGCCCGGTGGAGGTCCATCTCCGTGTGAAGCGTCTCGGAAAGCAGCGTCGCGAACGTTCCCATACGGTCGAGGTCTGGAGCTTTCGCCGCCCCGAGCGCGAACACGCGGTTGTACTCGATGAGGTAGACGTAGTCCTGTCTGACCCACTCGGCGAACGGTTCCTCGTCGAGCGTCCCATCACCGAGACCGGTGACCATCGGATGGTCGAGTATCGAGTCGACGATGCCGTCGAGGATCGGGTCGAGTTCGTCGGTGAACGCCATGGATTCCCTCCGTTCTGAACCGTATTATCGTTTGGTTATATCATCGAGTTATTGAACCGCCGCAGCGGGCGATTCACGCCGTTTCGTCACTCCGTCGTCGCGCTTTTCGAGAGGTCGCTGTAGATGACGAGAAAGCAGACGAAGACGAACAGTGCGCCGACGAGCGCAAAGCCCACGCGTCCCACAGAGAGGACGATGACGGTCGCGATAGGCAGAAAGACCGCGATAGCGAGGGCGAGTAGGAGAACGCGTGCGGCTTCTCGCATGAACGTCCGTTCGTTCCCTGAGTAATAAATGTCCCTCGTCGCTCGCGTCCCGTCGGCACTCGCCTCTGGGCGCTCGTTTCGAGAACCGTCACGCACAAACGCGACGGGAGTGAACGTCGAGCAATGACTGACGCCGGCGATTCTCTCCCCTCCGACCTCGAGATCGAGGCGGTTCGTGACGCCCTCGTCGAGTGGTACGAAGCCGACCATCGCGACTACCCGTGGCGACGGACGACCGACCCGTACCCGATACTCGTCTCGGAGGTGATGAGCCAGCAAACGCAACTCGACCGCGTCGTCGACGCCTGGGATGACTTCCTCGACGAGTGGCCGACCATCGAGGCGTTGGCCGACGCCGACCGGGCCGATGTGGTCGGCTTCTGGAGCGCCCACTCGCTCGGCTACAATAACCGCGCGAAGTACCTCCACGAGGCCGCTCGGCAGGTCGTCACCGAACACGGCGGTGCGTTTCCCAAATCGCCCGACACGCTCGAAGCGCTGATGGGAGTCGGGCCGTACACCGCCAACGCGGTTGCCTCCTTCGCGTTCAACAACGGCGACGCCGTCGTCGACACGAACGTCAAACGCGTGCTGTTTCGGGCGTTCGACGCCCCCGACGACGATGCGGTGTTCGAGACGGTTGCGAACGAACTCATGCCGCCGGACGAGTCGCGTGTCTGGAACAACGCGGTCATGGAACTCGGGGCGGTCGCCTGCGGGAAGACGCCTCGGTGTGACGAGGCCGGCTGTCCGTGGCGGAGGTGGTGCCATGCGTACGAAACCGGCGATTTCACGGCTCCGGACGTCCCCACTCAGCCGAGCTTCGAAGGCAGTCGACGGCAAATGCGCGGGCGCGTCGTCGCCACACTCCGGGAGTTCGACGAACTCGCGCTCGACGAGCTCGGCCCACGGGTTCGCGTCGATTACACGCCCGATGGCGTCCTCGCTGGAAGCGAGGGTTCGTCAGAGGAGCAAAGGGAGTCCGACGGCGTCCTCGCTGGAAGTGAGGGCTCGTCGGACGAGCGAAGCGAGTCCGACGGCGAGCACGGCCGCGAGTGGCTCCGCGGGCTTGTTTCAGATCTGTCCGACGACGGGTTGGTCGAGCTCGACGAGCGCGACGGGAAAACGGTCGCTCGTCTCCGTCGATGAGGCGGTGATGTGCTCGCTTGTGACTTCCCCCACGACTGAAGTCGCGGGCTCTCCCCTCGAATAGCTGTAAAGCGGAGCCGCCCACGGCACGAGACCGGTCACCATTTATAAATAGAATACGAAAGGCTCGAGCATGAACCATGTACGCGTCGCAGCTGTCGTCGGCAGCCTCCGTGAGGACAGCTACACGCGGCGGGCCTGTCAACACGTCCTCGATGCGGCGGACGAGTACGACCGTGTCGAGACCGACCTCATCGATCTCCGAACGTTCGAGCTGCCCGTGTACGACGCCGACGACAGCGAAGCCGGCGACGCAGACGTGTTGCTCCAACGGATTTCGGCCGCCGACGCCGTCGTCCTCGGCACGCCGGTGTACCACGGCTCGTACTCGTCGGCGCTGAAGAACGCACTCGACTACTGCGGCTTCGACGAGTTCGAGAACACCACCGTCGGGCTGCTGTGCGTCGCCGGTGGGTCGTTCCCGACGACGACGCTCGACCACCTCCGCTCGGTGTGTCGGTCAGTAAACGCCTGGGTCGTCCCGCATCAGGTGGCGATTCCGAACGTCCGGACTCGGTTCGACGGCGACGCGCTCGCCGACGAGTCGGTCGAAAAGCGTGTCGAAACGCTCGGGCGCCGGATGGTCGAGTACGCCAATATCGAGCCCGACCCGCGAACGCTAGAAGCACAGCAGAACGTCGGTGCTGACGACTGATACGGAGTATTGATCCGTTCGCTCGTCCGACGACAGCGACCGACCTCGGAACGCTCATACGCCACCCGTCCGAAGGTTCGACTGTGACACAGTGGGTCGAGAATCCACAGGGCGGCCGCGACCGCGGCCTTCGGGGACTCGTGCGTGCGTGGTTCGAGGTGTTGGTTCGCCCGAGGCGGTTTTTCCGAAACGGAATCGCTCCCGCAGACCAGGCACCGGGGCTCGTGTTCGTCATCGCCGTGACGCTCGTTTTCCTCGCCGGACGGCTCGTGTTTGCCCCCGAAACGTTGCCGTGGTTCGGGACGAACCGCGTCGTTTCGGCGGCGATTGTCCTCGGTGTCGGCGGGTTTCTCGTTGCACCGCTGGCGTTACATCTGACCGCGGCGTTACAGACGCTCGCGCTTATGCCGCTGGTGTCGGACAGAGCGGGAATCAGCGAAACCGTGCAGACGATCGCGTACGCCACCGCACCGTGCGTGTTCGTCGCCGTTCCGATTCCGGCCGTCCAACTGATCGCCGCGACGTACGGATTCGTTTTGCTCGTTCTCGGCCTCTCGATCGTCCACGCAACCACACTCGCTCGTGCGCTTCTCGCCAGTCTAATCCCCGGGCTGTTCGTGTTCGGATTCGTGTTCGGAGGGGTGGACGCGTTCGAAACCGTGACCGGTGTCGAACTGATCGACGACCCGCGAGAACCGTGAGCCGATTCCGACAACCGTTTTAAGCCCGGCCTGTAGGTTTGGTGTAATGGGAAACTGTATCATCTGCGGCGTCTCAACTGATGGCCTCGTATGCGAGGTTCACCAAGAGGACGTCGTCTTCGAGTTCACCGGTAACCACGCATCACAACTGACGCCCGGACGGTTCTATCGCGGAACGGTCGATGGGTACGCGGAGTTCGGCGTGTTCATCGATATCGGTCGCGTCACCGGCCTACTCCACCGAAGCAAGATCGACAAACGGCTCGAAAGCCTCGATTGGGAGGTCGGCGACGACGTCTACGTCCAGGTCAACAACGTCCGTGATAACGGCGACATCGACCTGGACTGGTCGATCCGGCAGTCCGACCGTGAGTTCCGCGGCCAGCTCGTCCAGACGCCGGAAGGTGACGAGCTCGTCGATGAGGCAGACACCGAAGTGGCAGAAAAAAAGCCGACACCGACTCCGCAAAAGCGCTCCGGGGGGAGCGCTCCAGCACGGGAGAAGACGCCCGAGCGACCGACGGATGAGTCGTCCAACTCGGAGTCAGTGCAATCGGCTGAGCCGGAGTCAGTGCAATCGGCTGAGCCGGAGACAGTGCAATCGGCTGAGCCGGAGACAGTGCAATCGGCTGAGCCGGAGTCTGTGCCCGAGCCTGCAGGCGACCTCGAGCGCGTCGCCGTCGACAGTTTGACCGACCGCGTCGGCGAGACCGTTCGTCTCGAAGGCGAGCTCGCGAGCGTCAGACAGACTTCGGGGCCGACGGTGTTCCAGCTGCGTGACGAGACGGGGGTCGTCGACTGCGCGGCGTTCATCGAGGCAGGTGTGCGCGCGTATCCCGACGTCGATGCCGATGATATCGTGCGACTCGACGGTGAAGTCCGCGTCCGACGCGACGAAATACAGGTCGAAACCGACGCGCTCGTCGCCCTCGATGGTGACGATCGTTCGGCCGTCGAAACTCGAATGGAACAGGCGCTCGACGACCGTGCCCGACCGGAGAAAAAAGAGCTGCTCGCCGAGGACGACGCGTTGGCCGGCGTCCAAACCGAGATTACCGAAGCTGCGACGGCCATTCGACGGGCGATTTTACAGTCCCGACCGATCGTGGTTCGCCACGACGCGACGGCCGACGGCTACGTCGCCGGTGCGGCTATCGAGCGCGCTGTGCTTCCACTCATCGAAGAGCAGCACACCTCATCGGACGCCGTCTACCACTACTTCGACCGCCGACCGCTCGAGGACGGCGTGTACGATATGAACGACGCGACGACCGACGTCACCCGAATGCTCGGCGACCGTGACCGCCATGACGAGCAGATTCCGCTGTTCGTGTTTGCGGCTGCCGGCTCGACAGCCGCCTCCGCTGACGGTCTCGAACTGCTCGAAATCTACGACGCGCCACGAGTCGTCATCGACGGGCGCGACGCGGCCGACGTGGCCGCCGAAGCGGTCGACACGGTGGTAACCGTTCCGAACCGGACGGCGACGACGGTCGCCGTGGCGGTCGCCGCGGCCGTCACCGACGACGTTCGCAGCGACCTCCACCACCTGCCCGCGATTAGCTACTGGGACGACGCCCCCGAGGCCTACGTGACGCTCGCGGAAGACGCCGGGGTCGACGCCGAAACCGCTCGGCAGCTTAGAGAAGCAATCGCGCTCGAAGCGTACTACCAGTCGTACGAGGACAAACGCGAGATAATTATCGACCTGCTGTTCGAAAAACGAACGGGGCTCGCCGAGCAGGTATCCGAGCAGTTCCGCCGAAAGCTCGATGCGGAGCTCGACACCGCAACCGCGAACCTCGACGAACGCGACGTCGAGGGGCGGACGGTCGTCGTCCTCGACACCGACGCGTACACCCACCGCTACGACTTCCCACCAACTCGACTGCTGCTCGACGAGCTCGCCCGCCGGCTCGACGCGGTCGCCGTCGTCGGCGTCGCCACCGACGAGCTACACATTCGGACGACTGAAGCTCTCGACCTCGAAGCCGTCGCCGACACGCTCGGTACCGTCGTGCCCAACGCCGCCGTTGCGAACCCCGGCGCTCGGCAGCCGAAACTCGAGTTCCTCGCCGGCGAACGCGACGCGGTCATCGATGCCGTCGTCGACGCCCTCGCCGACCAGCTCGTCACCGCGTCGGCGTAACCGCTAGCCACTTACCGTCTCGCTTCGTTGTTTCGACAATCAATGAGCACCGACGCCGACGGGCCGACCGAATCGGATGCTTTCGAAGCGGTGTGCGCCGACCTCGTCGAGGGTATCCTCTCGGGAGATATTTCTCGCGACGACGTCGAGGCCGCGAAGATGGCTGCCTGTCGAGAGCACTCCGCCCCGAAGGTGCCGAAGAACACCGAAGTAATCGAGTTCGGCCCGGACGAACACCGAGAAGCGCTCGAAGCCGTCCTGCAACGCAAGCCGGTTCGAACCGCTTCGGGCGTCTCACCGGTCGCGATAATGACGTCGCCACACATGTGTCCACACGGGAAGTGTCTGTACTGCCCGGGCGGTCCGGCATCGGAGTTCTCCTCCTCACAGAGCTACACCGGTCACGAACCTGCCGCTGCTCGCGGGGTGCAAAACGACTACGACCCGTACGGTCAAGTGACGCTCAGACTCCACCAGCTACGACAGATCGGTCACCCGGTCGACAAGGTCGAGCTCATCCTCATGGGCGGAACGATGACCGCGCGCAGTCACGACTATCAGGAGTGGTTCGTCAAACGTGCGCTGGAGGCGATGAACGACTACGACCTCGACGCGGAGCCGACACCCTCCGAAACCGAGTCGTTCAAACCCGACCCCGAGTCGACCGAGTTCCGGTATCTTGAGGACGTCATCGCCGAGAACGAGCGAAGCGACATCCGAAACATCGGGACGACGTTCGAGACCAAACCGGACTGGTGTGACCCGGAACAGATAGACAGAATGCTCGACCTCGGCGGGACGAAAGTGGAAGTCGGCGTCCAGACCACGTACGAACGGGTCAACCAGGAGATGCACCGTGGCCACGGTGTGCAGGCGAGCCTCGACGCCAACCGCCGACTCCGCGACGCCGCGTTCAAAGTCGGGTTTCACATGATGCCTGGCCAGCCCGGCATGTCGATGGAGATGTGTCTGGAGGACTTCCGCGAAATCTTCGAAAACCCCGACTGGCGGCCGGACTACCTGAAAATCTATCCGACGCTCGTCGTCCGCGACACCGTTACCTACGACATGTGGCGTCGCGGCGAGTACGAGCCGCTAACGAACGAGGAGGCCGCGGAGCTGGTCGCCGAAATCAAGTCGATGATACCGCGATACACCCGGCTTCAGCGCGTCCAGCGCGACATCCCGGCCGATTTCATCGACGCCGGTGTCTGGAAGTCGAACCTCCGTCAGCTCGCCAGAAAGCGGATGGACGACCACGGCTGGACGTGTGAGTGCATCCGCTGTCGCGAGGTCGGCATGAACGACGACGACCCCGAACGCGTCGACCTCGACGTACTCACGTACGACGCCTCCGGCGGGACGGAGCAGTTTATCAGCTTCGAGGACTTCGAAAACGACCTCCTCATCGGGTTCTGCCGGCTTCGATTCCCCGGCGAATCCGTGCGTCGCGAGCTGGAGAACGCGGCACTGATTCGGGAGCTACACGTGTACGGAAACGAGGTCGGTGTCGGCAACGAGGGCGACACCGAGGACGGAAGCCACCAGCACCAGGGGTATGGCCGTCGGCTCCTCGAAGAAGCCGAACGGCGAGCCGTCGATGCCGGATTCGAGAAGCTCTCAGTCATCTCCGGTATCGGGGTTCGAGAGTACTACCGCGAAAAGCTCGGCTACGTGCAGGACGGCCCGTACGTCTCGAAGTGGTTGTGACGTACCCGAAAGGGGCGAAACACTCGACTGGCGTCGAAAAATCCATATCGGCCGACGAGTAAGCACACCGAACCCGCCGGTAGTCGTTTCTTTTCCTCACGAACGGATATTATAACTAAATTCAGTGATAGTGGATGACATTTAGCCCGCGCGGGATGCGGGTTCAACTACCCGATATCATTATGTACGACACGAATCCAGCCACACAGCGCTTGGAATCGCCGAGAAGACAATGCACGTCACCATGGAGAGCCACACGCGTTCAAGTCGATGTTGAGAGCGTAACCGACCCTGAACGAGCACGCCCCGGGCCGCTACGTGGCGGTGGTCGCACATGATAGAGGACGCGGCGAACTACTTGCGTGAGGGCGATGACGCCTTAAAAACAGTGCTCATCGGCGGCGTCTGTTTGCTGTTCAGCTTTCTAATCGTGCCGGCGTTCATCGTCTTGGGGTACATCCTCCGAGTTATCGATAGAACGGCCGCCGGTATCGAAGAGCCACCGACGTTCGACGACGGCGGCGGCCTCGTCGTTGATGGGGCGAAAGCGTTCGTCGTCCTGTTTATATACGGCCTCGTTCCGCTGGCCGTCGTCTTCTTGACGGTCGGCATCGGCGTGCTCGGTGCGTTCGGCGGCGATGTCGCGACCGCACTCGGTGGACTTCTCATCGCGGTCGGGTTGTTCGCCGCGTTCGTCCTGAACCTCGCCGTCGCCTACATCGTTCCAGCGGCGTTAGCGAACTACACGGAAACGCGTCGAATCGGTGCCGGTTTCGAAATCGAAACGCTTCGATTCGTGCTCTTCGACCGGCGGTACGCGATCGGTTGGCTCACCGCTTTCGTTATGATACTCGTCGGCGGGGTCGTCGCCTCGGTTCTAAGCGTCGTGCCGCTGCTCGGAACCTTCGCGGGGGCACTCGTCATTTTCTACACCGTCGTGGCGGCGTACTACATCATCGGCCACACCTGGGCTGACGTCAAAAGCGGTGAGGAGACCGAACGAGGTGTCGTCGGCCGAGGAACCGAAGCGTAGCCTGGACGGCCGGCCGTGTCCATCCGATCTTTCGGCCGTACCGTTCCGTTATTCAAGCGTTTCGGGAGCCAAGGCGGCTTTCGCGTGTGCGACCGTCGTCCCGACGCGACTGGCGCGATAACCGAGCACGTCGTCGTCGCCGCTCTCGCCGAACAAAACGGGATAGAACGGCCACTGGGCGACCAACGGCTCGCCGTCGCGGCTGCCGAACACCGATAGCTGTGCGACGAGCTCGAAGTTCGAGGCTTCGAGCGTCGTGTTCCCTTCGGCGCGTATCTCATCGACGGTCGCGTAGAACGCCGGCGAAACGCTCGGCTCGTCGCCGTCGATGACGCCGAGCGCGACGAGCAGTTCGGTAATCGCCGTTTCGGGGTTTTTCGTTCCGATTTCGTACACGACGATTCCACGACTGGAAGCCCCGCCGGGGTCGGTTCGATGTCGGTCGACTGCCCACCGCGTCGGCAACACGGCCGCGTGCTCCAACGTGTCCGGGCTCACTCGGTCGAAGAACGCGATAGGCTCGGCCGTCCGGTGTTCGGACGTCACGGCGATCGCCGGGTGATCGCCTATCGCCGAGATGACTGCCTCACCGCGCCGTCCCTCGTCGCTTTCGTGCCCATCGAACCGACACGCTCCGTCGACCGCGACGACCGCCACCCCGGTTTTCACCGCTCGCCCGTCGAGCACCGTCTCGACGACGGCTTCGATTCGGTCGTCGCCGTCCAGACCGACGACGAGAGAAACGGCCGAATCCGTCGAGCCGTGCGTGGTGACGCCTACATCGGTTCCGGCGTCGTTCATACCCGTTTATCGGGTCGCATTGATTTGAACTTCCCCCTCTCGGCACGCTTTGATATAGCGCCGTCGTGTAGGTCTCGTATGGCACGTCTCGTCGCCCCCGGCGTCTATCTGCTCGAGGTCGGGTGGCCAGAGCCCATCGGTTCGAACGCTTATCTCGTCGATGAGGCCACGGCCGACGGCGAGCACGTCGCGCTCGTCGACTGTGGGCTTCCGGTTCCACGGCGACCGGTTTCGGGAGAGCTCCGCGAGGCGGGCTACGACCTCAGCGACGTCGACGGTGTGCTTCTTACGCATTACGACATCGACCACGTCGGCGGGCTCGCTCGCCTCGATCTCGACGTTCCGGTGTTCATCGGAGCTGCCGATTTCAGCCTCGTCAGACGGTCGTGGTCGCCGCCGTGGAACCATCATAAAGGTGCGTTTCACCGCGTCGCCCGCCGCGTGTACGACCTCGATGGCGTCGACCTCCGGGCGATCGACGACGGCGAGCGTATCGGTGGCTTTCGCGCCATACACACCCCCGGTCACAACCCCGGACACACGGTGTACGTTCACGACGGGCTCGACGTCGGCCTGTTGGGTGATCTGGTCTGGGAGTCGGACGGTGAGTTCGTCGCGCCGCCGTGGCTCGATTCGTACGACACAGACCGCATCGCTGAAAGCATCCACCGCGTCGCAAACGAGCGATTCGAACACGCGTGTGTCGGCCACGGCGAGCCGGTGACGCCCGGCGGCGATGAACTGCTTCGTCGGTTGGCGGAAACGCTGTAGCCGAAACGCGACCTTTTGAGCGCGGCGGGCCTACCGGAGCCATGAAGCTCGCTATCGTTGGCGCCGGGGCGGCAGGAGCCGCCGCAGCCTACCGTCTCAGGGACGAGAACGTCGACGTAACCGTTTTCGAGAAATCCCGTGGCGTCTGTGGCCGGGCAGCGACGCGCCGAAAGAACAGCTGTACGTACGACCACGGCGCGAACTACATCAAACCCGACAGCGAGCGCGTCGCCGAACTCGTCACGGAGACGCTTTCGACTGCGGGGCTCGTCGACATCGACGAACCGGTGTGGACGTTCGACCGCGACGGGGAGCGGCAGCCGGGAAGCCGCGACGACGACCACAAGTGGACGTACGAAGACGGGATTACCGGGCTCGCAAAGCGGCTGTTCGCCGAAACCGACGCGAGTATCGAATTCGAAACGCGCATCGAGAGCCTCCAACGAACCGACGAGCGCTGGCGGCTCACCGACACCGACGGCGTCGACCTTGGGGCGTTCGACCGGGTTCTGTTGACCCCACCGGCTCCGCAGACGGCCGACCTGCTTCGCGCGAGCGAGTGGGACGACCCGCGATCGGATTCGCTCGCGGCGGCGGTCGAGGCCGTCCCGTTCAGGACGGTTTACAGCGTACTCCTCCACTACCCGTTCGCCGTCGAGTACCCGTGGTACGCGCTCGTCAACACCGACCGCGACCACGAAATCGGCTGGCTATCGCGCGAGGAGTGCAAGGACGGTCACGTTCCCGACGGCGAAACGCTGTTGGTCGTCCAGATGGCACCCGAGTGGTCGACGGCACGCTACGACGACCCGTCCGAGGAGGTCAAAGCCGACGCGGCCGAAGCGGTCGCCACGCTCCTCGACGACGAGCGGTTCGCCGAGCCGGATTGGACGGATCGGCAGGGGTGGCTGTACGCGCTTCCCGACGCCGGCGTCGACACTGAGAGCATTCGAATGGCGGAGGACGACGGGCTGTATTTCGCCGGTGACTGGGTCGAAGGCGACGGCCGTGTCCACCTCGCGGTCGAAAGCGGACTCGACGTCGGCGAACGCGTCCGGTAGACACCGTATTTAATGAACGAATTAATCACGGTATCGACCGTGTATTTTTATATTATCAGTACTCACGCTCAACCAACTCCTAACGGAGTGGAGAAAAAGCCATGAAACCGACTCGACGCGACATCCTGAGAGGTATCGGAGCGGCGGGGGTAACGCTGACGTTCAGTGGATACGCGAGCGC
>LKMJ01002009.1_pt1 | contig 18467 bp, 27 predicted proteins | sample 643391 | NCBI WGS metagenome assembly LKMJ01 (sample SAMN04112250, study PRJNA286221) | soda lake metagenome | biome: soda lake; feature: Kulunda Steppe; material: water; isolation source: sample PL-Br10 brine of Picturesque Lake | place: Russia: Kulunda steppe | collected 2010-07 | reverse complement strand
TAATTTTAATTCTATTTCTATTTTTGATTAACCACGCGTTAACCACGAATTGTAAACGTGGTTAATGGTTAATTGCATTTCTGAATTTCTGATTAACCATTAACCACGGTGTTGTAAACGCACCCTGCATGTCTCCGCATCACTTTCTGCGCTCAGAAACATTCATTTATATAGTAGTCATATATATTTGATGAAGAAATGAAAGGTTTGGTACCAAGTCTCTGCGCAACACCGCCGACGCTCCTGTACCAGCGCGTGCGCCCCCCTTTCAGAGGGGCCTGCACACCATGCTTCACTGTGATACCTAGTGGGAGGGCTGGTGGTGGGCCAGAGATCCCTGAGACAGAGGCAGCGCGGCTGGAGGATGAGCGAGAGTCTGAAAGATCTGCAGATCGCATTTGTGCAAGCACCCATGGGATGGATCCGGCTGGAGTAAAAGATGAAGAGGGGGTATCTAAGGCTCTTCAATTTGGTGTTAATGTGACTGCTGATCCAGGAAAAAAGGAAATGTTGGTCCCATCACATGTTCCTGCCCTGCCGTACGCTGTTGGACGAGACATCTTTGCAGACCCGTTGGTGGGTTGTATGCAGCCCATCTGTGCAGGCAGTCTAAACTGTACGTTTGAATCAGGATCATCTGTCGAACTTGTCTACTATCGACACTATCGTGGTAGCTGGCCCAGCCCAGAGGATCCTCCAGATGATCACGAAAGCACTTTCATGATCGCGCTCGTGCTTCATGAGCCAGATAACAAAACATGTATACATGGTTCAGCTTTAAGTCTTTGCATGAATGGCCATATTGACTTGTTGGCACCATGCTGATCAGTGCCGTCTGTTTCGGGATGTGGGGCTTCGTACATTTAACCAATATGTTGCATGGCATGGCACTTGCAGGTGGATGGTTTGGCTGACCCATTGGTTGATATTCAGGATGCCTTTGCGGATCCTCCAGCTAGCCCAGTTCCTGCGATCTTCCCGCTGCCTAAAGCCATGAAGTCCAAGATCCCAGGTGAATCTGCATTGAATTTTAGCAAGAGCTTCATTGCTCCATGCATAACAATGAAGCCAGCATGCCCTCCATGGCAGGCTCCTTACTTGAACATGTGTGGGAACCAATGTGCTGGTATTGAAATCATGGCAATTGATGGCCCTCTGGTCTTTCTTAGCTTTTCCAAGGATCATTTTCCCTACTCACTCATACTTCACTGCAGGATGCATGACCTTCTACAGGGCGGGTGAAGTGGACTCCCACCCAGAAGATGAACAAGATAATACAAGCAGCGAGCAGCAGCAGCAGCAGCAGCAAGAAGCGGAGCGGACTGAGCCGGCAAGTGAAGAGGCAGACAAGCAAGAAGCAGAAGAGGAGGTGAAAGAGTTGCTCAACCACCCTGATGAGGTATGATGCTCCCCTGCTGCTTGTAAGATACTTTCCGAATGACTCATCAATTCTGGCAGATCATTGGAAGATTAGAGCTCTGAAATACCACATTGACAAATGGATGCACGACCAAGCTCCAAAATACGCGTTGAGACAACTGCTGATAGGCGCCTACACTGACATCAATTGCCTTAGATGCTTTCCAGTTTCAAAGGGAAGGGTCCGGTTTCACCAAACCTTCTTCTAAATTGAGTTTCAAAGTGCACTCTGGAGGCAAGGGACTAGTTTTTACAATTAATAAGGCAGAGCTTTCTGCCGCAGCTTCTGCCTGCACCAGATGCAACTTCTCCCTCAGTTCATGCCACCACGAGGTCTCTAGAGGCGTGGTTAGCTCATTTTTTTTTAAGCCAATCTCCCTGCACATATGATGTTCCACCCCAAAACAAGGTGAATCTCATTTGACTTGAGTACCCTGATGATCCTTACACAGATGCACCTTTTAAAGAAACACTGGACGTAGAGTATAAAAACTTCTACAGAAGACAGGGGTGTAGCATGAATGAAATGCACACTGTGATTTTCTGGCTATTTGAAAGGACAAGAACTTCATTGGATGACTTTGTTTTAAATGTCAAGAAAGTGCACACGATCTGCATTGTGCTGGTGCTGGCTCTGGTAATAACAGGCCTACTCTGCCCAATGTGCACCTAATATGACCATCACAAGGATGTTGGCACAACGCAGGGGCACAAAAAAGACTGTCAAAGCTTCAATTTGCCTACCCCACATCATGCTCGTACTGTCCTCTTTCTTGTGGCGATGGTGGCGGGCAGGGGGGACTGCCTGGTGCTTGCACCTGTTGCATGCCTCTGCCTCTCCCTTGATGCATACCTCCAGGGTCTCCCTCAAGGTCTTATTCTCGCTTCAAGTATGCTATAGCTGCAACCATTGCACACAGCATGCTTTTGTGCAATATCTATTACAGCTGGTACATGTCCATCGGCATCAGACTGTGCCACTTGTCACGCATAGCACAGTGATCACAAATGCAGGTTATTCATGAGATGCAGGCTCAGCCTTGGGGTGCTGACGTAAGTCCAGAATACGTCCATGCAATTGTGGACGTTGTTACACATCCAGATGAAGGTATGCTGACACTGAAACAGATCAGTCTGGGCAGACGCATGCACAATACATAAGTGTCGTCACACTTGATTGATTTCTCTAAAGCAAGAAGTAGCACATGCCTCTGCCACTTATCATTAAGCGCCCCATCTCTCACTTCTGAGCACTATAGTGCTTGAGCTTCCACTGTGCAATCATGTACAGAATGACTCATTTCTGTGTAATTGTACGCATTAAAACCTCATTGTGCAAATGTGCAATAAGAAGACAGAAGCGTAGGAGTCCCAGCATCTGCCTTCCCTCATCCTGAACCAGACAGAACATGACCATTTTCTTAGCTTATCATTATGATGCTGCATGAATTATGTATCCAGTGCTGCATGGGATGGATATTGGGAGTCATGAACAGCAGCACAAAGGAGAGGAAGAAGACACTCTGCAGCAGCAAGAGCAGCAGCAGCAGCAGCAGCAATACCAGCAAAGTGAAGGAGATTCTGCGCACAAGGTGTCAACCATCCCAGGCCTGGAGAATAAAGAAATGCGGGAGTGCATGGATTTTTTCCAGGAGCGCACAGGCATGACTTCAGAGGAGTTTATTCGTTCGCTAAAGGCCCCACCCGGTACGCAGACTTGTAGATTCACTTCCACACATTCCAGATGTGACGTGAGAAGTAATTAACTGTGGAGTGACAAGCACAGGCATTTGCTGGTGTGCTGCAGCTTATTTCCCCAGTCAGTTCACGGCCTTAAAGCTCCTTTCTCCCAAATTTATCAATATTGCAAAAACTTCGTATCAGACTTAATTGTAGCCACCTTTCCAAATTCTTATTAAGCAAACTTGCTGCGCTTTATGCAAGCGCTTGAAGGCTAAAACAGGTCATCCTTCACACCATCCTTCTTGGTATGAGAGTATCTATGTATAACTCTCATACTTTGAATCATCTTAAAAAGCTCTGCCGCTATACAACAAAAAGTGACTGCTCTTAAATTACATGCTCACTCATTGCTTTACGCACACAGATTGACTACAACCAGACAAGATCTTTAAAAAACCAGTTGATCTCAAGGTCTTGGTCTAGAGCAGGGGGCGACTTGCCACCTCCCAGATCCTCTCTAGTTCTTCTTTTTCCCTGGTGGAGGAGACGGCCTTCGGGCCAATGTGTCTCCTTTTCCTTGATTGGAGTCCACGGCTCTTCGGGCCAATGTGTCTCCTTTTCCTTGATTGATGAAGGGAGTGGTTTCAATGCCTACATAGGTTTTCTTTTCTTTTCCTTTGCTGCGCACACAGAGGGAAATGGAGGCATGCTTACAAGTGCATCATACAGAAAACCAAGAGGTTAACCAACTACCTGCGTGCTTCTGGTCATGCGCAGCTCGTGCAGATTCACAAGGCTTGTTTGCAGACAACAGAGCTGGTGCTCAGCCAGATCAAGGGAGCTCTTCATCAGGGCACCATGACACTGAACCAAAGGATGCAGAACAGCAGACATGCTGGCCCCAGGTAAGTGCGTTTATCATGCTGTTGTGCATGACACCTATAACTTTGGTTAACGTCAGCCAGAATAGCAATGCCCTGGATTGTGTTAGATGAATATACATCATGACATGGTGCATGGTAGATGTGCATACAAAATGACAATGCCATGTCATGACAAGCACCTGGACCTGTAATCATGAGCACTCTGAAAGCCAATGCCAAAAAGGCTAAGACCTGGAGGAGTTGTGTGTTAAGCCACAGCCATTGCGGATAGAGCACACTTTGAAGGGTGCACATGATAAAACATGGAGGGCCTTCTGGTTTGCACTTGTGAGCATGTTCAAGGGCTAATGCAAATCCTCTGGGGCTGATGCGGTGCAGAGCATATAATTCTTGTCTACAAGTGACTGGAATCAAGCAAAATCAGTGCCACCACAATATTTGACCGCTACTTCAGACTAACTGTTGAGCTTCTTCTATATTTACCCTTTGTGGAAAATCACTCCCCGCTTCCAAGTGCAAGTGCGCACATTAAAAGCGCCCTGGTACTCCAAGAAGCTTGAATGACCCTGATCTGCTTTTTTGGCAGCATGCTTGTGCTTGCGCTTGCTTCATCAGGCACCTGATGACGCAAGTGGAGGACAAGAGAGACGGTTGCTACTCCTGGAAGCAGTTGTAGCAGAAATGGCTGTAGTGCGAGGTGCAACTTTTCGGGCAGCCACGCTCATGAAGGTCAGCAACAGGTTGCATGCGCATTGCACTCAGAAGATCCTTGATTTCCCTGCCTTTGTTTGGGATAGCAATTGTGCTTTGTAACAAGGCTCGGGCGTGCGTTTAACGCAAAGCACACATCACATGCTGCAGCAATTTAATCGCTGGCCTCAGGAGCTTAAGAGAGCACTCCAAAGTGGTCAGCCTCCTGCTCAACAAGCTGGTGGGGCAGAAAAGAATGCATCACCACGCAACCAATTACAGCAGGTGAGTTTGTTGTTGGTCTGCATGATGCAGACATGTTTCCTCCACTTTGGCATAGGAGCAGGGGCTCCTGAAAGAAAAGAGGAAATTAGCAAGCGATGCTTCATTACTGCTTAACGCACACTTTTAGTGGGGAGGTCTGCTCAAAGAGGACAGATTTGATGAACAGCAATAAGTATTGCTGACTTAGCATGCCATACTCGCGTGTTTCGAGTGAGGCTGGTAATACTCTAAATGTTTCAAGGTAAAATGCTGCAACCTGGAATTTTATCATCAAAGCATCCCAACAATAATTAGGACGCATCCAGGCCTTCTCACACCTGCTGGCAGCACTTCCATGCGCACCAATACTTCCAGGTCAGATTTCAGCACAAGCACTGTTGCCTTGACTGCTCCAGCTTACTAGGCAAACCACGTGCCACCAGGCCCAGCACTGCATTGCCACAATGACATGCACACAGTGAGGCATGCATTGAGTATCATATGCGATTGTTCTTAGTTGGAACTTCAGACCCATTCATTCGCGCAGTGCGTCACTGACCTACTAGCAGAGCTGAGGTGGAGTACAGCTGCCGGAGCTGCAGGTGTTGAAAACCTGAGCTCAGCTTTCCATGCTATATATGAAGGCGCCCCACTTCCAAACCTACCTGACACTGAGGTAGGCCAAGGGCATCAGTGTCAGGCTAGCGTGCACGGACAGTTTTTGGCGTATCTGCCTCCAAGGCACACACACATATTGCCTTGATGTGGCCTGGTGTGGCCTTCAGCCCCCAGGGTTGACACTTTGGCCCACCTAGTCCATCAGAACCCCATTCCCATTCCTTGGCGGTCCAACGTAGCCAAACACAGCTGAGCTCCTCTTCATATGCATGTAGTGTGCTTCAACCCTCAGGATGATCTGCGCGCCTCCTGAGGCCCTTCCGAGGTGCAACGGGATGCGGGACTGAGAGCTGATCAGGACATGCATTGGGCACGGTGTCATTCACCAAACTGGTTGCAATGTTTGTGCAGATACCCACACACCTGCAAACACGCACATGCACACACAGACACAGACACGCACGCGCGTACGCTTGCATGCACAACAGCACACGCCGTGCAAACATGCGCACACACGCTTGAACGCTTGTGCCTTTGTGTACTCTCAGGCATTCCGGGAGTGGATCAGGGCAGGGGCACACCCGCTGGCCACGCATGGGCCAGGCGGCAGCAGCGGCTTTTTGGGCAGCCCTCCTCACGTGCATGATGGGCAGGACAGCTCGGGGGGGGGCATGCTCGAGCAGGGGGCTGTGTGGGCTGCAGGGAAGACCAGGGAAGCGGGTGGGTGGCTGACTGAGGCACAGACGAGCAGAGGCCAATGGGCACATGTGAGGACAGCCTATGCCTCACATGCCCCTTGTTCATGATCGCAGTGGCTACACCTCTGGGCACTATCCATGGCTGCAACTGCCCCATCCCAGGGGACTATCCATGACCGCATCACAGGGGACTATCCATGACCGCGTCACAGGGGACTATCCATGACCGTGTCACAGGGGACTATCCATGACCGCATGGCGTCATCCCTGGATTTCTGCCATGGCTACGCCTGCCGCACCCCTGGGCACCCTCCGTGATTGCACTGGCTGCATCCCTGAAGATCTGCCGCTGCCGCAGCTGCCGCACCCCTGGGCACCTTAGATAACTGTAGCTGCGGCTTTCCCCAGGGAGCTCTCCATTAGTGCGGTAGCAGCACCCCTTGGTATCTGCCATACCATGACTGCGGTACCCCTTGGTATTGGTACTGCGGTACCCCTTGGTATTGGTACCCCTTGGTATTGGTACCCCTTGGTATCCGCCATACCATGACTGCGCCTGCTGCGTCCCTGGACACTATCCACCACTACAGCTGCTGCATTCCTGGACACCATTCATGGTCGCAGTGGCTGCATCCTCGGGCAAGGCCGGACCGCACTCTTGGGCCACAGCTCAGCCATGCCATAGCAGCCAGGCCACCAAGCCCATGCCTGAGCAGCAGCACGTCCCCCCCAGCAGCCCAGCCCTGGCGGTGCCTCCGGCCACGACAGCTGAAGCCATTCAGGGGCAGCAGGAGCAGCACAATCCGCACCTGCATCCCCACCCCACCTGCGCCCCTGCGCAGCAGCTGCTCGCATCTGCGTCTGCACCTGGGCCTGCCTCTGCCGCTGCTGCCGCCTTACCAGCTGCGCTGACGACCTCCCACAGCCCTCCCACTCCCCCTGTGTCCTGCGTGAAACCCAGGAAGAATCCTTCCTGCCCTGAGCCAAGCAGCCCTGAGCCAAGCAGCCAGCCTAGCCCAAGCACACCCCTCTGGCACACAGGGCCCTCCCTGCATCTACACCCTCTCCCCTCCCGCCCCGCAGCTGCGGATCCCTGGCAGACAGGCCCCTCAGTGCACCTGTCCCCCTCAACTCTGCCTTCACCTCTCCCTGCCTCCCTGAGCCAGGCTGCGCCTGCCCCAGCCACCCCAGGGCAGGAAGCACCCTCCTTGCCCGGCCCCTTGGCCCCTGCAGACTCTGCTGGTTTGCCGGTGCTCGAGAAGGTGGAGCAGCCAAATCCTTGGGGATGCCAGGAGCCTGCAGACCCTTGGCCCCAAAGCTTTCGGCGCCCCCTCCACCTGCCGCCTATGGTTGGTAGCATGGGCGGTGCGGGCGGGGGCGGTGGGCATGGAGGTTGTGGAGGTGAAGGTAGAGGTGGAGGCAAAGGTGGGGATGGAGGTGCAGATGGGGACGGGGGTGAGGGGGGCAGTTGGGGGGAGAGCAGTGAAGGTGGGCTAGGGAAGGCACTGCTCTGTACGCTGGGCTTTGGGTGCCTGGCCACGGCAGCGGGCACAGCACTGTACACCTCAGTCAGAAGCCTGAGCAGCAGGCAGCAGCAGCAGCGGCAGCAGCAGCAAGATGGCAGGGGCAGCCAGGAACAACAGCGGCAGCAGCAGCAGCAGCAGATGTGCATTGGGCAGCAAACCCAGGTCCTTTGTGCGCAAGAGTTGCAGGCCCCAGGCCAGCAGGAGCTGCCGCAGGATCTGCAGCAGCAGCAGCCAGAGACAAGCAGCGGAGGTGCTGCACTTGGAGCATGGGCTATACAAGGGCCAGTTCCGAGCAGGGGACTTGCAGGAGGGGAGAAACAGCAATGGGGCTTTGAGTTTACGCAGGGAGGAGGGCCTCCCAGCCTGCCGGGTGTAGAGGTTGGTGCAGGGGATGGGGTGAGCCCCGGACAGGAGCCCGTGGAAGTGCCTGCGCTGCTAGCGCAAGCCAGGGCAGCTAACACTGCCACTACGGGCAGCGTGCCGGTGGGCTGCTTGCCAGGATGGGGCCTGGATGGGAAGCAGCAGCAGCAGCAGCAGCAGCAGCAGCAGCCGCAACAGGAGCAGCAGGCCCGCCTGGCTCCTCAGCAGGCGGCTGTGCCCTGGGTCCAAGCTGCGCGGGAGGTCGGCATTGAGCAAGATGAGGTGCGAGGGTAGATGCCAGTGGGCGCGTGGGCAGATCTCAGGGTGTGGTGGAGTCAGTTGCAAGTCCCATATTGCTGTGCAATGACAGATTTATATTGTTGCTCTTCCACTTAACCATCTGCGTCAGGCGCCATCCATGGGTCCCCCCCGGGTTGCAGCAGCACATCTTCTTTAGGGAACACTCTAAATGCAGCTGGATCTTGGCCTTTGGCACCAAGCTCCCGCACCATTTGTGTGCATGTGTGTGTACTGTGTGTTTGCGTGAGCTTGTGCTCGTTATGGTGCATGACAGGAAGGGATATGTGCTGGTCCAGGTAATTTGCTTCAACACAGGGCTTGCCTAGAGCTACGATGTACACACTTGATCCAGGCAAACCTTTGCGTGGATGTTGGTGCCACTGCTCCTGCTGCTGTGCACATGTGCCTGTGAGGCTACAGGCCCGTCTGAGGGATGACATCATCAACGATCTGGTACAATGGGAGGCTCCTGGCACTGAGGCGACTGTCAGCCATGTGACTGGGGCGGGCTTGCACCCTGCGCGGGTGCGTGCGCAGCGTGCGGGGGCATTCCTTGCTGGTCCACGCGGTATGGCTGTGCATGGTGTTCACATCAGCATGCATTGGTATTTGTGCGGCCTGCTTGGTCAAGCATTGCTGATGCAAGCTAGTCCCATCTGTTGTGACAAAGGCCACTCATTTTGGGACTGATCAGCAAGGTGGATGGAGTCTAATTCACTTGACATTACCCAATTCAAGCGGAAGGGAAAATGCATTTACAAGTCAGCCAGATTGACTGACTTGTAATGACCTTTCTACCTAAGCGTGTAGTAAACCTAAGCGTGTTTGAAGACAGCCTGGGCGCCCAAGTTACTGGCATTTGTGTGTGCATGCATGCATGCAGGCAGTCTGGCTGAACTTAGAGGATACTTATGATGCTGCTGGGGGGGCTTTGGTGGCCTTCTTTGATGCAGCGGGAAGGACAGTCAGCAGCGTGGGCGGCAGGTATGTGGCAGTGGAGTCGTATCATTGAGGTGGCATGAGGTGGTCTAAGCTGGAAGCAGGAAAGACCTCGCCGAGTGCAATGGCGTCTATAACCCAATTTGCCACTGGATTGGCTTGCACCCGCTGAAATATGCTGCTTACAAGGGTGTCCTTTTGCCCTCCATCAGGCATGCAGTTATGAAGCCTGGCCAATAATACTTAATAACATGTGCCTGCTTGGCCTGCTCGACTGCAGTGATGATCTCCCGTTAAGTAAGGAAAAAACACGTAGGCAGTGCATCACTTCCTACATCAATAAAGTGTTTCCCAGGTCTACATGAGATGACATGGCATACTGATGGGCTTCACCACCTCTTCTTCTCCCTTTCTCCCTTCCTCCCAGCAGGGCGCTGCGCAGCTTCAAGCACATGGCGGCAGAGACCCCTCCCGCCCCCACACCCTCGCCAAAGCAGCATCAGCCTCATGCTGTCATGCAGGGTGCCCCTGCAGTATATGCGAGTCAGGAACGGCAGGCATCTGAATACCAAGGCGCAAGGGAGCTTCCCCCAGGCCGACCCCACATCTCAGATCACCCTGGCCTGCAGCCAGCCCATGCCCCTGCAGCGTGCTCCTGGGGGAGAACAGCACGGGCTCCGAGCAGGCAAGAACTGATGCTCCTGTTTGGGTTGGCCGGTTTGACCCTCAGTGTAGGGGGCCTGTTGCTTGGGAAGCTAAGCCTGCTGCCCTTCACTGCCCTTGCCCTGCCCTTCTCCCACCAAGCACCACGCAATAGCGGCCAGGCTGCGCATTCTGATTGGGGGGGGGCAACACAGGAACCTATGAGCAGCTGCAGCAGTGCCAGCTTGGCTAATGTGGCAGAGGAGCCGCCACCTGCACGCCTACTGCAACATGGTCTAGGCCATGCAGGATTGAACATGGAGCACCTACTGGAGCAGGGGCCAGGGTTGAGACGAGCAAAGCAGCAGGCCTCTGGGAGCATCTCAGAGGTTGCGCATGAGCTAGCTCCAGCAGGTTGCGAAGAGATGGCCTAGGTGCCACCAGGCAGTGCAACATCCAGAATTGTTGTTGCTGCTTACCTCAACTTCCTTTTCGGCAAAGCAAAATGACAAAGCCCCCCTCATTGCTCTATTCATTATATTGTTTTAGCCAAGTTTCCTTAAGAAACTCCTGAGCATCATTTTCAGGATTAAAAACAGTCGAGCAGTTGGCAATGACCCTATGAGATCTAGACCTGTTAGATCTAGACCATATGAGATCTCCGTGTGTTTGCATACAGCCAGCTTGCATCCGCAGCCATGTATTGCAGCGACTGGCCTCTGTCAGAGCCAGTATCTGCATGCAGCCACTTCTTTGGACTTCCTGAAGCCGTGTTCTGCTTGCTGTAGACTTCCCTTACGTGCCTCATGGACAACTAGGCGCTTCAGAGTCACTCTTGAGTTTTTGTTAGAAATGCAATAATCCCCACAAATCTTGAAGATAATTGACTGGGTTTGCTCTATTGCAACTTGCACCCTGGGCTTCTAGCAGTTGTTGTAGTTCACACTGCTGATCAAAGGCATTCTGATGCTTTGGTCACTGCAGCAGGGTGCCGACCATTTAACATAACAGCGTTCAACTTTAAAGGAATTGCATCTTCCAATTGGAAGGGTGGAGACATCGGATATCTACTTCTTGCACGAGTTCTTTGGCCCTCTAACTGAGAAATGGGCTTTGATTGCTTCCATGGAGGGCCATTCAACCTGTTTCTTTTTGTCTCTATCTACTGTGGCAAGAGCGGTATCAGGCGGAGCTCTGTCTTTTTGCAATCTAGTTTCGAAGCTCTGTCTTCTTGCAACCCCCCACTGTGAAATAGTAGCTCAAAGCTATTATTTCACAGCTCAGGGGGTGTGTTGGAAAGAGGCTCTGTTCAGCAATAACTTTTTAGAGTATGAATCGGACCTTGGACGTTAAGATAGCCATCATTAATTGGCAGTTCATAGTCACTGTCTGCTACAAGGTAGACAGCACATAGTCACTATCTACAACAGAGCAGACAGCGCCAGCTAGCTGGTGTACCATGCCACGTCAATGTCACGGACTTATCGACAATTTTATTTACATACTACATTGCAAAGACATACGCAGCATGGCAGGAAGTTTCGTGAATACAAGGCCATCTACTGCTGGCCTGGTTGGGAACCCTGTCCATGTGCTGAGCAACCATGCAGCCATGCAGTGATTGATGTTCAGATGGTTCTCTTTTGAAGTGAACCTAAGCCAGTGCCCATTAAGCTATGCTCGAGTTGCTCATGCCTTCTGGCACCTTCAATCTCTAGATAGCGCTTGGACCCTTTGAAGGAGAGCCTGGCCCAGGGTCCTTGTCATGCCCCTTATAATGTAATCATGCCACCGAGCAGAGATCATGCGAGGGACAAACACTGGTAAACAACTTTCTTAGATGCCAATTTTTCCTAAAGTGCTGTCTGTCCGAGGGTTAGCCACAAACTCCTGCACTGAAACGATTGCGTCATCGATGGACGACTGGAGATGTCTTAGGTCTTTTACATGCAGAAGCCGCAGCACGCGGCACGCATCATCCAGTGCAGGAACTGCATGCACCGATGAGGGACAAGGTGACTTAAGCCAAGGAGTCAGTGTAACAAGTCTGATGCAAGTCCAGGCAGGCTTGGCCATGCTGAAGCATGACAGGCCAAGCCAATGAGATAAGACAAGAGTGGCCAGCTGCTTTTCACTGAATTAAAGCAGAACCTTTGCAGTCTAAGGAAATGCTGCCTACCCAATTAATTATCGAGCACAAGGTCCACACTCACCACCGGTTGTGAATCCAAGCGGCAGTTCCCTGAGGGCTTCTATGGCAGAGGGGCTGCCCACAACAGACTTTGCAGCCTGCTTGCTCCCGCTGAGGCCGCACTGCTGCCGTCTTGCTTGCAAGTTGAGAAAGGGGAGGATTTGCTCTTTGAGCACAGCCTGCACAGCCTGCATGGGAGGGGGGAAGACAATAGTACTCTTTGGGGAGCGGAGGGGAGAGCTTGCCCTCAGAGCCCAGCCTGTACAGCCTGCATGGGACCTTTAGGAGGTCTGCATGAGAGCTCGGGCAACCTGCTTGTAAAGTAACTTGGCTGAGCTGTGAGATCCAAATGACATCACATTGTGCAATTCACATTGCACCTTGATAAAGACTGTTCAGGAAGTTCTAGCTCATGTTCAAAGCTGGGTGCGAGCCAGGACTGCACATGCGCAGTGCATGCTGCATCTCAAGCCAACATAAGAAGGCAAGACTCAAGTGCTGATGGACGGAAGGAGCTGGCTGCACCTGCCAGACAATGGTTTGTGCGAGACTTGAGCGTGCACCTGAAGCAAGTCTGGAAGTGTCAGCTCCTGGCTGGTTTCCAAGTTCAAAGCAGCAAGCATCTCTCGTACACGGGCCGCTACCTCTGGGCTGCTGCCTGTGTGGAAATAGAAAGCAAAGCAACAACCACATTACAAAAAGAGCTCTGCCACGCAGAAGCAGCTGCAGTGCAGGAATGAGAGCTGGTGCCCTCTGTGTGATGACAGTCAAGGTCATTACGACTCAAAACAACAAGGCAGCCTCTGTTCCCTTCGTGCCCCATGCAGTTTGATGATGCATCGCAGCAGCAAGCAATCTCTCTGTCAATTCTCTTGGTGGAATAGTGCAGTTGAGCACATATACTTGGTGACATTGTAAATTGATCCCTAGCAGTTGCAACAAGGTGCACAACCAGCCAGGTGGGTTGGGCGCAGATGAGACATAGCAACGCAAATCAATGGTGCTTTCAGGAAGCAGCTCAAGGGGGAATTGTATTTATAGAAGGTTTATAAAATGATACACTAGTTAAAAATCTGCCTTTTTGGTAACGGGGAAGCATCAAGCAGACCAATGAGAGCACAGTTTACCTTTACAAATAGACGGAACCCTTTTAAAACCCTTCAACCCTTTTTAAATGCAATCATGATGCTTGAGAGCCTGCACAATCAAATCACAGGTGCTTACCACAAGCTATCTGACTCCTGATTGTGTAGTGCATTGCTACACTGTACAACACTTTTTGGTGTTTATCAACCCCTTCAAGCAAAAGCATATTGGACCCCTCCTGGCCATTTAACATGCCCTGAAATCCCACCTCATTCTCTTACTGATTGAACTTGCAGGCACAGCAACACCTACCACACCAGTGTCAAGCCCAAGGCTTGGATCAAGAGCTAATATGCACAACGCTTACAAACGAGCAGTGATTAATGGAACGTTCCTATCTGCGGGACACAAGTGCAACTGCCCATTCTATTACTTTTGAACGTGACGGAACCGCATGTTTGGCCAGCTCCTGCCCTCAAACCACTGAGCACTCACAATCATCAAAGGGCGGCTTCACTTTTGGCTGCGCGGACGTTGGATTTTTGGCTTGGCTTGCTTGAGCAGCCCCTGCTTTCTTGGTATCTTCAGGGGGCCCTGGTGCAAGCGCGTCAGCTGCAGAGCAAAAGGCATGTTGGAGGGAGGGAGGATGTAAAGAACAGCATGCACTCATGTATAGACACATTGTCAAAAGAAGCTCAAAGAACATCCCAAGCAAAGAAAAAGCCCCTAGGTTCAGGGCGAATGAAGCAGACCATTATGCCCCACGCCTCGCGCCAGGGCCCTCTTCACCGCTAGTCTATAGTACATGGGGTGCAGACACATGCATATTGAACAGCACCTGCCTAAAACCTGCCTGCCTTGCACACACAGGCGCGTGGTGCATGAAGTCAGCGAGGCCACGCTGCAGATTCTCAGGGGTAAGCCCAGGACTGAGCGCCTGCAAGCCTTCTCGAGATCCACTTACACAGCACCACTCAGGGAGGTGCTCATTTTTGTAGGATGAGGTGTCCTGGAATGCTCTCCAGCGTGAGCCGTGGGACTCATGCCGAGTACTCCTAATGGGGGGGCGTGCCTGCCCAATACCGTGCCTCAATTCCGGCGCGCTCCCATCCTGTGAGGCTGCTCTGCCCTTGCATGTGGTCTTCGCACACCTCAACAGCACGGCAGGCTTGCTGGCCATGAACATACTTGTACATGGCCCGGCACCATCACAGGATGGGCCCCTCACCTTTATCCATGTACTCCAGATGCACAGCATGCCTGGCCAGCCAGAGCAGCACCTCATCCCAGTTGTCACTGTTGAAAGCAATGGGGCACTCCAAATGGGCCAGGTAGCCTGATAAGGCAGCATCCCAAGTGGGGCTCTCCAGGCTCGTCAGCCCCTGCCTCTCCTCTGGCTTCATTCCCCGCACCTAGGTGGCGGCAGTGTGCACATGCTGCCCGGGATCAGTGCACATTGTATGTTCATGCGAGGTGTCAGGCAAGCCGCACAACATGAGCTTGCACCTAAGGTGTATAAATGAGCAGTAGTTTCCTGGGGTGCAGTGCATGCATGAAGAAGGAGAAGGGCATGTGGGCAGGGGCATGTACATGTGCATATGAACGCACAAATTGGCATGCACAAGACGAGCATTTGCGCACAGGAGCAGACATGTCCTTGCATTCATGCATGAGCCAACATGGATATAGACAATTCATTTGTGCATTAGCAGGTGCAGGTTGTGAGTCTCTGCGTGTGCGCGTGTATGTGGTGGCAGGTGTAGAAGAAGTGGTCATGCTTGCTTGTTTGTTTGTGTTTTGCACATACCTATGAGCTCAATTATTTTTGTGTCTAAGCACATACCTATTTTTTCTTATGCTTGTGTGAACGCATGTAAGCTTGTTTGAATGCATATGTATACTTGCGTGTGTGTATACTTGTGTGTGCGTGCATGTGTGTGTTTGTGTTGTGTGTGTGTGTGTGTGTGTGTGTGTGTGTGTGTAGGTTTGTACATGTGTGCTGTGTGTTTATGCGTGTGTGTATATGTGTGCATAAGTGTGCGCATGCATGTGAATGTGTGTTGCGTTCGTGCGTGTGTGCAGTGTGTGTACATGTGTGTATGCATGTGTTCATGTGTATGTGCGTGTTCGTGCGTGCATGCGTGTGTGTTTGTGTGTGCATGTGTGTGCGCAAGCGCACAAGTGCACAAGTGTTTTCATGTTCACACTCGCAATTGTTTTTGCGAGCGTGTGCATGTCTGTATCTGCGCTTGAACATGTGCATTCTTATTTCAATGTGAGCCTTTGAGTACACTTGCGTACAGGCTGTTTATGTGTGTGCTTGTGCTATGTGCTATGTGCGCTGTGTTCTCCAACCTTTGTGTTCTCCAACCAGGCCACCATTGCCCTCTTTTGTTGATTAGACAGCGACCCATCTGCTTGGCTGGCGAATGGATACTGCAGGGCGTGAAGGAGGACATTTAGGGACATGAAGGGCTTCCGGCTGATTTGACAAGGCAGACCAGCCAAAGTCTAGTCAATTGTTCATTCCTTTTAGATTCGAAATTTTAAAAACTGTTCACGTGCTCAAAAAAGGGAAATGTGGTAGCTTGTGTGTTTGGGGATAGGCGTGTCCTCTACAGCGTACGCCACGCCAGTCCGGCGTCAGAACTGCCACGATGGTGAAATTGTTGGAGAAAATTGGCAGCAACATGCGCCCGGCTGCTCTGCCAGCCCCTCGGACGAGAAATCTACGCCTGGCGAGACGAGCGGGGACTCACGGGAGCAGAGCGATGTCGCAGTGTGCTGCGCTCACGCTCAGTAGCAGTAGCAGCTCATCTTTCAGGAGGCTGAACAGCAGGGTATGCTTGGGAGGCCTGCAACGTCAGCAAACCAATGCCTCATCCCCTCTCTCGCTCTCTCACAAGACTTTGCTGCAGACCCGCTCACCCTCCCGCTCCCGGTCACCAGTGATAACTAGAGTTTCCCCAGCATCTGGGATTGTGCCACTGGGTCAAGGTAAAGCCTTGGTCTGAGAGGATTGAGCAGTGGATGGCCCGCAAGCCCTTGTGTGTCCACATGTGCGCTCCTGTCAATCCCTCCAACACCATTGACCACTCCTGGCCAGTGATCTACTTGTATCCCTGCCACTCCTGCAGACCTGCTAACTTTCCTGGCCTGCACTGTCTTCACGATCCCCATCTTCAAGCGCTTTAAAGTCTCCCCCATCTTGGGCTTCCTTTTTGCGGGTGTGGTGCTGAAGCAATTAGAGTGAGTGGCTACCTGTGAATGGCTTGCGGGGTTGCATGAACAGATCTTTTTATTGTTTGTCGTCTGCCTGTCACATGTCACAGCCGGCTCATATGTTGCTTGTTGCATGAGCTCATCCCTTATCTGGCTGTTGCTTACATCTGGACTTACTCACGTGTCAGCAAAACATACACTTGCAGTTTAATTCATGACCCAGAGGAGATGGGTCAGCTGGGAGAGCTGGGTGTATTATTCTTGTTATTCGAGATGGGCCTTGAGCTTTCCATTGACAGGCTTAAGGTAAAGAAGTTGGTTGACGCGATGGATGTCACTGTTGAGTAGTACGAGCGCTCCTCAATAGCTCAGTGAAGCTCAATGCCTCTTGTGTCCCAGTCTCACTGCCTGCATCTTAGACTAAGATTCTTAGTGCAAGCACTGCTTTCCATGTCCCATCCAATGGCCACTCCAGTGCACAGTGCACCATCATAAAAAGAAACAACGAAAACATGCAAAAGCTGTCCTGCGTCGCATACCTTGTCTCGGTCCCTTACTCACCTGCTTTCCCCCTCATTTATACCTCCAAACCCTGCCCTGACAGTCATTGGCCAAGTTTGCGTTTGGCTTGGGCACCCTACAAGTACTGGTGACCACCTTTATCTTCTCAGCAGCAGCCCTGCCCCCAGGAGGCGGCATATTCACTCGCATCCTGGAGTTTTTGACGAATGCACCCCAGGAGCTGGTGTCCATCAGATCTGTGGACGAGGTGCGCAGGCCATGCTCTCATGATATGCTGGCCTGGTATGCGTACAATGGGGCCTCCATTGAGCACATAAGGCACATGAGCTGCAAAAAATTGGTTTAATCATTTGGATCAGAAAAAACGGCCTCGAGGGTTGGTTTTCATGCAATCCTGTCTGCATTTTGGTGCGTAGCCAATTAAGAAGGAGCTAAGCTTCATGCAGCCTCAGGGCGTGTGACTAACGTTGAGGTACAAGTGTCTCTCTGCTTGCACCAGCTTGCCATGGTGCACTCGCCCAACCATGTCACAGACACTTATGGGAGCCATTGCCCCTGCCCTAGCGCAAGTTGCGCTATGCTTTCACTTCTTGCCTGACCTAATCATTCAACACCCATGCTTCGCTTGGCGCCTGCTGTGTGCACAGGCTGTGGTTATTGGAGCGGCCCTGGCACTATCCAGCTCAGCGTTCGTGCTGCAGCTGCTCAATGAGCGCGCCGAGATGTCAACAAAATTTGGTGCAGCCACGCTGGGCATCTTGCTGCTCCAGGCGAGTGTGACCCTGGCTCAACTGCCACTCTCTTCAGCAAGGCCATGGTTGACGGTGGATGACGCACAGAGTTGTGACTTTAGGTCTTACTGGCCTATCCCGCCCACTCTATCCCTCTGTCTAACTTCCATCTATTCACAAGTCCAGGCGTTCAGATCAAGAATGGACCATGTAACACTGTTGCCGCAGCCTCACTCTGTTTGCACCGCAGCCTCACTCTGATTGTGCTGCAGCCTCACTCTGTCTGTGCTGCAGCCTCACTGTCCGCCGCAGCCTCGCTCCGTCACTCTGTGCCGCAGCCTCACTCTGTCACTCTGTCTGCGCTGCAGCCTCACTATGTCTACCGCAGGGGACTGTCGCCGCAGCCTCACTCAGTTTGCCGCCTGCTGTGCTGCGCCGCAGGACATTGCCGTCGTGCCATTCCTGGTGCTGCTGCCGCTGGTAGTTCAGCTGTCGTCAGGCACAGGCCTGCCCGTCGACAACGCGTCCCCTGTCAGTTTGTTAACATTGTTAGGGCCCACGGCGTTGCAGACGTGCGGGGCGCTGGGCCTGGTGCTGTTTGCTGGCCGCCTGGTGCTGCGGCGCATGTTTGAGGTGGGGGGGGGGGCTGGGAGAGGGGGCAAGTGCAAGACTGCAGTGCACGTTTGTGGTTG
>LKMJ01002008.1_pt1 | contig 18472 bp, 21 predicted proteins | sample 643391 | NCBI WGS metagenome assembly LKMJ01 (sample SAMN04112250, study PRJNA286221) | soda lake metagenome | biome: soda lake; feature: Kulunda Steppe; material: water; isolation source: sample PL-Br10 brine of Picturesque Lake | place: Russia: Kulunda steppe | collected 2010-07 | reverse complement strand
CGTCCGCCCGATGGTTGCGAGTGCAGCCACGACGACCGGCATGTACGTGGTCCCGGCGATTATCCTGTCGATGCTGCTGGCGCTGGCTATCGGGGTCTACACCGCGGTGCACAAGGGTTCGTATCGAGAAAGCGGACTCCGTGGAGTCACGTATCTTGCGCTCGGCCTCCCCAACTTCTGGCTCGGTGCGCTGGTGCTAGTGGTTTCGAGCACCGTCGCGTTCTCGTTCAACTGGCGGGAGTCGTTTCTCCCGGCTGCCGAGTTGCCCTTCTTCTACGAGACGGTGGTTCCCGCGCTGTTGTTGACGACGACACTCGTCGCGGCGGTTACGAGTTACGCGCGGTCGTACGCGCTACAGTACACGTCGGCGGACCTGGCGAAACTGGTCCGGGCGAAAGGCGGTGGCCAGCTTGCGGTCGCCAGACACGTCGTCCGCAACGCGGCGATTCCGCTCGTCTCGCTCGCGTTTACCGAAACACTTGCCCTCATGGCGCTGTCGGTGTTCGTCATCGAAGCAGTGTTCGCGATCGACGGGCTCGGCTTGCTGTTCTACAACGCGGTGTGGACGCGTGATTTACCCGTCTTGCTCGGCGGGACGCTGGTCGTCGTCGCGGTGGGAGTTATCGGAAACATCCTCCAGGATATCGCCTACTCGATGCTCGACCCGCGCGTCGATACCGGGACGCGGTGACCGTTACTTATTCTAAATCGAATAAGTCACCTCGAAAACCCCGGGAATTAATGTATCACCCACTTATAGTTCGAGTATCACATGGTCGAAATTCCGGATTCCCTGCGGAGTCTGTTCACTGCGACTGTCGAGGAGCGCGACGATACCTATGTTCTCGAAGTTCCGAAATCTGAGATAGAGAACGAGGCTGCACGACCCGGCCGGACCTACCGGGTCGCCGTTCTTCCACAGGTATCACAGGCACAACCAGACTCGACGACGGAGGAGCCTGAGGAAGAGCTAGACCGCGAGCCAGGCCCGCCAGAACCGCCAGTCGACGAGGGCGAGCGCCGTACGGTCACCATCGAATCTGTCGGTGACCAGGGTGACGGTATCGCCAAGGTCGAACGTGGCTACGTCGTCATCGTTCCCGGCGCTCGCCCCGGTGACGAGCCCACTATCGAAATCGAACAGGTCAAAGAGAATGTCGCGTTCGCCAGCGTCGTCGACGAGATACCGTAGTTGACGCGGACACGAATCTCTCACACAGCACTCGGGATGACCGAACCTCCACTCGCGTGACGGCTATCCAGCGCTCGCCGGCGACTTCGACCACCTCTCTCGTCTCCTGTTCCCGGGGTTCTTTCCTCTTCTATTTCCACGGGTGAGCGTCGGGTGAGGACGGCCACAGCGGATACCAGTACCCCCGGTCGTCCTCGATGGTGAGTTCGCCGTCGAGCAGGCTCGATAGTTTGAGCTCGACTCGCTCGTCGCGGTCGTTTCGCGACGTCGGCGCGAACGGGTAGTACGCCCCGCGTCGGAACGAGTATACCCAGTAGACGAGCTGTCCGGGATCGCCGCCGGCTCGCTCTGTCGCCTCGAACGCGAACAGCGCGGCCAGCAGCCGTGATCCGTAGCGCCCCTCGATGAGCGTATCCGCGCCGAAGTGGACGCTCGTCACGAGGTCCTCGAAGTCCTCGGCTTCGACGACGATCCACTGGGTTCCGTGGTCGTCCTCGGTGAAGTCGGCCACCGTCCCGGTGTCGGCCTCGGCGGCTGCGAGTATCTCGCGGACCTCGTCGACGGTGTCCCTGAAACCGGTGCTGTCGACGTCGGAGAAACACAGCGCTGCCTCGCCGGTCGGTTCGTAGCCGAGTTCGGCCTCCATGGTGATATACGCCGTGCTCATCCCGAACAGGTCCTCGGGGTCTGCGTCACCCGTGGCCGCCGCCTCGGCCTGCACGCCCAGCAGCTGTTTCACCGTCTCGAACAGTCCCATTCGTTGGCAGTTTCGACCGCCACGCCCATCAAGGCGTCTATCTCTCCCCCACAGTCCGCTATCTCTCCTCCCGGAGCTCGTAATACGTCGACCGAACCGTGACGGGCGCGACGTCGGCCACGTCGGCGACGGCCTGCTGCGTGAGTTCGCACTCCTCCTCCTGTGCCGCAGTGTACAGGCAGGCGGCGGCGACACCGCCGGGATTGCGCCCGGTGTCGATACCCTGCTCGCGGGCCTCGTTCGCCAGCGCTCGCGCCCGTCGCTCGATTGCCTGTGACAGGTCGAGTTTGCTGGCGAACCTGGCGAGATACTCTCTTGGGTGGATTGGGCCCGTCGGGAGCCCGAGTTCGCGGTTCATCGCCGCGTAGGCCGCGTCAAGTTCGTCGCGGGTGGCTTTCGCCGCTGCCGTGATCTCCGAGCAGGTCCGCGAGACAGCACTGACCCGACAGGTCGCATACACTACCGCGGCGGCGAATCCCTCGATCGAGCGCCCCTGGAGCAGGTCGGCGTCCTGTGCAGACTCGAACAGGACACACGACTGGTCGCGGATATGCTCGGACAGGTCGAGCGCGCTCACGAGTCGACGGATCTCGGTGAAGGCGTACACCTGGTTGCGCTCTGCTTTGCTGCGGATCTGTGTGCGCTTGTGCTGGCGGCGCATGCGTGCGACGCGCCTGCGCTTTCGTCCCGTCAGGCGACTCGAGTAGCCGATCTCCGTCGACAGTCCGCGGTCGTGGCGCGAGCGCGTGAGTGGTGCCCCTGTTCGCTCGGGGTCCGTGTCGTCGTCACTGAACGAGCGCCATTCGGGCCCCGGATCGATGGCGTGTTCGTCGACCACCAGCCCGCACTGCAGACAGACCGTCTCGCAGTCGTCACTTCGCAAACTCCCCTCACACTCCGGACAGGCTTGCATCGTCGTAGCTGTCATCACGTGAACCTTGGCCCCTCTCACCCTTTTAAACGAAGCCGAATCTGGGGTGTTTCGGGCCGATTACGGCACGACAACCGACCGGTAACCGGTAGGTAATTCCCGGGCGTCCGTCCAGTCCGCGGTGTTCCAGTCGTGTCAAAGGCACATCTTTTTATGTGCGAGCGCGGCAGGTTCAGGTAATGGGGTTGGCGGATATCGCCGAGGGGCTGGAAGTAACGGATTCACAGGACGACAGGGGCGTTGCGACTGTCGACGACACGGATACGACGCTCGCCGAGCAACTGGCGCCGTTCGCGTCGTCGTTGCCCTGCTCGCCAGGTGAGGCGGCGACGGTGCTGGAGCGATACTCCGAATGCGGTTCCATCGGAGATGCTGGCCGTGCGGCTGGCGTCGCGCCGATGACGGCAGCAAAGACGCTCCATCTCCTTGGCGAGTCCGTTTCGCCGGCGACGCCGCTACAGCGGGACGTGCTCGACGACTGGCAGGTGGGCGAACTCTCCCGGCGGGAGGCGCTCGAACTGACGCAGTTGAACGAGACGGAGTTTGCGCTCGCGGCTTACGTCGAGACACACGAGCCACTCGAGGACGCGTGTGCTGCAATCGAAGGAATACTCGCTGGCCAGTCCCTTGGCAGACGTGACGTGCTCGGGACTGGTGAACCGCTTGCCGATGCTGTCGGAGACGATCTCCAGTTCGACTGACTCCCTCGAATTCGAACAGTAGTTACTCGTCGAGCAGGTCGTCGGTGAGGCGGGAGAACCGGTCGACGACGCGGTCGAGCAGCCGTGGCTCGATCTCTCGCAACAGGCGGTAGGTGTCTGCCTCGTCGGTCAGCGCGACCACGAGTTCGCGCTCGCCCGGCGTCGTCGCTCGTTTCTCGGCCATCTCGTACTCGACGAGCCGGGAGAGGTGCCACTCGACAGTGCTGCGTGCCAGGTCGAGTCGGTCAGCGATCTCGGCTGGTGCAAGCGCCTCCTGGCGGAGCAACAGGAGTACGATTTCGCGGGTTGTTTCCCGACGTAGCAGGGCGACTGCGCCCCGCTCCCAGTCCGAAAACGTCGGCGGATAGTAGTGGGTCCGGCCACACACATCCGCTTTCTGAACGCTCTCTTCCCGGCAGAGTTTCCGGAGGTGATACTGGGTCTGTCCGGTCGCGATGTCCAGTTTCCGACTGACGGCGTTGAAGTGGATACCGGGGTTCCGGTAGATACAGTCCTGGACGCGCGTACGGGTCTCTGACATCTGAGTATTTCGGAGGTTAGAAACACCGTCATATAAAGGGAATGCGTTTTCTCAGGCGCGTAGAACGCCCGGTAGCTGTCCGGTTGGATGCGCTCTGTCCTGTCTGATCACCCTGCTCACTACCTGTAACAGCGAGAGAGCTCACGACTTTCCTGGGGTGAATCGAGTCACTTCGGGAAACGTGGGTGTGGTTTGGCGTTCACCCGTTATCAAAAACGCGAGCCTGCCCGAGTCAGGCTGCGCCGCGAGGTACGGTTAGGTGGATGGCACCGCCCGCACGGGTCTAGCGGATACCCAAGCATACCACTCCCGCAAGGGACTGACGGCTTGCGTGCAAACCGGAGTACCCGCGAGGGGAAGGTAGCCTCCGGTGGAGTTGGACGGTCCGACCCCACGCGAGAGGAGCCCCACGACTTAGTGGGAGGATGTCAGACAGTCGTACCACAGCAGTTCTTAGGGTGGGTCACGTACCTGTTGATACGATGGCTTCGACACTCGCGTGGGCAGTGATCCAGCCGGTGAGCTCCTGGCCCGGCGTCGAGGACTCACTGCTGTTGCTCTGTGTAATCCTGCTTGCGGCGCTCGGGACAGGGACGCTGTTCGCCATCAGCCTGTTCGCGCTCGCACAGCGCCGGTCGACGCGGTATCTGCTCATCACTATCGCGGTCGGCGCGCTGTTCGCACGCTCGCTCGTCGGTCTCGGAACCGTCTCCGGGGTCGTTTCGATGCCCGTTCACCATCTCGTCGAACACAGCCTCGATTTCGTCATCGCCGCGCTCGTACTGGCCGCCGCCCTCCGCAGCAAGCCACGCAACCTGACGACCGACAGCGACGAGACGCCACAACGACGCTGATCCCATTCGACTCGCACACCAGAACGTGAAACCGTTCTCGATATCCTCTCGTCAAGTACGATAGAGGATTCGGGACTGGGGTCCGTGACGCGCCGTTGGGCTCTTTCGACTCTCGATGCTGGCCGACAGTAATCGTTCGCAGTCTGTCGGGCACGAACGAAAACGCTCTTTCGGATACGCCGCCTAGAGCCGCCAATGAGAATCGAGTTGCGCGTTTGCAAACACTGCTTCGAGGGGACACACGAGAACGAACACAAGACGGCGGTGACGCGCGATCTCGTCGCCTGTGCGCGGGTCATCCGCGACAACCTCGAGAAGACGGAGTTCGACGACGTCCACATCCGGATGGTCTCCGAGGACGAGGGCGACGACGGCCGTCCCGCGGCGATCCCGGCGGTCGCGGCAACCATTCAGGGCGATCAGGTCGCAGTCTCCGACACCCAGCTCATCACGATGGGCGAGAACGGCTACATGATGGTCTACCCCAACCCACAGGACGCGCTGAAGGTGCTGGCAGGCAACATCGACGAAATCGGCCGGATCGAAAACGAGAACGTCCTCCCCGAACTCTCCGCCGAGGGCGCTGAGATTCTCGCCGGGAACAGCGACGGCGAACCGGAGATGTATCAGTAGCTTTTCTCTCTCGTCCGCGGCTCAGTTCTGTGGTCGGTCGAACGTGCTCAGTTCTGTGGTCGGTCGAACGTGCTCAGTTCTGTGGCCGATCGAACGTGAGCGTGACGACGTTCCCAGAGTCGTCGCTTCCTCGGTCGAACGAGAGGCTCCCCCCGACCGGTTCGATGATCCACCGGACCAGCCACAGTCCGAGGCCGTCGCTGTGACGTAACGGCTTCTCTGTGCCGCTGGTCAGCGTCGTCACTATCTGCTCGGGAATCGGGTCACACTCGTCCTCGACGGCGACGGTGACCTGGCTCTCGTCGCTCCGAATGCGAACGGTCACCGGACCGTTTCCGGAGGGATGATGGATGACTGCGTTTTCGAGAAGCTCTGTCAGTGCAACGTTGTACGACGGTGGTGCGATTGCGCGAACCTGTTCGGGCAGCTCCGTCTCGACTGCCGCGTCCGGGTACGTGATGGCGAACGTCTGGCTCACTCGCTCGGTCGCTTCGACGAGCTCCCTGTTGCAGTCCTCGTCGTCCGGGATGTCGAGATGCTGCTGGGTCTTGCGCGCCTTGTTGCTGATGTTGACGATGCGCTCCCCGATCTCGCCGATTTTCTCGGCCGCGGCCCGGTAGCCGTCGTCGTCGATGCTCTGGAGGGTCTGTGCCCGCGCGATGACGACGTTCATCTGGTTGCGGATGTTGTGCCTGAGCGCCCGGTTCAGGATTTTCAGCTTCTGCTCTCGCTGTTGCCCGCCGCGCATGTCCTGTGCACAGCCGACGACGACCTCCGTCTCACCGACTGCTGTCACCGAGCACTGCCACTCGATTTCGACGGTCGTCCCGTTTTTCGTGACGAGCGCGCTCGTCCAGCTCTCCGACGCTGTCGTCTCGTCGTTCTGGAGAAACTGTACTCTGCGCTGCCACTCACCGCGCGTTTCGGGATGGACCAGCGTCGACAGCGACCGCTCGACGAGTTCGTCGCGGTCGTAGCCCGACAGCGAGACGAACGCGTCGTTCACTACCTGGATAGCTCCCGCGCTATCGAGCGCGAACAGCGGCTCCGAGGACTTCTCGATGAGCGCCTCGTACATCGTCGCCCGCTGGTTGTCTCTGTCCACGCTCATAGCTGTATTCGGTGCGAACGTCCAGTGACAGCACCGTGATTTATCCGATACCGGACTGGTCGAACGCCAGAGAGTACCACACACACCAACTTGTATATTCTGGTATTATCCGCTCCGTCGAAATTACGAAATAACGACGCGACCGACCTCACCCGCAACCGGAATCCCCACTCTCCGGTGAACTCGGCGTCCTCGCCACCGAAAAAGGCAGCGTAGCCTCGTTCGTAGTCACCCGTCTGGACAGTCTAGCCGATCGCGTCGGTTTCGGCGGCCAGATGTGCTTCGAGACCGGTGGTCTCGCTCTGCTTGCTACGTCTGCCTTCGTTTAGCTGTCTGCCCCTTTCTTGCTGCTATCACTGCCGGAGACTTCTTTGAACACACCCTTTCATCCTCACTCCGGGAGGCTGTGGAGGAACGTCTGGAACTCCGCGGTCCGCCCGTCGGGATCCTCCGCGAAGAACTGGTAGATTTCGTATTTTTCGTTCTCGTGTGGCTCTTCGACGGCAGCATCACCGACAGCTTCGTGCATCTCGTCGACGCCTTCCCTGTCGTCGTAGACGAACGTGAGGATACCACAGTCGTCGGTCGTCTCGCGCTGGCAGAAGCCAAAGCGGAACCCGTCGTAGTCGAGGATCGTACAATCGGGCTGTTCGACCCAGACGTCCGCGCCGACCGTCTCGGTGTAGAACTCGACGACGTCGTCGCGCTGTTCCGTGCTGAAGAAGACGATTCCGGACATGAGTGGGGCTACGGGGAGATTCGACTTAGCTTTCGGTGGTCTCCTCCGGAGATGGCTGACTGTCGTGTACGAACCCAGCGAAAATGATATGATAGTTGGGGTAAAACTCCACGTTCGTGGACGACGACCGCCGCATCGAGGATATACTCGACACGATCGGCGACGAGCACGCGCGGCACCTGCTGGCGGCAATCAGCAGGGAGCCGCGGTCGGCCAAGGAACTCGCCGAGGAGTGTGATCTCTCGCTCCCGACGGTGTACCGCCGCATCGAACTCCTCGAGGAGCACGACCTCGTCAAAGACAGCACACTCGTGGCCGACGACGGCAACCACTTCAAGGTCTACGAGTCGAACTTCGAGAGCACCGTTATCACGCTGGAAGAGGACGAGTACCAGGTCCGCATCTACCGGGAGGACAATCTCCCCGACCGGTTCAGCCAGCTCTGGGACGAACTCGGTGGAGAGTGACCGATCTATCAGAAATATATGCGGGTCGCCTGTGACATCCTCACGTTTATTAAACCCGTTTGTGTATGTCCGGTGACGGATGGTCGAGACTGAGTTACTGGTACGGGGGTTGCTGACGCTCCTTCGAGTTGTCGCGTTCGGACTTGCGCTTGGGCTGACGCTCATCAGTTTCCAGGCGTATCAGAAACAACGGACCGAGAAACTCCAGTACGCGTTTCTGGGATTTGCCTTCATCAGTATGGGGGTAGCGATAAGCACCGTCATCACGCAGTTCGGCGGGGACGCCGACGAACTGCTCGTGTTGTTCTTCCAGGTCGTCGAAACGATTCCGTTCATCATCGGATTCAGCATGCTCTATCTCTCCCTGTATCGGTGAAAATCATACCCCGGTCCGGGCTGGCGGTATTTCGCTCTTTTTATGGGCCTGCGTCCCGATTAATGGTTCAATGACTGACTCGACTCACGCGACGCGGCTGTTCGGTGGCCCGGGAAGCGGGAAGACGACTGCGTTGCTCGACCGCGTCGAAGACCTCCTCGAATCCGAAGATGACGTCGAGGTCCGCGACGTGCTGGTGGTCTCCTATACACGTGCAGCAGCGGCCGAGATACGCGAACGCCTCGCCGAACGACTGGATACGACACCACGGTCGCTCCGCGGGAACGTCTGTACGATGCACGCGAAAGCCTACGACCTTCTCAATCTCTCCAGTAACGATGTCGTCGGCGAGTCCGACAAAGAGGAGTTCTGCGAGGATTACGGCCTCGACTACGAGGACGAGTACGAGGGCTCACGTCGCCGCTCGTCGCGGTCGACGACGCTCGGGAACAAGGTCATCGCGACAAGCCAGTGGCTCCAGCGGACGAACCGAGAGGTGGGCGACTGGTACGACGTACCCTTCCAGTGGGACGAAGAGGAGGTCCGTCTCCCACCGGACATCGACGACCGGGCCCAGACCGGGAACAAGTACACGCCGACGTGGCCAAGCGACGACGACCGTCTCGACATTCCCGAAGCCATCCGAGCGTGGCGCTCCTGGAAGGGGAACCACGACCTCGTCGGCTTCGCGGACATGCTCGAACGGGTCAAACAGCGCTCGCTGCTCCCGAGTGTCGACTACCTCGTCATCGACGAGTTCCAGGACATCACGACCCTCCAGTACGGCGTCTACGAGGAGTGGCGACCGCACATGAAGAAGGTGCTCATCGCCGGCGACGACGACCAGGTCGTCTACGCCTGGCAGGGAGCAGACCCCGACCTGTTGCTCGACGAGGACGTCGACGACGATGTCATCCTGCCCAACTCCTACCGTCTCCCCTCGGAGATTCTCCACGCGGTCAACCAGGAGGTCAGCCACATCGAGAAGCGCCAGGAGAAAGACCTCGAACCCCGCAAGGAAGGGGGTACCGTCGAGGCGTTGCGCAACCGGTCGATGCTCGACCTGTCGCGAGAGGTCGTTCGGACGGTCGACGAGACCGACGAGACGGTGATGGTGTTGTTCCGTGCTCGCTACCAGATGTTCCAGTTCATCGACGAGTTCATCGACGAGGGGATCCCCTTCAAGTGCCTGACTGACCAGCGGATGTGGACCGACCGTCTCAGCCAGTACGTCGAGGCGATCGAGCGACTTGCGGAGGACGAGCCAATCAACGGACTGCAGGCTCGACGCCTCGCGGATATGCTCGCAGATTCGGCGTTTGGCACGGGCGAGCGCGACGAACTGTTCGAGGAACTCGACGAGCGCGAGGAGGAGACCGGTGTCGACGACATCGTCGACATGAACATCGAACCCGACCTCATCCGGGAGCACGCTCCCTTCGCGCCGGACCCGCCAGCGGCCGCGGATATGCTCCGGAAGGTGACCCAGTTCCAGGAGCGCAGTGTCAGCGCTTACTTCAACAGCACTTACGACGGCATGGAGTACGACCGCGTCCGTCTCGGAACCATCCACTCCGCGAAGGGCCGTGAGGCCGACCACGTGTTCGTCGCAACCGACCTCACCGAGAAGGTCGTCGAACAGATGGCCGCGACTGCCGAACAGGAGGACAAACCCATCCCCGGCGACGTCGAGTTCACCAAACACACCAGCCCGGTCCCGACGATGACCGACAACGAGCGCCGCGTCTTCTACGTCGGCATGTCCCGTGCCCGCGAACGACTCGTCTTGATGGAGGGACTCGTCGACGGTGCCCCGACGCTCCCGCTCGACGTTCTGCTCTACGACGAACCCAAAGCGGAGATGACACTCGAAGAGCTGCTCGAAGACGTGACCGAAGCGGAACCGCCGGTCGCTCAGTAACTGCGACAACTCTCGTTGTATTTTCGCGCTCGAACTGACTACGCAGACTGTTCTTCAACTGTTACAGCGACGCAACTGATACGGCTGTTAGGGAAAAACGAACAGTGAGGTCGCGTTACTTCCGCGAGGTGTTCGCGGAGCGACTCGGTCGCGTACGTTCGGTGCCTTTCCCTTTCGACTCCAGGCCGCGGTTCTGCGTTCCGGCGCTGGTCAGGCCACGGAGTGCGCGGTTTTTGTGTGTGTCGTCGCAGATCCAGTTCAGGTCGTCGTCGTTCTGGATTGCCGGATGCTCGGGGTCGATCATGATCACTTCGAACCACTTCTGACTCCCGTCTTCACCGACCCAGTAGGAGTTGAGGACGCGCAGGTTGGGGAACTTCCGCGTACAGCGCTCTTCGGCGATGCGCTGGATGTTCTTGCGCCGCGTCAGCTTGTTGACTCCCTGGCGCTTCGACCGGCGTCCGGCCTTGTGACGCGACTTGCGAGAGCCGCCCTTGCGGACGCTCACGCGGGCGAGGACGACGCCCTGCTTGGCCTTGTAGCCGAGCGAGCGTGCGCGGTCGAGGCGTGTCGGGCGCTCGATGCGCTCGATAGCGCCCTCGTCGCGCCACTCCTGCTGTCGTTCCCATTGCAGCTGTGCTACCTTTCCGTCGCCCGGGTCCTTCCATGCGTCCCGGATGTGCGAGTAGAAGCTTCGTGCCATATGTCTATCACCACGGGCGTTGCGTGGTTCAAACCGTAGCGAGATTTCCAATCTCGGCGAGATCTTCGACCTCGCGGTTCACATCCCGACCTGTTCTGTGACAGGTGCCCACTGGTGCCCGTCGTCCAGTTAGCTACGCTATCCTTTCTGATTTGAGGACAAAAGGGCTTCGAAGCTGACCTATCCGCGGCAGTGGCTCCAACCTCGTCACTGATATTCTATATAGCAATATGGGATATATTGGCTGTGCACTCGTTCTCTACCGAAAACTGCTGTACACCGTCGAGAACGCCCGAAACCGCTGATTACTCGAAAATTATGGTGTGTTCTCTCACTCCAATACTTCTTTTTACCGTCTCCAGGCAGTATCCAGCATGTTTCCGGAAACGCTGGAGACACCATCCCTGACGCTGAGGCAGTTCTCACCTGCTCACGTCGATGTCTTCGATCTGTACGAGCTCTTCGAGCAGGGGCGCGACGATGTAGAGGCAGTGTTCGAGTACGTTCCACAGGGGCCCTAAGCTCGATCAAGGGGCTCACGACCAGTTGGCCGAGGCCGAAAGGACCTGGAACGACAGCGAGGCTGCGCAGTTCGCGGTCTACACCTCCGAGGATGAACTCGCGAGCTACACTGGGCTCTTTTTGGAGTAGGAGCGCCGCTCGGGGCGGAGAACGACCGCTCGAAGCACACGAGAAGTACGGGCCGGGTGTCAGTACGACTGATTGCTGCGAAACTGGACGGTTGGCGACACTGCCGCCTCTCACCGGTCACACGCGAGGCGTATCGCGAGGCGACCAGTACGGACTATTGGCGTCGAGACTCCAGACACAGAACACTAGGCAGTGGCACGATAGCCGCTGTTCTCCATTATCCTATAAATTAGATGCTGCTATATCAATTCACGAACAGTAGGAAATCAGTACCTCAACGCAGTACTGCTATTACCGTTCTCATCTTGCCAGTTCAGCTAGTGGCCCGACTGCTATCGAACCGCCCCAGAGGACGAACAGGAATCCCGACCCGAGTGCGAGCAGTCCAATCCAGTACGCCTCGGCTGCAGTCCACTTTTCGTTCGTGTTGTTGATGACGAACTGTCCAGTGGTTTCGTCCGTCTCGAACCCGATATCGCTGTAGCCGTACTGCGGTTCGAGGCTCCCGAAGACGTAGAGGCTCGTTTCTGGGGGGAGTAACCGAACGACGTACCGCCATCGGACGCTGTCGACAGCGTCACCATCGGGCCGGCTGGTCGTCGCGGGATTCTCTGTCACTGCCGGGTTTTCGGTCACTGCGGGGTTCTCTTTCTCTTCGCGGTGCTGTCTGAGGAATGTCTCGACCTCGGCACTCTCGCTCTCTCTGAACCGCCGAGACTCGTACTCCCAGGGCAGATCTTCGGAGTTGGGATGTTTGTCAGCACGGACGAGGACCTGTCCGTGGTCGTCTTCGAGGTAGAACGGTTCGAGTCGTGTCTCTGTGGCCCGCTCGACCCACTTTTCGTTCTCGCCGTCCTCGGAGACCTGCTCCTCGAGTTTCCAGTCGAGACAGAGCGCGGACTCGTCGAGGAACGGAGCCTCGATTGGCTCGTCGACCGGCCGGGCGATCCCTTCGACTTCGGCACGCCCTGCGGCGACCGAACTGGGTTTTGCTGTCGGTGTGTCCCGAACAATCCGACCGAACGTGTACGATTTGAATCCGACAACGAGTAACACCACCCCGACGAGCGAGACGAGAACGTTGATAACGACGGAGCCGAGCACCAGTGGCTGCATACTGGGGGTATCGAGGCGGCCGTGTTCATACTCACGATTTCACCCGGATAGCGAGTGTGTGACTCCAACACACGACCAACGTATGCTTTTGGCCGATATTCCCCTATCTGGCGTATGGAGCGGCGTCACTACCTGGCGGCTCTCTGTACTGGTCTCTTCGGCGGGGTAGCCACCGTGCTGGCCCGGGGGAGTGTCCGTCCCCAGGAGACAGCGGACGAGCCCGACGTTGCGCTGGACACCGCCGCGATAGAGATGCCCGACCCGCCTGGTGAGGAGGACCTGCCCGTCCCGGAATCCGAACTCAGACAGGCGCTCGCACAGGACGCGAAACCGGCTATTGTCGATCCGGAGTTTGCCTCGTCGTGGACGGATCTCCCGGATCCTCATGGCGATCTCGCACTCCGTCCGAACGACGACGTGCTGGGCGTCGCCGTCGACGGTCACGCACGCGCCTATCCGTTGAAACTCCTCGACCGTCACGAGGTCGTCAACGACGAACTGGGGGGACCGATGCTGGTCACGTACTGTCCGGTCTGTCGCAGCGGTGTCGTCGCCGACCGCCGCGTGGACGGCCAGGCCCGGACGTTCGGAGTCTCCGGCTATCTCTACCAGGCGAACCTCGTCCTCTACGACGAGGATACCGAGAGCCTTTGGAGTCAGCTCTGGACGAAATCGATTCGCGGCCCGGAAACCGGGGCGACGCTCGATTTGCTCCACTCGCGTACGACGACCTGGGGGGAGTGGAGCGACGAGTTCCCGAACACCGAGGTGTTGCTTCCACCGCCGGAATCCAGCACCGTCCGCGGTGACGTCTCATTCAACTACGAATTGGATATCTACGGCGACAGGGAGCAGGTCGCCGAACGCTACCCCGAGTACGGTCTCCTCGGCGACATCGAGTGGTCTGATACCCGTCTCCGGCGCCGTGACCTTGTGTTGGGCGTCGTGATAGACGAGGAAGCGATTGCCTTCTCGCGAAACGACGTCCGGGGCAACGACCCGATAAACACCACAGTCGGCGACGTTCCCGTCCTCGTCACCTACGGCGGCGACGATACGATGTTCGCGTACGACCGCCGGGTCGACGGGGACACCCTGACGTTCGAGCTCGTTGATGGGGACTTGCTCGCGGCTGAATCCCGCTGGAACCGGCTGTCTGGCCGGGCTATCGATGGTTCCCACGAGGGTGAGACGCTCTCGGCAGTCCTTTCACAGGGGCCACTGTTCTGGGCTGCCTGGCTCCAGTTCTACCCGGAGACGGCTGTGTACGGCCGTGACGCGCAAGGGTAGCTCCCGGAGAGCGAAAGCAAAGCCATTTGATGCATCAAGCAAATGACTTGGATATGCAGTCCCTCCTTAGCATTCCACAGCAGGTGTCCTCGATGTTCACACCAAAGCGACGTGATGCTCTCGTGTTTTTGGTCGGTGCTGTACTCGTCTTGTTACCCGTCCTGACGACGATGGGATTTATCGGCGGCGCTGACAACCACTACGAGAGCACCGAAGTGGTCGTCACTGACGACACGCTCTCGTACGCCGATGAGGGTGCGGTCCCCGCAGGAACGCCGATCAGCGAGGATATCGCCTGTACCGGCACACAGGTCGAGCGTGCGTGTGCGCTCGAGCCGATGCTGAGCGACAACGAGACGCTCTCTCTCGGTGTAACGAGTGACGACCCGGACCGCGACCCGACGATCGCCCAACCGCCATACGAGTTCGTCCAGCTTGAGGACGGTATCTACCGGGCTGTCTACTCGACGACTGACGACGGTGCTGTCGAGGTGGAACTGAGTCCGTCCTCGGGTAGCGTCGCGGTCCACGGCGTCTCGACCGACCCCGAACACGACAGCGTTTCGAGCACCGTCGTCGAGGCAGCAGAAACTGGTGAAGCAACCTCGCGAACTGCCGTCGACATCCCGGAGACACCCATCATCGTCGACGATGGGTACTATCGGGTCTACCTCGCTGAAGAGGGTGGCGAGGGCTCAACATCACCACTCAGTCTGGGGATTTTCTTCGGTGCCGGACTCGGCGCTATCATGCTGTTGAGTCTCCTCCGGAACGTCCGCGTGAATTACCGCCGGAACTGACGCGCCAGCAGACAGGTTCCAGTCACGCAACCAATTCGGTTCCCTCCTGATGTTCTGGGTCGACGAGGACCGTCACAGGCCCGTCGAACGCTGTGACAACCTCGGTCATCACCTGATCGAAGGTGTCATTTTGCCACGGACTGTTTCGATGACCTGCGAGAAACACCTGTGAGCACCGGTTGGCAACAGCACGGTCGAGAATCAGGCTCGCTTTCCGCCCGATTCGGGATTCGATCTCGTAGGAGATATCGAACCCGGCGAGGATGTCGCGGGCGAGGCGCTTGGCGTGTTGTCTTCCTTCGTCCTGTGCTGCTCCGACGGTGTAGGGCATCTCGAGATTGGGAATCGCGAGTCGTGCCTGATCGCGCTCCTGAAACTCCTTATCTGGCATGATCGTTAGCAACACGAGTTCCAGGTCACAGCCTTGCGCCTGCTTACCTGCATGACGGAGGAGACGGCGGTCTGGCTCTGTGAACCCGATCACGACTAGTGCACGGTCGTGGTCTGACATACTGATCCTAGGGTCTGGACGATGGTAAACCGCTACTGCCAGTCTGTCACTGATTGCTGTCCAGGAGAATTCGATATAGCTTTATTTGATTTATCACCGGGAGACAGTGCCACCGGCTCGACCACGGACATCTCGCGAAAAAACGGCCGCAGTTACTCGATTTGCTCGCGGTACGCGTCGGGCGAGAGGAGGTCGTCGAGCTCTCCTTCGTCGTCGAGTTCGATCTCGATCATCCAGCCGTCGCCGTAGGGGTCCTCGTTGACGAGTTCCGGTGTGTCGATGAGGTCATCGTTGACGGCCGTGACCGTCCCCGAGACGGGGGCGTAGATGTCGGAGACGGCTTTGATCGATTCGACGACGCCGAAGTCAGTGTCTTGCTCGACTTCGTCACCCTCGCTGGGTAACTCGACGAAGACGACGTCCCCCAACTCATCCTGTGCGAAGTCGGAGATGCCGACGCGCACGGTGTCGTTTTGCTGGCGGGCCCACTCGTGGGACTCGAGATACAGACCGTCTTCTGGAATTTCGAAGCTCATGAGAGAAATGGCGTTGTCCTCGTATGTGCTTTCTTCGGTTCGCCGCGGATGACGACCCGGACTGGGCGATTTTCACCGGCGTACTCGGCGGGAAGGTAGCCGAGTGCAATCGGTTTGTCGAGCGACGGGCTCATCGTCCCGCTGGTTACGGTCCCGATTTTCTCCCCGTCGGGCGTCGTCACGTCGTATCCCGACCTGGGGACGCCACGCTCTTTGAGCACGATCCCGACGAATTTCTCCTCGGGGCCTTCGACGTTGACGCCTTCGAGCGCATCCCGACCCACGAACTCGGTGTCGAGTTTGACGGTGAACCCGATGCCTGCTTCGTATGGATTGCGCGGGTTCTCCTCGCGGTGGAAGTCCTGTCCAGAGAGCAGAAAGCCCTGCTCTAATCGAAGCGTGTCCCGCGACCCCAGGCCACAGGGCTGGCAGTCGAGTTCGTCCCAGACTGTTTGCGCGTCGATCCACGGACAGAGCACCTCAAACCCGGGCTCGCCGGTGTAGCCAGTCCGTGCGACGTAGGCGTCGGCTCCAGCGACGGTGCCGCTTGCGACGTCGAACGGCGAGAGGTCGTCGAGGTCGACGTCGGTCTTTTCGCCAAGGAGGTTCGGGGAGTCCGGGCCCTGGATAGCGAACATCGCGTACTCTTCGGTGCGGTTCGTGATTTCGGCGTCAAGGCCCCACTCGTCGCGGTGACTGACCCAGCGGTCGTACATCTGCTCGTCGTGACCCGCATTGGGGATGAACAGGAACGTCTCCTCTTCGCTCTCGGGGAGGTTGTAGAGGACGGTATCGTCGAGCATGATCCCTTCCTCGTCGGTAATCGCCGCGTACTGTGCCTCGCCGGGGTCGGGCGCGGTCACGTCGTTCGTGACCAGTCGCTGCATGAGGCGCTCGGCGTCGGGACCCGACACCGTAATCTCGCCCATGTGTGAGACGTCGAACTTGCCGACAGTCTCGCGGACGGCGCTGTGCTCCTCGCGTATCGAGTCGAACTCGACGGGCATCTCCCAGCCCCCGAAATCCGTCGATTTGGTCTGGTGACCGACGGGTGGTTGTCGCAGTGCCATATCTGGACTGACGACCCCCCTGCCCCTAATGGTTGCGTCAGCGGAAGGTGTATACCCTATTTTGCTATATAGAATGTGGGCGTTTGCTGTACCGACGATGAACTATCGTGGGGTGAACTGGATGGGCTGTGTGTATCGAATGGATACCAAACAACCAGAACTCGACAGTAGGCGGTTCCTACTCTGGAAGTATATCGATCTGACAGGTATATAGAATCTATTCTTTTCTTTCGTTTTGCCGTTGAATTGTACCAATGGTTCAGAATCGATTCAGACAGTGGTATGCGACTGCGAGCGGCGGACACACGCGAGGAGTGAGTCACCTATGACGGGGGGACGAGTGCGAGGTATCTTTCTTGGTGTGATTCTGCTGCTGTTTGTCGTCGCTATCGGTGCAATGGCCATTGGAACGACGCTCGCTCAGGAGGAGGTCACAGTCGAGGTCGATGCGACACTCTCGCATGCGCCGGGCGAGGAGACGACGGTCACGGTCGAACTGCTCGAATCGGGCAGTGAGACGGTCCTCGACGAAACGACGGCGACGGTCGGGCCGAACGCGACCGACGCTGGCGAGGTCACACTGACTGTCGACAGCGCTGAACTCGACGAGTACGACGCACTAACTGTCGCGGCGGAGGCGACCGACGGCAACACTAACTACGAGGTTGCGGACAGATGGGTGACCACGGACGTCGAGGCGGGAGCGACCTATTCCGTCGACGAACTCGAGTTGGCTGCGGACCCAGTGACGTTCACGACTGGTGCCGAACTCGCCGCGCCACCCGGTGAGGAGACAGAGGTGACGCTCCTGTTTATTATCTGGAGCGACCAAGAGGGCTGGGCGTACGTGGTCGACGAGGCAACGACGACGGTCGGGCCGGAGGAGACCGAGACTGACAACGTCACGTTGGCGGGTGACTTCGAGAACGAGCACCTCCAGTCAGGTGCCTACCGGGAGCGACCTGCCGTGACTGCGACTGTTGCTGACGGCAACACCAACTACGAGGCAATCACCTGGTTCCTGGGCCACTACATGTTGCGGCCGGGTGATAGCATCGAGGAGGACCCCAATGACGAAGATGCGCTTCTGTTGGAGCCCGAACCGGTGACGATCAACGCGACCGCGCAACTCTCTCACGAGCCAGTCGAAGAGACGGCTGTCTCCTTCGAACTGGTGGAGACCGACACCGGCACTGTCGTCGACAACACCACAGCGCTTGCGTCGACTGACACGACCGAAACTGACGAGGTCACGCTGACGGCGCCCTTTGGGAACGAGAGTCTGGACGCTGGTGAGGAACTGACTCTCGTTGCCAGCGGAACGCATTACGACGATGGCGTCGCGAGTGTCACCGACGATGTGCGACCGGGCGACCGGTTCGAGGTGCATGACGGACTCGCTCTCGAAGCCCATCGAGAGGCGGAGTTCGAGCGGACCGACCTCGCCGTCGAATCTACCGGAACCGACGGGGTAGTCACTGTGAGTGTCGACGTCGAGAACGTCGGTGACGCGCCTGGGTACCACCATCTCGCGATAGACGTCGACGGCGAGCGCGTGTTCAGCGACGCCCG
>LKMJ01002007.1_pt1 | contig 18476 bp, 31 predicted proteins | sample 643391 | NCBI WGS metagenome assembly LKMJ01 (sample SAMN04112250, study PRJNA286221) | soda lake metagenome | biome: soda lake; feature: Kulunda Steppe; material: water; isolation source: sample PL-Br10 brine of Picturesque Lake | place: Russia: Kulunda steppe | collected 2010-07 | reverse complement strand
CCACGAGAAGATTCTAAAATATTTTCTCTAAATTCAATTTGATTTTTAAAATGATTGTCTAAATCAGGTTTTTCTTTTTGTATGTTTTTATGACTCCAAAAGCTTCTTTCAAATGATTTTTTTATAACCTTATCTAATGTACTCATAACAATAAATAAAAATTGAATAAACTTAATTATTTCTATTAAAATTAGTTTTCTACTTCAGATTCAACTTCTTCAACTTCTTCAACTTCTTTTGTTTTTGATTCAGTTCTAACGCCAATAACATATCCTACATAAGCACCTACACCTGCCGTAATAATTGCTATTTTACCACCAAACAATGCACCAAATCCAGCACCTGCTGCAGCTAATTTTGCGGATTTTGAAGACCTTACAGGAATTTTTGATAACACACTATTTTTAACATTAAACATAGTATTTATTATTATTATGATTTCAAAACATATAAACTTATGGCTTAAAATGAATCGAAAATCAAAAGATTTATATACTATCCAATATATGTATAATATAGAACAATGACGTTGAAAATGCTCTCACACAATGTGCTTGCTTTTGGTGAGGAGCAACAGCGTCAAGAATCAGAACAATGATTATTTTTACTCACCTTTGTTGCTTGTTTACAAAATAACAAGTGGCTCAGGGGGTTTGTTAAAGCAAGCAAATATTTGTAAACTATACTGTTAAAATATAGTTTACACACTTGTATGCGAAAATTGATTTGAAGTGATTAAACAAACAAGTGTACTCCATGAGTATCCGTTGGCGAGGTACGCTAGGCTTTGAACCTAGAGGTCACCGGTTCGATTCCGGTATGGAGAATGCGCTGGTGGAGTATCCGATGGCGAGATACGTTAGGTTTTCACCCTAAAGGTCATGGGTTCGATTCCCATCACCAGTACTTTGCTCGATTAGTGTAGTACGGCCAACCACGTCGGCCTTTCGAGCCGAAAACAAGGATTCAAATTCCTTATCGAGCATTATGAGTAAAGAACTTGTAAATAAACTTGGTGCAAAAAATACCATACAAAATTTAAAAGAATTTGAAAAGTTAATGTCTAAAAGTATCGAAACAGATATGACATACGAAGAATTCAAAAATAAATACAATTAAAAAACGCAGTCCCATGGGGTAGTGGCCAATCCTGAAGGTCTTTGGAACCTTCGACAACGGTTCGAATCCGTTTGGGACTATTCGGAATGACAGAAAAATCAAACAAAGAAAATAACAAAGAAAATAACAAAATGAATCTCACACCCGAAGAAATAGAAAAAATTCGAGACGGTGAATTCATTCCGCGAAAAGTTGATTCAAAAGAAGAAATGTGGAATGATATTAAAAAATAAATTGAATAGTATACTAACAGAGTTCGAAAGATTTAATACAATATATTATAAACGTGTAAATGTGCTCCAGTGGTGTAGTCCGGCCAATCATAGGGGCCTTTCGAGCCTTTGACAAGGATTCAAATTCCTTCTGGAGCGTTCGTTCAAGTAGTGTAGTTGGAATATATGAGAGATTGTAAATCGAGTCGCTCTCGATGGAAATATCTCAAACCGTATTCCTTGGCCAATCATGCTCTGGGTAACAGGGCAACGAAGGTTCAAATCCTTCCTTGAACATCAAAGTCCCATAGGGTAGCGGCCAATCCTGCAGGTCTTTGGAACCTGCGACAGCGGTTCGAATCCGCTTGGGACTATTAACAAGTAGAACTGATATACTCCAGTTTAAATCGGAGATTACATTAGTTGGTTTGAATCCTGTTCTACGGAAATTGGGAATAAAGTACTAATTTCGACTATATTATTATAAACCAGATTGTTTATCATCTGTTGTATTTTTTGGAAGGGGTTCTAAAATAGGTCCATCTACAGAATTCATTGTTAAAGTTGTATTTTTTCCAAATTCTTCTTCTAATTCTTGTAAATATTTTTTAATAGTATTTTCAGATACGCTTACACGTTTTTTAATGGAACTACTTGTATATCCTTTTCTTGTTAATAAATATGTTTTTGCTTTAGGTTCACGAATATCAAGAACTTCCGTTAAATAATCTAAGTGTTTTGATTGTAACATAACATCTTCTACAGGAGATAATTTTTCATAACTCATATATGAAAATTATCAGACCATTACTATATTTCTATTGGTATAAAAATATATAACCTTTTTAATTAAAAGTTAATTATGAAATCTGAGCTTACAAAATATGTAAATGAAGCTCTTTCAAAAAGATTAAACGAAACAGGCTTTGAAGATAGTTATGAATTGTTGGGTGATTGTTTATATAATACGAAAGCATTATGTGGAATATTAGATAAATATAATATTTCTTATACTATTTATGGTGGAGCATTAATTGGAGATTTTGTAAATAAACCAGAATCATTTGAAGAAGCTAAAAAAATCGGGTTAGTTCACTACTGGATAGAAGTAAATGGGTATGTTTGTGAAATAGCTAGTGAAAGTACAAAATATTTTGGAGAAAGTGTTGTAATTCCATATAGACCCGTAAATTATATTGTATTTGATGATTCTAAAATTGATTCATTATTGTAATATGCGTAGTATTTATTTAATTTGAATGTTATTATTGTAATATGCGTAGTATTTATTTAAAAATTAAAGAAGAAGATGTTTTGCCTATTGCAAAACATTTAATGAATGAAGAACTTAAACAAAAAGGATATAAAATCGAACCTGATATTCATATTCCATTGATACCTGAATTTGATTATAATGGAGATATAGATATACCCGAAATATCAAAAAATCAAAAATTTAAAGTTACAGGGTTTCGTGTTTATCCTGATATTGAAGACCCTATGATTATAATGTTAGATTTCTCAGAAGATATGGTGATTCAATTATGGAGAGATGAAATTATAACACAAATTGATAAAAAGAATATACATGGTGAATTAAGACCACCTAGTGTAATATTACTTAAAGCAGGAGATTATGGTGATGAATACGAATTTAGATTAGATTCTGAAATAAGAGATAATTTAATTTCTGAATTTGATAGATTTAAATTCCCCGGACATATTAGGGGCGAAGAAATAATTATTGAATAAATATAATTTATAACATTTCTTTATTTTTTGGATTTTGAGTCATATTTTATATATATAAAATAAATTATTCCGATTATTGGATTAATAAGTAAAATTACATAACCAAGATATTTATTTGACGTTTTTCTATCTGTTAAACGTTCCAAAAATTCAAATATTAATATAATAAATAGTATAATAATAAAGTAAATTATTAAATTTTCAAACGTAAAAATAGGTTCTCTGGATTCTATTTCCATTAATTCATTAATAGAAACAGTTAAATTATCTTCTTCAGACATATTTTATATATGTCTTTAACTATTAAAAATTTTTGATATAAATGGTTATATTAAAAGTTAAAATTTATGTATGTGGAGTAATATAGTACAATATATGGGTAATCAAAAAACAGAAACAATTGATAAAAATAAATCCTCAGATATTGGTAGTTCAAGTTCTACGCGAAATTATTCACGAAGTTCAGAACCACCGGGCTGGTCAGAACTTTTAAATAAAGCTACAAGAGGAACAAAAATTAGTTCATTTAGTTCAAAAACAATAGGATATATTGCAGGTATTCTTACGCTTGGATTTGGAACAAGTTTAATTCCGATTATTGGATTTTCAATTCCGGGGGGTTGGTTAATGGCTGCTTTCCTTGTAGCTATGTTTAGTGGTGTTCTTGGTCAAAAAGACTATATTGCATCAGGATTAGCAGGAGCTAGCGTTGTAAGTATAATGGCACTATTGTCTGGGGCATTCTTTACATTTTTAATGTTTGGTTTAATGGGTGCTTTAGCAGGAATGGCAGGAATGGCTATTGGAGATTACATTGCGGATTAAATGTTATAAAAATATAATCAAATTACTTTTAAGATGTTATTACAAATAATAGCGTATGGTCATAGTTTCAAAAACAGATTTAATGAATATTGCTATAAATATTCAAAATAAATATTCTGAATATCATGGAAATTGTTTTGAAGTTTCAAATGAGATAGTTAAAAAACTTCGTGATATAAATATTAATGCAACAACATTAGAAGTTTCAATAGGTGAAGCTCGTGAAGTTCATTATGTTGTATCTGTTCCTTCAAATCAGATAAAAGATATAAATACAGATAAAGGACATACATATATTGATGCGATTATCAAACAATATTCATTTGAAAATTGGAAAAAGGAAAAACAAATGTTGGATTAAGTCCAGACTCAAGACTTCCAAAAATTGGTATTTTCCCACCAAAATGTGAGGAGAGAAAAGTTTGGTATTATTCTGTTAATAATCCAAATTAATTCAACACACGTTCAATTGCATTTTCAAAGTGTTTTTCTGTAATTCTAATATTTTCTGCTTGTTCATCTGCTTCTGTACCGAATTCTTTTGCATGTGAACGAATAGCTTTTAGAGATGCATTTCGTACAATAGATTCAATATGACCTCCTGTAACATGGTCATATTCATCTAATTTACCAATAATGTTCCCAATAACGAAATTTTCGGAAAGTGGTTTATCATCTGTTAGAACTTCTAAAATTTCTCTTCTTGTTCTACCATCAGGAAGCTCAATTTTGATTTGTTCTTCAAATCTACCCGATTGTAATAATCTAGGGTCAATATTATCAATATTCGTTGTTTCTCCAATAACCGTAATTGTTGGGTCATTTCGAATTGTATCTAATTCAGAAATTAATTGTGAAATAACACGTTCTTGTGTTCCTGAATTATCCATATTCATTCCTGCAATTGCGTCTAACTGTTCAAAGAAAATAATAACTGGTGATGCTTTCTTTGCTGTATTGAACAACTCTTCAATTTGTTCTTCACTATCACCAACATATTTTTGGAAAATGGATGCACCATTTACACGCGTAATATTAATATCAAATTCTCCTGCTGTTGCATTTGTTAATAATGTTTTTCCTACACCATCTTGACCATGAATAATAACGCCAGCCGGAGAATATGTGTTTGTAACATTAAATAATGAGGAATGTTTCATTGGCCAAGCAACGATTTCTTCCATTTGTTGTTTTTTATTATTTAATCCACCAACATCATCATAATCGATAGAAGGCGTTTTAGCAGACATACTACGAAGTGCTGTTGGTTCAACGCGACTCATAGCACGATTAAATTGTTCCATTGTTACAGAAATTTCTTTAACTTCACCTTCTAATACATCTTCGACTGTTATATTTTCACCATCAAATGAATTTTGAATTGCATCTAATGCCGCTTCTCTACATAATGCAGCAAGGTCTGCTCCTACAAATCCATTTGTTTGAGATGCTAGTGCGTCAATATCTACATTATCAGATAAAGACATATTACTTGTATGAATTTCTAAAATTTCTTTTCTACCTTTTTCATTTGGTGCACCGATAAGAATTTCTCTGTCAAAACGACCACTTCGGCGGAGAGCCGGGTCAATTGAATCAACGCGATTTGTTGCTCCAATAACAATAACATCTTCATCAGAATCTAAACCATCCATTAATGAAAGAAGTTGACCAACAAGACGATTTTCTGCATCTCCTCCATCACCTCTTTCCGTCCCAATAGAATCAATTTCATCAAAGAAAATAATTGCGGTTCCAGATTCACGGGCATCATTAAAAATCGTTCTAAGTCTTTCTTCACTTTCGCCTGTATATTTACTCATGATTTCTGGACCGTCGATTTTTGTAAATCTAGCATTTGTTTCATTAGCAATAGCTTGTGCAATTAGTGTTTTACCTGTTCCGGGTGGACCATGCATAAGAACACCTTTCGGAGAATTCACACCAACTTGTTCAAACAAGTCTGGTCTTTTAAGTGGAAGTTCAACCATTTTTCGAATATCATTTAATTCTGAATCAAGACCTCCTACATCATCATATTTTACATCACCGAAAGATTCATTAATTTCTTCACTATCAGATTCTTCTGATTTAAAAGATACTTTTTCTGATGGCATACGCATATTTCTTGATTGACGTGAAGATGACTTTTTATGATTACCTTTTTTTACAGACACTTCTGTACCGGGTACAGCACCAAGTGCAGATTGTTGAGATGGAGAAAGAGGAATATCACCATTAGAACGACGGTCTGGCCAAGCATGACCCGTAAAAGAACCTTCTGGACCAATAACCGTTACTTTATCTCCACTTAATAGTTTTGTACCATTTTTATCAACAAGTTTATTCATTTGTGATTCTGTCAATGGAACTCTAGTTGAATCGTGATTATGCTCTGAATCAATAACATTTAGTTTTACTTCACTCATTGTTTCTAATATAGAACCGGTTATATAAAAAGTTTTCATTTTGTATTGAAATTTTAAACATCAATAATAATACATATAAGCATTAAATTATAAATATTAGCTTTACTGTATACAAAATATGTCTAAAGCAAAAGGAGATAGAAGAGAAAGACAAGTTGTAAATATTTTAGAATCTATAGGATATACTGTCGAAACGCCAAATTCAACGCCCTATCCACAAAGTTATGGTGTAGATTTTTTTGGATTATTTGATATAATGGCTTTTAAAAAAGGAAAAAAACCATTATTTATACAAGTTAAATCTAATGGAGCAAGAGGTATTCGTTCTTTTTCAGATGAATGTATTGAAATACAATTCCCATTTGATTTTTGTGACGTTGAATTTTGGGTTTGTTATGATAATGAAGGTTGGCGAATTATAGAAATTTCAGAAGATGGATATGATAATATATATGATGCAAGAGATGAAGATAAAAAGATGGACGAAGGAGCTAAAGAATTTAAGAAAAAACAATTAAATCAATCATAAGTATTATAATTACACGGTTATTATATATGATTATGATTTCAGAAGATGATGCGCGAAAAAAAGCTATGTATGGATTAAGGTTTGAATTTGGTGGTAATATGTTACATCTTGGACGAAAACGAGAAACAGGTGAACATTATGTTTTTTCAATACTTATTTCATATCCACGATTACCTGAAACAAAAGAAGATGAATTAGAATTTGATGATACAAAAATGGTAGGTGAAATTATTATTAATAAATCTACAGGAGATATGACTCATACGCCAATGTGTGTTCTTCAGAATCGTGTTGGAGAAATAAAAGAAAGTGGAGATGTGAATTATTCTGAAAATTAAAAAAATATATAGGGTATTGTGTTATCTTTTTAGATATGAGTGACAATATGAATACACATACTTTTGGAAATATAATTGATGTAAAGTTTGAAGATAACAAACGAATATTATTAGATGATTTAAGTGAAGAAAAAGAGTATTCTTTCATACTAAAGGAACGTGAATTAGATTATGATACAAAATTAAGAAAACATGTTGTATATCAAAAAAAGCCGAGATTAGTAGGAAATATCGTAAGTTATGATAGAGGTACACCTGCTCAAAAAATGGTAATAGTAAAGTTAGAAAATAAGTTTAACGTACATAGAAAAAATATAATTATTAAACCGTTTTCTGAAATGGATGTTTAATATAATTATTATATTTTTTTATTTTATTAATTATATTTTCATACTTAACTTGAAAATTTGATTTTTTTGTTGATAAATACCAACCTTTTGATTTTTTTGACCAGTTATTAGGTTTACGTTTACAAAGAGTCACGGGTTGCATTTCTAATTCAGATAAACTATTCACATTAAAATTATCTACAACATTAATAAATTGAGAATTATCATCTGATGGTTTTTTATAACTAAATTTGAGAGGGTTTTCACAAGATATAGATTCAGAATCAACATATATATTTATTTTTTCACCTACTTCACATTTTGCAATATATCCATGTTGATATTTTTTATTAATACATTTTTTTATGAGATTCTTTTTTTCAATGCTAAATGATGCATTAATATTATCTCGTATCATTTCTTCAGACATTACCATTCCATCAGGCAATGAAAAATTCTGCAATAATACATCATCAAATTTTTCATTATTTATAAATTTATCAAATTTAATTAAATCATCATCAAAAGATAAATATCTATAATTTAAATTAAGATGATTAGTTATCTTATTCTTTGATTTTCCATATTTATATTCATTACCGTCTTTAAATTTTATATAATCATCATTAATATTTAATTTAATTGTGTCTGGTTTGTCAAAAATTAACTTTTGTTCCAACGCATTTGAGATTTTAATGTTTTTTTCGAATACGTTTTTCAAATCTTTATTATCAATTATAATATATAAGTTTTCATCTCTTGTAGGTGCATATAATTCACATATAAATTTTATAGAATTTTGACAAAAATGTTTAAGCGTGTGTTCATCAATATGATTTAATGTAGATATTGTTCCACTGTTTTTTCCCCGCCTTTGATTACAACGCCTATAATCGAATATAGGTAATAAATATAAATCTTTAAATATTGTATTTAGATAACCTTTTTCTTTTTCGATATTTATTGATGCAATATATTCATCAACTTTATCTTTTTCAGATTTTTCTTTTGAAGTAGAATGTTGCATTTGTTGAGACATACTTTAGTTATTATCAATTACAAACCAAAGTAATATAATGCTTTTGATTTCTTATCATATAAGTATTAATATCCTAATTTAGTATTATCTTACTATCAGAATCAAAAATAAATGAGAAAACATATATTCATTCCCCTCAAATATGACTCTATGCCACTCAATCAGAAATACGAAGATGATGAGTGTCTTTTTTGTCGAATGGTTAATAAAGAAGAACCATGTGACATTGTTATGGAATCAACAAGATATATTGCAATATATTATACTGTTTCAAGACATATAGGCCACACGCTTGTATTTCCAAAAAAACATCGTCATAGATATGAAGATATAAAAAATAAACATTATTTTTTTAAGTTTGTGGATGACGTTCATACAGAAATTTCAGAAATATATGAACCTGATTCAACAATGATTAAAATCAATAATGGTAATGAGGTAGGACAATTAGTACCTCATATATGTTGTCATATAATACCATATTACGAATCATAATAATTTATATGGTTTGAATACTTATATGTAAATATGACAGATAATTCAAGTAATTTTAGAGATGATATATCATCATTTCTAAAACATAACTTTCCTCAAATAGAAATGCATGGGGGCGAATCAAATATAATTGAAGCAAATGAAGAAACAGGATATGTACATATAAATCTATCTGGAGCATGTAGTGGGTGTGGAATATCACCTATGACTGTAGAAGCTATTAAACGTCGTATGTTTCAAGAAATTGAGGTAGTTGAGGATATTGAAGTCACGACAGGGTTTGATAGTATTGGAAATACGCAACAACCTGTCTCATTTGAACGAAACAAAGATGATAAAGAAAAGAATTCAGGAATTGATGTTCCATTTTAATGATATAAATCATTACTTTTATATATTTATAATATATCGTTTATTTATATTATGAATCAAAGACAGAAAAAACAAAATCAAAAAACTGTCAATTTCGATTCTTTTTCTGAGGCTGAAAAAGAACTTAATAAATATTACGCTGGAATGGCTAGAATATTAGATGGTAATTTGATTACTAATAAAGACAATATGCCAGAATCATATAAAGAAAAGTATAATTTAACATATGATAAATACTTAGTTTTAGAAGCAGAAAAGAACGATTCTATTATTGAGATAGTTGTACCTATATCACATAAATATAAAAAAGGTGATTTAGAATACTGTTTAGAATGGACTGGTGCGCATTCTATTGATTATTTAGCAGGAAAACGAATTCCTGTTCGACATATCGTTGATGATGTATTTAGAGTTGAAAAATTTAATTCGTCTGTTATTAAATATTTTCCAATTTCAATTATCAAAAAATTAATTAGCAAGAATATAATTAAACAGAAAGTTTATGGTTCATGGTTTATACGTCCCATGCATGTATATTTAATGTATACGGCATTGTTGATACCACTATTGATAGTTTCATATATTATAGGTGAATTAGTATCTATACATATATTAACACTTATTATACCATATTTAACTCTTAAACTTCTCAAACATAAATTTTCACGTTAATTATAGTGTTTTTGGTCGATAATCTTGTTGAGGGATATATTCAATCATTATACGCGTTAAATTAACAGTTTTTGCAACATCAGATAAACAATGTAAAATCAAATTTGAATAATCTTGATTTTCAAATCCAGTAACGGCTTCACTACTATCTTCATATGGGTCAAATGATTCAAATATTTCTAAGTCAACAGATGAGTTATTTACCCAAGATTCATTTTTAATTTTACTTTCAACAAGTTTTTCATGAATTCCGTCTAATGTTGAAACGGTCATTGTTTCATCAGATTTATCTGTTATAAGATACCATTCTTCTAATAGTGTTTCATAGTCTCTACATTTAATTTCATTTATTAATTCTTGTTTCGATAATTTTTCATAAATTATGTCAATATCATTATCATCAATAAATTTTTGTAATTGTTTTTTCTTAAATGAATTAATTTCCATAACATTATCAATACCATTTTTGTTTGCCCATTCGTTTAATAAGACACTAATATTTTGTTTTACCTGATTTAATCGTTTAACAATTTCAGATTTATTCATTTTAGAATAATGAATATCTAAATTCATATCATCTACAAATTGTTTAAGTTCAGCACTTTTTAGATTATCCAATGAAGGTTCTTTAGAAACTGTTGTATTAAACCTACTTTTCTGAGAAAATACTTCATATGAATCAGAATACCAATATCCCGTAAATGGCCAACTAATCCCATTTGTAAAGAAACGCGTGCGTAAGAAAGGCATATCAAAATCTGTATTTCCTCTATATGTTTCTCCATTAAATGCTGTAAATATAGTTCCCTTTCTGGAAGTATTTTTTACAAATTCACCGAAACTTGTTAAAAGCTCTGTTTCAGATGATGAAACATATAACATAATATTATTTAATGTTGAAGAACCATCTAAAACTTCTTCTTTCAATTCTGTTTGCGACACAGTATTCCCATCAGAATTTAACCAGATATGGTATGTATTATTTTTATGTGCAACAATTGTTGTTACAATATCATTTTCACCAGCCTTAAACCCTGTTGTTTCAATATCAAATGGAATAAACTGTAGTTCTTCTGGTTGATAATTATAGAATTTTTTTCTATTCATACATATCTGTTTTGTTTATTGGAATATAAATCCTTTTATTTCGTTTGATGAATTTGAAAAATACGGGCATTTTTAACGCAAACTAACTCCATACGTAAAAACTGTTCAATCCATGGCTTGAACAGATTAGGTGGCCAACCTAATTTTACGCGGGTGTCTAACATTCCATACTTCCAACGGAAATATGGCATTTTGTTTGCGAGAGCCGCATGGATTGCAAATGGGTAACCAAGCCATTTGCCTCACACGGTCTCTGAAACTTCCCGTATACTTGTATAATACAGTGTATATATTAAATGTTTCGATTTAATTTTACATGTCGATAATTATATAACATATTTTTATATATAATTTAATATGGATTTTAAACAAGTAATTGATTGGATTAAAAATTTTGAAAATCAAGTACAAAAAAGTAATAATTTATTATATACAAATAACAAAAATCAAATACCTGTTTCAATGACAAATAAATTAAAAAAATTATTAGATGAATATAATAGTTTTAAAAAAGGATTTGTTACATTATATAAAAAGTTAAACAAAGATAAATATGATATACTTAAAAATGAAGATATTAATATGTTATTTAAAAATTTTGATGAACAAATTCATTTAATTAAAAATAATAATTATGCCGAAAAATCTATACTACAAAATATTAAACAATTAAAAAATTATTCTACAATATTTGTTAAAATGTATGTTAAACAGTACAATTTAGAATTAAATTTTGATTAATCATTCACATCCACCAATTCCACGCGTTGAATAATATAAGTCTGTAGTTCTATCTTCATCATCAACGATTTGAAACCTTACGCTTCCACAATCTAAGTCATCCCATTGTTTAAAATCTGCCGTATATATTTCATCATCATACTGAACAAATAATTCTTTAAATTGTTTATCTTCAGGAATTTCAATATCAATAATTTCACTTTCATTACCTTGTATAGAATAATTAGACCAATGAATATGGTCTGTTTTAGATTCAACTAATAATTGTACATCATTAGTCGAACTCTGGCTATTAATTATTTCTATACTAATATTTTCAAGATTATTATCTGATTCACTATTAATAGTTGTACATCCAGATAGTGCTATTATTCCTCCTGCACTTATACTCGTAAGAAATTTTCGTCTATTCATATCATAAATATTTGTTATATAACTATTAAAACTTCCGACAAATAATCGGTAGTTTTACAGTAATTGAAGTAATAAATAATAATTATGAAAATAGACAAAATACAAAGTGATGTAGAAATATATAATTTAAATATGAATAGTGAAAATAACGAATGGTTATGGGATTTTGGCGTATTTACACTTGTAGGAAATAAAGATTATCCTATGTCATCAGTTAAAAATATGATACCTTTTTCAGCTATATTAAATGAATTAGATGTTTCTGAAATAAATAAAAAAGAACCATATGAAAAAAGAAAAATCGATATGTATATTGGAGATTATGTAATCTATGTTGAAACAGAATTTGAAAATTCAACGCATATTATATCACCAAATAATATTTTATACAATATTATTGAATCATCTGCTTATCTTAATGAATCAAAATATGTTATTGTTCAAGAAAATTCCAAATACAAAAATAAAAAAGAAATATATAATAAAAATAAATTAAAAGATTGGATACCTGTATTAGAAATTATTTAAATAGAAATAGTAATAAGTAAGGAAATGTAAAATATACATATGACGGTAACTTTTGGATATAAATTAAAAGATTATATTGAAAATGATTCTGATGTTATAAATATAATTAATGAAGGATACAAAAAAGCTAATTCAAAAGAGGAATATAACACATACAATATTAATAATCTTAATATATCTACTATATTTATAACGGTCAAAAAAGTTGGTGAAATATATCATGGTATTAAAATTATAATTCCTATAACAGTTGATATTAATAAATTAAAAAATAAAATATATGAAATAACAGACGATTTAAACCAAGACGTTAAATTATCAATAAAAGAAAATAATAAAGAATATGAATTATATGTTGAATGTGAAAACATAATTATGGAATCTATAGATGAATATGCAGACTTAAATTCTAATGAATCTATTCAAGATTTATATACTTTATTTAAAAATAAATAATAAAAAAGATAATTGTTTTTAATATATGTCAATTATTTTCACTTACAGCGTTGTTAGTGAGATTTATGGTCTATACGTGACCTTTAGACGTTTTTTAGACGTTTTTTGAGATATACTTACAGCTAACGAACCTTAATTATACAAGTATACTTGTAATAGTATACAAATTAACTTGTATAAATCCGGTAATTTGGCTTATTTTCAACGGTCACTAACAAAATCCCACTAACAACACTGTTAGTGAGATAGTCCGTATAATATCTTATAAAAAAGAGGTTATAAATATTGGGTATAAATTAGAATTTATTTTTCATTTTCATCAAGTTTTGAATTAAGTTCATCAATTCTTTTTTCCATATCATCTATATCTTTTACAGGGTCAGAGATATTTTTTTCATCAATTTCTTTTTCTTTTTTTGTTAACCATGAATCGATTTTTGATGATATGTTTGATTGGTTATTTTCATTTTCTTCGCTGTTTTCATTGTTTTCCGTTGAATTATTAATTTTTATATCATGCATATTTTGATTCGATTCTTGACTATTTTCATTAGAATCCTCAAATATAAAATCTGCAACTTTATCAGCATTTTCATCAGATAAAACTCTACCAGCTAATCGTTTTGTTTCATTTTTTAGAATTCTTTTTCGAATATCCATATTAAATATTAATAGGCTTTAATTATAAACTTTTTTATTTATTATATAAAATTTAAATTATTAACTATTCACAACAGTAACATGTTCTCCCGTAATTTCTAATTCTCTAACATCAATACCAGCAGGTCTTCTAAAGTAAAAATAAGTCATTGATGTTTCTGGGTCATACGTATCACATTCATAATACACATTATTCATCAAATGGTCAATAACATCAAGATTTTCTAGTCTTTCACTTGGACTCATTCTAAATGATAAAACAATACATTTTTTGTCTGTATGGTATTCAAATCCGCGAACATTTGGAATTAATCCAAGGTCAATATTCATATCGTTTGCTAAGGTTCCCATGTATACGCATTAGAGTATATTTTATTTAATATTTACGATTTTATTTTAGATTTAATAACTCATTATGAATAATTTTATATACATTTTTTGTATCATTCGATTTGATACTAATATCTGCAATTCTATTTAATTCTGAACAACCATCAATTGCAATTGTTTTACCTTTTACATAATTCATTAACGGTATATCATTTCGACCATCTCCAATAAATAAAATATTTTCAGGTTTAATATTGTAACAATTAACAAGTTGTTTTGCACAAAATACTTTTCCTTGATTTCCTGTCGGTAAAATATTCCAGTTTTTTATAAATCCATTTCTATCCCAATAATATTCACCAGATGTAAATATGTGATTAATATTATAATCTTTTTTAACGCGTTCTGCTTGCATTTTTAATCCTCCAGAGATAATAGCTGTTTTTATATTTTCATTATTTATTTTAGATATAAAGTCATCAAATCCATTTCTGTATGGAACATGATTAATAATTTTTTTATATGAATTATAATCTAAATTATTTTCTTTATGCATTTTTGCCGTTTCATTCATAAATTCAATATAATTTATTTCGTTATTATTCCATTTTTTAAGATATTCTTTCTGGAAATTAATAGCATCTTCACCTAAATAATTTGAAATCATTTGCCATGAATTATTTACCGTATATTCATTTAATCCGGTAAATTCTTTTTTAAATATTGTTCCTTGCATATCTAATATAATCATATTTATTTTATTATTCATATATTGTTATTATTAGTTATATAATATTTAATTCATTCGAATAAAATAGGATTTTTGTTTAAAACTATTTGAATTATAGCTAATATAAATTCGATTATCCCAATAATAATAAATATTAAATTATCTGTATTGAAGCCCACATATAGAAATATAAATCCAAGCCCAAATAATATTAAAACAATTAAATCAGCTATAGTTATTGGAGAATTCATATAATATATATTTATATATATTATTAAAAACTTTTTGTTAGTTTACTATCATACCATTATATTCATTATACATTTCAGCCCACAATATGGGTTTTGAATAAATATATATTGGAATTAATAATATAAATCCTATACCCATAGTCGTTATACCAAATACTATCATTAAAATAAATAATATCATAGATAATAAAATAGAACCAATATATGTCCTCACATATATTTTACTTGTAATTAAATCAACTAAATCAGGACCATATATTTTTTTATAATCTCTTTTAATTGTATATATAATACTCACAGCAGGCCATATGTATAATCCTATTAATGATATTCCTAAAAGCATAGGTAATCCAATTAGTGTTAATGATAGACCAAACATGATTAATCCAAAGATAGGCAAATATACGAAAAATCCTGATAAACCTTCTTCAAATAATTCATTATATGATTCAAATTTAGGAGATTTTTCATTATTTATTACAGATTCTATTATTTTAAACCTATAACCTATAAGAATAAAAATTGGCAATAGAAAAAACGTTAAAAGTGAATGTATTATGCCTTGTACAAATGAACCATACTTAGAATTATTATTCGTAAAAGGATATTTTAATATATTTTCAAATTTTACGAGTAGTTCAGATATTATATTCATAATATATAATTATCATATTTGTTAAAAAAGATGTCCCCAATCAAATCGAAATAAATATAGGGTTTTTATTAATTGATTTAAATATGTCGATAAAAAAATTAAAAAATTCTGAAATTACTTTTTATAAGTATAAACCGAATAATATGTTACAACCTCACCAGTTTTGGGCTGGAAAAATGAAATCAGTACATATTAATATTACTATTGAAAAAAATTCATCATATTACAAATATATAGCAAAATTTAATCCTAAAAGAACAAGAGGATATGAAGTTAAAAAAGAATTTATTTGTCAAGGCAAAGCTAATAATATAAAAGATGCCCAATCAAAAGTTAAAAATGATTTATTTTCTGAATTAGGAATAAAAGTTTATTTTGATAGAAATAAATCATATAATACATATCCTGATTTTAATTAAAATAGTCGAAAATTATATATAATTTTATACATAATATATATTCACACTGGTAGTCTAGTTTGGTAAGACAAAGATTGTAATCTATCTATATGTATATATTTTCAATCTTTACGGAGGTTCAAATCCTTCTCAGTGTATGTAATGCAAATAAAAAATTTACCAAATAGACATCTCTATTTACATGAAATAACAGCATTAAAACAAAATTCTAATAAAATCAAAAATGCAGAAGCATTATTTTATGAGGAAAATAATATAAATGGTGTAATATGTTTTTTTATAAATATTAATGATAAAGCTCATATATTAGGATACGATAACGAAAAATGGGTTAATGTCTCAAAAATAACAACAGATGACAATTATAATGAAGAAACAAATTCTGTATTAACGTGGATGAACGAAAAATATAATGATTTTGGTATTTATGGAGAAGATGAATTATAATAAAAATTCATAGGTTATTTATACTTTTAATACTTATGATACTCTATGGAAAAGCCTCAAAAACTATCTTTGGATACAAACGAATTTACACGCGTAAAAATATATTTATATTTAATGACGCCAAATTGCGTAGAAGTTTCAGAAATTCAAAGTTCAAATATTAAAAATCGTGCAAGAAATAATTCAAATGCTATTATTTGTGCATTAAAAGTTAAATTTGAGAATATGAGTCATAACAATTCTGTTGAAAATATGCATGATTTAATAATGGCAGAAATGAAAGAATCAATTTATGAAGATGATGAATTAGGAAAAATAATTTCATCTATTGATAAAGATATAATTTTAAATTCAGAACCGTATGGTATTCCAAAAACAAAACCCATACAAGTTGCAGAATATATCTTAACAGATGATAAAGATGGATTACTTGGAATTAGTAACTATAATGATATTGAAAAAATGATATCATAATTTATTTATGGCTATAAAAATATATAAATATGAATAAATATATAAAAGAATTTGAAAAAACGGATGTGTAGAAATTTCAAGATTATGGAATTAGTCATATGCACTATCCAGAATTAGAACGTTATAATATCAAATATAAAATAAATACTAATTTGAATTTTAATCCTTATTGTCATTGTGGAATTCATGAAGCTGTTAAATTATATAATGAAAATAAATTAAATGCGGATGAAGAAATTTTAAAAGAAATTGAGAACAATCATCAAAAATATTATCCAATTCCAAAAGATGTTAAAAAAACAAATATACCAATAAAATTTTAATAACAATTTATATGTAAATTTATCTATTTAAAAATAAGTATTTATACATAGACATCAATTTATATTATATGGATATTAATATACCTTTAGTTACAACAGATATGGATTTGGAAAATATGATATATGATTCTGTAAATGATTTACTTAATATTAAAAATCCAAATATCAAACCATTAAATGAAGATGGTAATAAATTATCAACAATATATATTATTGAGGATAAATACTTATTGAAAATCGTTACGCGCCGTCATGTAGAATATCACAGATTATTAACATTTTTTTGGAATATAAGTTTATCTTATACGAATAGTTCAAATTTTTTTAAATCCTTTAATCATCCATATGATATGGTCAAACATGAATATGAAGTAATGAATAAAATGAAGAATACAAATATAAATGTTCCTGAACCTATTGAATATGGAAAATACGATGATTGTGGAGTAATAATTATTGAATATATATCTGATGCAATTCAATTTGGAAAAATTAATGATAATGATATTGGCTCAAAAATGGCTCATAAATTATATAAATCTGTTTCAACTCTTCATAAAGAAGGTATTCCACATGGTGATTTGCAACCAGATAATATTTTAGTTTCAAATAAAAAATTATATATTATTGATTTTAACAATATAGATTATAGATATATTGATTCACAATATTATGATATTGCGTCTGTTATTGCTACAGTTTCAAGTATTATAGAACCAAAAGAAAGTGTTAATATTGCTAAACAATATTTTTCTGAAACAGATATTAAAAAGTGTATCCGATTTATTCCTGTTGTAACTATGCAATTTGGTCATGATGCAAATAAAAAT
>LKMJ01002005.1_pt1 | contig 18480 bp, 14 predicted proteins | sample 643391 | NCBI WGS metagenome assembly LKMJ01 (sample SAMN04112250, study PRJNA286221) | soda lake metagenome | biome: soda lake; feature: Kulunda Steppe; material: water; isolation source: sample PL-Br10 brine of Picturesque Lake | place: Russia: Kulunda steppe | collected 2010-07 | reverse complement strand
GGTGGCGCCCGCGGGCCCGATGGCACGCCGGGATGCGGCCCTGCCGTCACCTCGCGACCTGCGCGCACGACCTGCCCCACGGCCCGCGCGCACGGCCCGCTCCACGTCCAACTAGCGTGACCCCTATGAGCCAGCTCACTCGCTTCCTGCACAACGCCACGCGCGACGCGAGCCGCACCGCGGTCCGCGATGCGAAGCGTGCGGTCACGCGCGATCCCACGCGGATCACCCGACGGACGACGGTCGACCCCCACTGGCGGCGACTGGAGGACGGCGGGGCCGCGCGGCTGTCTCCCGGTGAGCTGATCGTCCCGGGCAGGCCCATCGGTCGGTGGCACGGGGTTGATCCCCACCGGCCGGCAGACGGTTGGCGGTCGGTGTGGAAGTTCGCGTCCCTGCTCGGTTGGGCGGGGGCGGTCGGTGGCGCCTGGTGGCTCGGGCACAGCCGGGAGCGGGGGCCGCTGGCCTCCGTCGCGCAGATCGATCGCATCGGTGAGAGCGTCGGGGCCGCGCTGGCCGGCTTCGACGAGCTCGAGTGAGCGGTGGCTGTGGCGTCGCACGTGGTGGTGCGTGGCCGATAGGCTCGTGTCCCCTTCGGCGGGGTAGCCAAGTGGTAAGGCAGGGGACTGCAAATCCCCCATCACGGGTTCGATTCCCGTCCCCGCCTCTGTCGCCAGAAGCCCGGAATGCGCGCGAACCTCGCGTAGCTCCGGGCTTCCGGCTGTTCCTAGGCGACACCGCGCTGCGAGGCTTCGACTGCCAACTGTCGCCAGAAGTGGTGAACAGAGGCCACACCTGCTCCGGTGCTGTTCCGATTTGGCCACCGAAGCGGCCACGTCAGCGTCGAGCGTCACGGACTTCTTCTGTGCAGGCTTCCGTGGTCGCCCCTCGGACCGCTCGAGACACCCGTCGCCAGGCCCGCTGCCCGGTTGCGGGCTGCCATCCGCGGCGATGACATCGTCGCCCCCGTCGTGACCGCCACGACCGCAGCACTTGCCACTACCGCCCTCTCCACCGACCCCGATGTCGCACGGCTCGCCACCTCCTGCAACCCACCAGTAGCCGTGGTCAACCCGGACGCCTGATCCGTGGACCCTCGGCCGGTCTCACCCGGTTCCGGGAGGGCTGAACGCGGTGCGTAGGGCGAGCTGCTCGAGGTCCTCGGCCCGCAGTCCCGGCCAGCCGTGCAGCATGCGGTACCAGGCACTCGGCACCGCTGTCGCGCCCCACCTCGCCCCGAGCAGCATCCCGGCGATCGCGGCGACGGTGTCGGTGTCACCGCCGATGCGCACCGCAGCGGTCAGGGCTGCCTCGAGGTGGCCGGTGGGATCCGCCGCGGGAACGGGGGTCTGGACCACGGCGGCGTAGGCGGCCTGGAGCGCGGTCACGGTGAAGCCGTTGGCAGTGAAGGTGCCGAGGGGCTGTTCCTCCGCGTCGGCCAGCGCCGCAGCCCACCGTGCCCGGCGCGGTGCTGGCAGCTGGGCCAGCGCGTCGTGCACCCCGTCGAGCCGTCCCTCGCGCACCGCCCGGTCGATCGCGACGCACCACAGCACACAGCTGTCACCGGCCAGGGGGTCGGCGTGGGTCAACTCGGCGACGGCCCGGGCGTCCGTGGCCAGACCGGCGTCGTCGCCGAGGTGGAGCAGCGCCACGGGCGCGGTGCGCATCAGCGCGCCGTTGCCCGCGCCACCCCGGGGGTGGTCGGCCAGGTAGCGCGCCGCGGCCGTCGCGAGCGCCGCGGCTGCACCGGCCGGGTGCTGCTCGGCCGTGTCAGCTGAGCTCACCCTGGCGGCGTCCGCTGCACGCAGGACCGCGGCGGTGGAGATGCCGATGTCGGCAGGGCCGGATCGCAGCCAGTCGAGGAACCGCGCACCGACCGCCTCCAGGTCGATGCGGCCGGTGGCGGTGACCTCGGCGATGCAGACGGCCATCGAGGTGTCATCGGTCCACTCACCGGGGGCGAAGTCGCCCAGCCCACCGCCGATCATCGCGACCTCGCCGCGGGGTGGTGGGGCGAACTCATAGCCCGCGCCCAGGGCGTCGCCCGCGGCCATGCCGACCAGCGCACCGGCGACACGGTCCTCAGGCATCCTGCGGGTCGCCGAGCTCACGTGTCGACCTGCGCCAGCTGCGCGGCGAGATCCCGGACGTGGGAGGCGCCCTGCGGCCCGTCCTCGAGGGACGCACGCAGCTCCTCGGTGGCCGCGACCTCGATGGCGACGGCGAGGTGGTCGGCGTCCACGCGATCGCGGGCGAGCAGCGAGGTGGCGAGGGCGATCATCATCTGGGTGTCGTCGGTGTAGGTGCCCCTCCCGGGGCGGGCGTCCTCGAGCTCCGGCTCGGCAGGGATCGTGCGGTGGCGGCGCCCCTCGAAGGGCATGCCGAGAGCGTCGCCGACGAAGGTGCCGAGCAGCGCTCCAACCGACCGGTCGGCCCGGTCAGCCCCGTCGGCCCGGTCAGCCCCGTCGGACCGGTCGGCCCGGTCAGCGGCGTGGTCGTTGCGAGGCGGATGTGATCCTGACATGCCCGCCACCGTAGGCCTCCCGGTACCCGAGGTCACCCCGTGGTCGCCCCGAGGTCACCCCGAGGGCACCCCGTGGTCACAGCGGGCACCGCTCCGCGATCTCCAGGTCGGTCGCGATCAGCCACTCGGCGGGGTCGTTCTCCTCCTCCTCCTCCTCCTCCCACTGGTCCTCGGTGGCGGCGTCCTCATCGGGTGCCGTCTGCTCATCGACCATCTCGTCCGTGGGCTCCTCCTTGGGAGCGCCGGCAGGGAGCATCGGAAGGGCGCACCCGGCGGTCAGGCCCCGAGCCCGATGAGCGGCGCCAGGGCCGCGGGGTCCTCCATCCCCTCCAGCACCAGCATCGTGCCGGCCAGGCCGGTCATCAGCCCGGGGCCGGGCTCCTGCAGCAGCCCGCCGGGCCAGGCAGCAGGGTGGGCACCGAGGTGGTCGAGTGCGCCCGCCAGGAGCTGGCGTGCGGTGTGGAGGTCCTCGGGCGCGTCGAGTCGGTCGGCGGTGGCCACCAGCAGCGCCAGGGTCCCACCGAGCCCGTGGCAGAACGTCAGACCGCTCGGCAGCACCCCGGCGGCGACCTGGTGCGCGGCCTCCTCGCTCGCCGCGGTCCGGGCGGCAACGGCCTCCCCGACCAGTGCGGGATGGGGATCGACCCGGTGGACAGCGAGCCGGGAGAGGCCGATGCCCACGCCGCCGTGGCACCACAGGCTGGGGCGGGGCGGGGATCCGTCGCCTGCCGCGACCTCTTGCCGCAGGTCGGGCCAGGTGTTGCTGCGCGGATCGAACCAGCTGCGCTCGTACCGGCGGGCGGCCTCCCTGGCCGCGGACAGCGACGGCGAGGTGGCGGTGGCGGAGGGGGCGGAGGTGGCGGTGGCGGCGGCCACCTCTCCCAGGGCCCAGGCGGCACCACCCGCGCCGTGGGCCAGCCCGCACAGCCCCGCTTCCCCCTGGCTCGGCCAGCACCAGCCCCAGGTGTGGCGCTCGGCCCGCGCCACCAGGGTCTCCACCTGTCGCTGGGCAGCGGCGAGCAGCGCCCCGTCATCGGCCAGCCGTGCGCCCCGCAGGCAGGCCAGGGCGATCCCGGCGCTGCCGTCGATCAGGTCGTCGCTCGAGGGGGTGGAGGCGCCCGCACGACGCAGCAGTCCGACCCCGCCGGTTCGGAGCTCGTCGACACCGAGCAGCCCACCGACCGCGATCGCGGCCAGGCCGACACCGGCGGCGCCGTCGTACAACCCGTCGCGACCCTCCACCTCGGCGCGCGCCAGGGCGTGTCGCACCCCCGCCGCCGCCACCTCCTGCAGCTGGCCATCTCCCCGTCCCGCACCCACCACCGCCAGCGCCCAGCCGATCCCTGCGCTGCCGTCGTAGAGGCAGCTCGCGCCGGTGCGGCCGATGGTGGGCGCGGTCTCCTCCTCCCCGAGGGCAGCCGGGTCAGCCTCCGCCAGCTGCGGGGTCAGCCAGGTCGCCTGGTCGCGGACCAGGATGGCGCTGTCGAGCAGCAGCCCGGCGATGCGGCCCACCAGGTCGGTGTCCGCGGGCGATCCACCCGGAGCGGTCACCGCCACGGCAGTTCCACGTCCGCGCGACGCCGCTCCGGGGACACGGGATCGATGTCGTCGGCCTCCAGACGCGCGGTGATGCGCCTCACTGCCACCTCGCTGCCCGTGTCGGGGTCCCAGCCCTGCAGCGCCTCGGCCAGCAGGCGGCAGCGGTGGCTGCCGAAGCTCTCGTCACCCCCCGGGTCCACGGCGACGGCGAAGCCGGGCGCCACCTGACGGGCCAGGGGTGGGGTGGGCGGGCGTCCGTGGCAGCCGAGCTCCGCGACGATCGCCATGACGGCGTCCACCGCCGCCGCCAACCCCTCGGCATCGAGGTAGAGGACGGCCGCGTCGGCCCGGGCGTGCAGGTGGGGGTCGGTGGCGACCTTCAGCTGCCATGCCGGTCCGGCGGTCAGCCCGCCCAGTCGGCTCGTGACGGCCGTGACCAACAGGGGCAGCGCCGCGACATCGAGGTGGCAGAACAGCCGCACCAGGTGGACCGGCGGCCGGGTGAAGCGCCAGCTGGCGGCGGCGACGCGCCACCAGCTGTCGGTCGGATCCACGCGTTCGCGGCGGCCGGCGACCAGCAGGTCGTCGCCCGCGTGGACGTGCGCGCCGGGACGGGTCGCGTGGAGGTGGTCGCAACGGTCCAGCATGCGCACCTCGTGGCCGCGTCGTGCGATCACCCGCCCGTCGACGTGGACGCGGTCGCACACCCAGCCGTCCTCCCAGGTGGCCGCCCGCGTGTCCGCGGCGCGCAGCACCTCGACCAGGCTCGAGGGGAAGCCCGGCGGTAGCTGCACGGTCCTGTGGTGGCGGGCGTACCAGTGGTCGTAGAGGAGCGCGGCCAGTGCCGCGGTGTCCGGTGGCTGGTCCGCCGACAGCCATTGCGACGCCGCGGTGATGGCCTCCTGCAGCGCCACCTCGACGGCTGACGCCGCCCTGGCCTCCGCCGCCGGGGTCTCCGGCGATGCGCTCTGCTGCGCTCGGGCCTGCTGCGTTCGGGCCTGCTGCCCTTGGGTCCGTGGGATGGTCACACCGCAGCTGCCATGCGGGGCTGTGCCAGGGCCCTGGCCCCGGCCAGCACCGGCGCGACCGCGGCTTCGCGGCCCGGCTGCTGGTGGCGCATGGCCAGCAGCTGGATCGCGGACTGGACCAGGCGGGCCACGGTGGCGATCCGCAGGTCCTGTGCGTCGATGCGGGGGGCTCCGGGGACGGCGTGGTGGGCATCCAGCGCCGGTTGCGCGTGGTCCCGTTCGCGCAGCGCCTGTGCCGTGGGCAGCACCTGCAGCGCCGGCACCAGCAGGCCGTCGGCGATCCCCGCCAGGTCCCAGGCCGCCAGCCCCGGACCGGTGAGCTCCCAGTCGAGCAGCCGCAGCCGCGGGAGCGCCGCGGCTCCCGCGGGACCCGGCGCGCCCTGGACCAGCACGTTGTCGAACTTCACGTCGCCGTGCACGAGCACGGCCTGGGGTGCCGCCGCCGCACGGCCTGCCGGGCCACCGGGCCAACGGGCTCCCAGAGCGCGCAGGCAGTCCGCCAGGCCAGGGTCGCCGGCCACCTCGCCGGCGACCTCCGCGATCCGCCCATCGCGAGCCAGCGAGGGGGGCAGTACACCGTCCGTCACCGCCACCACCCACGGCGTGCCGGGAGCGGGTGGAGCGGTCCCCCGGCCGCCACCAGCGCCACCAGCGCTACCACCGAGGTGGTGGGGTGGGTCATCGGCGGCGTGCAGCCGGCCGAGGAGGTGGCCGAGGGCTGCGAGCAGCGTGGCGGGCGGCCAGCTCGCGTCACGCAGGGCGAGGTGCAGGGGGAGGTCGTCGACGCACGCCTCGAGCAGGAGGGTGTCGCCGGCGACGTCGAGCAGCGCCGGTGCCACCGCGGGGCCGGCTTCCTCACCCGGTGTCACCGAGGGGCTGGCTGCCTCACCCGGTGCCACCGCGGGGCCGGCTTCCCAACCCGGTGCCACCGCTGGGCCCGGTGCTGCTGCCCCCGACGGGTCCCGTGCTGGGCCGCCGAGACGGGGATGGGTGGCCAGCCACCGGTAGACCGCCACCTCGGTGTCGGAGGGGTCGCCCGGGTCGGGGGAGTCCCGGTGGTGCTTGGCGACGCAGACCGCGCGTGCGTCCTGTCTGATCACCGCGACGTGGTGGGACCGGTCGCGGGACTCGACGGTGACGCGCCCGGTGAGGGTGGCATCACCGTCGAGTAGCCCATGCGCGACGAGCCGAGGCAGCAGGCTGCCCCAGAGCGCCGTGCTCACGAGCCCTCCTGCTCTGCCTCCGCGTCGCTCATGGCCTCCAGGGCGGTGTAGTAGCCGAGCCAGAAGGCGTCGTCGACGACCTGCTCGGGGTCCGTGCCGAAGGGGCTGACCGGGCTGTCTGCATCCGTGGCGTGCGCGCGCGGTGACAGGTGGTCGAAGCCGCAGGCCAGGGTCTGTGGGGGGCACTGGGTGAAGGTGCGCGGCGGGGGACAGGAGGGTCCGGGCAGGGTGATCGGGGGTCGGCAACCCAGCGTCGGCGAGGTCACGATGCTGCAGACCTCGCGCGCGCGGGTGACGATCTGGCAGCTGATCGGGCGGGTCACGGTGCACACCACGGCGCGGGTGAGCAGCTGGTCGCAGATGACCGGTCGGGTCTGCAGGGTGAGCCCGGCGGTGCACAGCTCGATGTCGAGCTCGTTGAGCACGTGGTTGATCGGGTTGAGGAAGGTGGCGCTGCCGTTGGTCGCACCGGCCCACAGCAGCCCGAGGACACGGTTGTTGGCGTCCACCACCACCGAGCCGGAGTCGCCCCGGTCGGAGAAGCGGGCGTTCTGGCCGGTGTCGGGTGTGACGCGGATCTGGTTCTTGAGCGTCCGGGTACCGATGCCGTCGCCGAAGTTCACGGTCACCGTGGCGTCGGTGGAGGCCACCTGTCCGAAGGTCAGCCGGGTGGTGCGGCCGCGTTTGCGCACGGCGGTGCCCACCTGGGCGGCCACGGTGCCCTGGACGTCCCCGATCTCCTCGATGCGGCACTCGCGGTCGACACCCTCGTCGAGGGTGATCACCGCCCCGTCCACGTTCTCGCTCAGGCTCGAGCGTGTCAGGGTGCCGTAGCGGTCAGCGGGGCAGCTGCCACCGTCGGGTCGGGAGGGTTGGGCCATCGCATCGCCCACCGACCAGGTGTCGTCCACGCAGGCGACGTGGAAGTTGGTCAGCGCCATCCGGGCCCCGGTCGACCGGTCGCGAACCATCGCGCCCAGCGTGCCGGAGGTCAGGTAGTGCCCCGGGCTCGGGACGTCGGGGGGCTCCATGTAGATGCCGCGGCACGGCCCCATGCTGATGCCGCCGCGCAGCGGGGTGTACTTGCCGGTATCGACGCCGGACAGCAGCTGCTCCTGGGGCACGAGCAGTGACTGGAGCTCGATGACCTCCTCCTGCACGTCAGTGGGGATGCCGTCGATCTCCGCGGGGATGCGCTCCGCCTTCTTGAGTTTGTCCGGGTCCTTCTTCTCCGCGACGTAGACGACGATCGAGAGCTGGTCGGTGACCTCGCCGCCTGAGATCTTGTGATCGATGTCGACGCCCTGGACGCCCGGCAGCGCCAGGAGCCGATCCTCCGCTGCCTGCTTGACGGGGCGAATCTGCCCTCGGGTGTGGCCCTGCTCCGGCATGCGCTCCTCCTCCACGTGGCGCGCGGTGCACGGACGACACGCCGTGCGGTGAAGGCTGCCGAGGGGGATCGAGTGGCGCCTCGAGCATCACTATCCGCCGGATCGCGACAACTGTCCAGAACCAGCACTACGCAACGTGACGTGCTGCCAGCGCGGCAGAGGGTGCGCTCAGCGCTTGTTGCCCGAGGTACGGCGAGGCGCGAACAAGGCCACCGCCACGGCGAGCACGACCGCTGCGCCGATCGACATGGCCAGCACCGATGGCCCACCGGAGCCCTCGTCGGGGGTGTCGGCCACCGCTCCTTCGCGGGGGGTGTCGACGCCGGGAGTGTCGGCGACCGCTGCCTCGATGTCCTCGCCGATCTGTTCGTTGAAGCCGACCCACACCTCATCGCCCAGGATCGCGGTGGGGACGCCCTGTGCCGGCTCACCGCGGGCGCTCATCTCCCGCTCCCACCGCTCCGCGTTGGCGGTGTCGGCCACGTCGTAGCGAGCCACCACCAGACCGGGGTAGTCGTCCTCGATGCGGTCGAGGAAGGGCTGCATCTCCCGGCAGAAGGGGCAGGTGTCGGTGCCGTAGTACTCGAGCACCGGAGCCTCGTTGGCGTCCGCGGGCTCGTCAGCGCTGTCGGTCTCCTCGGCCTCCTGCGCGGCCGCGGCAGTCAGGCCGAGCGGTGGGGCGGCCACGGCCACCAGGGCGAGCGCAACGGCCACGACCGGGAACAAGACCCGGAACGAGACCCGCACCATGACGATCTGCGACCCCCGACGGGGCGAGAGCTGGGGTGAGCTGGCAGCCTGCATGGAGCACCTCCTGGAGCGGACGAAGGTACCGGTGGGCACCGGGGGGACGCCGGGGGGACGCCGGGGCGCGTCCCGGCACCCCGCGGGACACCGGGGCGCGGCGCGTGACACCGGGGCGCGCCCCGGCACCCCGCGGGACATCGGGGTGCACGGCCGCAGTGTGTCCCGTCCAGGGACCTCGGACCGCCGCGGCGTGTCGTTGCCGCCGTCAGCTCACCGCGGGGCGTTGGCTGGCGCCGTCAGCTCACCGCGGGGCGTTGGCTGGCGCCGTCAGCTCACTCCACCGCCATCTCGCCGAGCTCGGACCAGTCGTCCTGGCCGAGTTCGACGTTGATGATGCGCGGCGTGGCGGCGAGGTAGGGCGGTAGCTCCTGCTGCGCGGCCTTGAAGTGCGCCGAGTTGACGTGGGCCCCGCCGGCCTCCCCGTCCCGGAAGGCCTCGACCAGCACGTACTCGTTGGGGTCGTCGAGGCTGCGGGACCAGTCGAACCACAGGCAGCCGTCCTCAGCACGGGTGGCCTCGGTGAAGGCGCGGGAGAGCTCGGGCCAGTCGTCGGCGTGCTCCGGCTGTACCTGGAACCGTGCGGTGATGAAGATCATCTGGACCTCCGTTGGTGGGCGTGTGAGGGCAACATCGAGGTGGCGCCGGAGCGCAGGCATCGGGGTGATGCCGGTGTCCAGGCATCCGCGTGGTAGCGAACCAGGTGGGCGTGTGGGACTGCCAACACTGCACGGTGCTCGCCGCGTGGCCGGCGTGTGGCCGGCGTGTGGTCATCTCCTGGGCGCTGGCCCAGGGATCGACCAGGCAGTGCCGTGGGCTGCGGCGTGCGCGGCGGAGTGTGGTCATCTCCTGGGCGGTGGCCCAGGGATCGACCAGGCATCGGTGCGGCGCGGACGAGTGGCGTGCGACAGCGGATGACCTCACGCCGCCGGAATCGCTGATGGAAGCCGTTCACGAACTCAGCGCCGATCGCCGTTGTCGCTCGGTCCAGAGACGTCAGAACCGGTCACACACGGTCGTCCCAGGGTGCGGGTCCGGTCTTGCCAGGTGTGCCGATACCGCGATGCAGCGGTCCGTTCGACCGTGCCGTGGCCCGCTCGCAGACGCCAGTATGGGCTCAGGTAGGTTGAAGATGTTGCGGCGATACCTGCGATCCCGGGATCACGACGACCCCCGGCCGTCCCGGCGACCACCGCGGCCGCGCGTCATGGAGAGGCTCCACGCCATGGGCCGGACAGAACCCTCTGCCCCGACCATCCGCACCTCGCACGGTGTGGCGGTGAGCCTGCTGTGCGCATTCGGTGCGCTGCTGTCCCTCCTCCTGCTGCTGTCCCTGCTGCTGGTGGCGCCGGCGGCACAGGCAGAGGAGGCCCCTGCAGCCCGCGGGATCGACGGTGCGTGCCCCTTCGCGGCGCAGCAGCTCGACCGTTTCGTCGATGTGAGCGAGGGTCCTCACGTCGAGGCGATCAACTGCAGCTCCTACTACCTGATCACGCAGGGTCGTGACGTCGCTGATGACGGTCGGGGCTACGCGCCAGGTGACACGGTCACCCGTGGCCAGATGGCGACGTTCACGACGCGCATGCTCGAGCTCGTCACGCAGGACGGTCTGCCGGTCGATGAGGCGTTCGTCGATGATGCGGTGATCCACCAGCCGGGTATCCGCAAGCTCGCCACCATCGGGGTCGTTGCAGGTGTCGGCGGCGAGGCCTTCGCGCCGGGGCGTGAGGTGACCCGAGGGCAGATGGCCACCTTCATCGCTCGGTCGCTGGAGTTCCTGCTCGACGAGGAGCTGCCGAGCGCGGACCCCTTCCCCGACATCTCGGGGACGACGCACGCGGACAACATCCGCAAGCTCGGTGCGGTCGACGTCGTCACTGGTCTGCCGGACGGCACCTACGGCCCGGGGCAGCCGGTCACCCGCGAGCAGATGGCGTCGTTCCTCGCGCGGGCGATGGACCTCGTCGCCGCCGAGGGGCTGTTCCCCGACTTCGTCGAACCGGTCAGCGACGTGCCCGCGACGCAGCTGCGCGAGGGACAGCAGACCCCCGGCCTGCAGGCAGTGACCGAGGTGCGCGACGGCTCGCACATCTGGTTCGACCGGTTGGTGTTCGACATCGAGGGAGAGGAACAAGGCGAGGTCGGTTGGCAGGTGGAGTACGTCGATGCAGCGGTCGATCCAGGCAGCGGTGGATCCGTCGAGGTCGCGGGTGACGCGATCCTCGCGGTCACCTTGACCGGTGTCACCTTGCCCCCGGAGTTGCCCGAGGACATCGCGGTCTGGGACGTCGATCGCCTGGACGCTCCCGACCTCGGGGTCGTCACCGAGGTGGTCAACAGCGGGACCGTCGAGGGCCGACACACCTTCTTCGTCGGTACCGAGCAGGTGCAGCCCTTCGCCATCGAACGGCTCTCCGATCCACAGCGGATCGTGATCGATGTCTTCCTGGACTTCCCGACCCCCGAGCGCCCGGAGATCCAGCCGCCACTCCCCGAACGCCAGGTGGTGTCGAGCTTCACCACCGACTTCATCGCGCCCGACCAGCCGCGCAACCACAACATCCAGCTCGCCGCGGACTACATCGACGGTGACGTGATCGGCCCGGGTGAGACCTACTCGCTCAACCTCGGCATCGGACCTCGAACCTCGGCCCGTGGTTTCGGGCCGAATGGGTTCATCGACGACGACGGTGAGGTGATCAGCGTGGTCGGCGGCGGGGTGAGCCAGATGGGGACCACTTTCCTCAACGCCGCCTGGTTCGCCGGTATCCAACTCGATGAGTTCCGGCCGCACTCGATCTACTTCCCGCGCTACCCGATGTGCCGGGAGGCGACGCTGATCTGGGATGTCCTGGACGTGCGTGTGACCAACGACTCGCCCTACGCGATCACGATCGACACCGAGCATGATGCGACGTCGGTGACCGTCAACCTCGTCAGCCGCCCCTGGGCCGAGGTCGACTCCTGGATCGGCCAGCCCTTCGACGTCGCAGGGCCTGGCGGCGCGTTCAGCGTCCGCTGCGGGCGCACGGTGACCTACCCGGACGGCACGACCTCCAGCGATGAGCACTTCTGGCGCTACGACGAGGGCTTCCCAGGATGAAGGGTTCCAACCACACCCGTTCCACGCTCCGCAGGACCCGCGATCCGCGACGACGAACGACATCCGGACGTCCCTGACCAGCCGTCCGGCGCAGCCAGCCGGAGATGGTGACCTCTGACGACGGGGGCATGGCGACCTCTGACGACGGGGGGATGGCGACCTCTGACGACGGGGGGATGGCGACCTCTGACGACGCGGCCATGGCGACCTCTGACAGCGCGGTAGTGAGGACCTCTGACGGCGCGGCCCTCGCGCCTGCCCGCGAAGGCCACATCCACCACCTCCACGAGGGATGCCGGCCCCGAGCCGCCGGCCTGCCTGTGACGCGGTTGCACCATGGACGTGCGTACGCCGCCGTCGTGCCTGGTGGTGCGCACATGGCGGAGCGCGGTAGGAGGAGGATCCAAGGACGCACAGCGCGATGACACATAGGGGGCCCGCGGCGTGTGGTCAGTTCCTGGGCTCTGGCCCAGGGATCGACCAGGTAGTGGCTCCGGCTGCGGCGTCGGCCCCGGCCCCGGCCCCGGGCACCAGCCGGACACCTCGAGCCCCACCCGCAGCGTGTCGCTGAGACCCGGGGCGCTGCAGTCCGGGGTCAGTTCCCGGTGTCGGGTGCGAACTCCTCGATGCTGGCGGGGTTGAAGGACATGTCGAGACCGACCCAGATGGTCTTCGACCAGCCGTACAGCGCGAAGGGCACGATGATGTTCAGCGCGATGCCGACCACCGTCAGCATCGTCCAGGGCACGTCGGGCCAGGTCAGCAGCAGCCCTCCGACGGTCCAGGTACCGAAGATGATGATGACCAGCGCCATGATCACGATCATCGCCCCGAGCCAGTACCCCTCCTCGCGAACGAAGGAGAACCGGCAGGTCGGGCAGTGGGGCTTGAGGTCGTTGACCCCGGCGAAGATGCCCCGGGCGCCACAGTGGGGGCAGGCACCGCGCAGCCCGCGGTAGAGCGGCGTCGCGCGGGAGGGCATCTGTTGGTCAGCCATGGCGTGCGCTCCGGTGCGGCCGGGGTCCTGGTGGTCCGGGTTGCCGGGACCTGGTGGTCCGGGTTGCCGGGACCTGGTGGTCCGGGTTGCCGGGACCTTTGGGAAACGTAGCGATGGTCGCCTCCCCTGTGTGCAGCAGGAGGTCCCTGCGAGGGGGAGTCTTTGGGCCCCTACGGGGCCCGAACCCAGCCGGGCCGGTGTGGTCATGACCGGTTCGGGGTGAGCTCGCGGTCGACGGGTGACTACCGTCGTTTCGGAGGACGGCCGCTGGGCAAGGGGAGGGGCGGTGGCGCAGCTCGGAAGGGATACGGCCGGCGCCCTGCGGGGGCGGCTGCCCCGGTGGGTGGTGGTCGCCTACGGGGCGGGCGCTGCGGGTTGGGTACTGATCGACCGCGTGGTGCTGACCTGGCTCTACTTCGCCTACGTCACCACACCGACGCCCTCCGGCGACCGGCTGATGCTGCCCCTGACCTTCAGCGCGGTGCTGTTCGGCGGTCGGATCATCGATGCCATCGCCGACCCGGTGATCGCCCGACTCTCCGACAACCACCAGGGTCGGCGCGGCCGGCGCCTGCCCTTCCTGCTGGTCAGCGTCGTCCCCTACGTCATCGTCTACGCCGCGTTGTTCCTGCCACCGGTCGCGGAACGCTCCCCGCTCAACGCCCTCTACCTCGGTGTCGCTCTGGCGGTGTACTTCACCCTGTTCACCGCCTACGTCGGCCCCTACCTGGCACTGCTCGCGGACCTGTCGGCGAGCAGTGCGGACCGGGTTGACCTGTCCACCGCCAAGGCGGTGGCGACCCTGCTGGGCGCCGGGGTGGCGCTGATCGTCTCCGGGCTGCTGGTCGAGGCGCTGGGCATCGTGACGATGGTGTGGCTGCTCGGTGCGGTGGCGCTCGTGCTGCTGCTGGTCCCCCTCACGATCCCCGAGCGGCGCTTCTCCGTGGCGGTGCCGGCCACGATGGCGCTGCTGCCAGCCGTGCGGGCGACCCTGGCGAACCGGCCCTTCGTGATCGCGCTGCTCGGGGCGAACGCGCTGTGGTTCGGCTTCAACATCGTGTCGCTGAACGTGCCGCTGTACGCCACCTCGCTGTTGGGGCTGACCGAGGGGGCGGTCTCCGCGCTCATGGGGGCGCTGTTCGGGGTGTGCCTGCTGGTGTTCCCCGTCGTCAACCGGCTGAGCAAGCGGCTCGGGCTCAAGCGGGTGATGGTCGCCTCGCTGGTGGGCTTCGCCGTGGTGTTCCCGCTGATCGCGGCCTTCCCGGTCCCGCCCTTCGGGCTGTCGCCCCTGGCCTTCGGGGTGCTGGTGATGGCCCTGGCCGGGGTGCCCCTGGCCGGGTTCTTCGTGGTGCCCGACGCGATCATCGCGGCGGTTGCCGACCTCGAGCAGCAGCGCACGGGGCAGCGGCGTGAGGGCATGTACTTCGGGGTGAACGGGCTGCTGCTCAAGCTCAACCTCGGTGTGTCCACGGTGGTCTCCGGTGCGCTACTCCAGGTGTGGGGTGATCCGCTGGGGCTGCAGCTGACCGGGCCGGTGGCGGCGGTGGCGATCGCGCTCGGGGCGTTGGTGTTCCTGCGCTACCCCGAAGGCGAGGTCGAGGCGGCCCGCGCCGCGCTGGCCGGGGCTGATAGGCGTGGTGAGGTGCCGGGCGGTCCGCGTGGCGAGGGGCGTGGTGCGCCAGTGGCCGACGATGTCTAGCGCCGCGAGCCACACGACCCGCCCCCTGCGCTGCGTCGCCGTCGCCCTCCAACTCGATGCGGACCGTGCCGTCTCCGCCGAGGCCCTGGTGGGTTCCGTCGCCGGCCTGCTCGAACGCGAGGTTCCCGCCGATCCTGAGGTGGACACCCTGGTGGTGCTCCCGGAACACACTGGCCTGCTCGCGATGCTGGTGGGGGAGCGCGGCGCTGCAGCCCGGGCGCGGTGGCGTGAGGGCGGCTCGACGGCCGAGATCCTGTTCGCTCTGGCCGGCAGTTACGGCGAGGTGCTGGGGGAGCTCGCCCAGCGCTACCCCGAGGTCCGCTCCGCCGGGCAGCTCATCCACCTCGCCTGTACCGACACCCTGGTGCGGACACTGGTGGAGGGGTTCGGGGAGCTGGCGGCGCAGCGTGGCATGTGGCTGTCGGTGAGCGCTGCGCTCCCGCGCTGGAGGATGGTGGCTGTCAACGGTGCGACCACCGACGCCGCACGGTCGGGGCACAGCTCGCCAGGAGTGGGCGGGCCGTCGCCTGGTGGGCCGGGGGCCGGGGGGCCTGCGGCGGGGGAGTGGGTTGCCGGTGGGCCCGCGGCGGGGGAGTGGGTTGCCGGTGGGCCCGCGGCGGGGGAGCAGGTTGCCGGTGGGCCCCCAGCGGACCAGCACCTCGCCGGATCGCTCGCCGGGCCCGAGGGTGCCGGCCGACCACACGTCGCCGTCCCCGCGGGCCCCGGGGTGCGCAACCGCCAACTGCTGTTCGCGCCGACGGGTGAGTTGGTCGTGGTGCACGACAAGATCTCCTTGGTCCCCATGGAGGCCAACGCCGAGGAGGGGTTGGGGCTCGAGCCCGCCGCGCTGGCCGAGCTGTGTGTCGCTGACGTGTCGATCGGACGGGTGGCCACGGTGATCAGCAAGGACGCCTGGATGCCGGACGTCAACGAACGACTCGACCAGTTGGGTGCGCAGATCCTGCTCCAGCCCGAGGCCTTCGACCAGTGGGGTGCGGCCGACCGCGACGCCGCCACCGGACGCGTCGATCTGTGGCCGCCGGACAAGCTCCAGCGAGGCGGGTGGTGGATGGTGCAGCGCCACCCGAGCTTCCGGGTCAACATCACCCCGGTCCTGCTGGGGACGCTCGGAGAGCTGTCCTTCGACGGCCAGCCGTTGGTGGCGGTACCGAGCCCCGACGGCGAGCCCGGGCTGAGCCTCCTGGGCCAACCGCCTGACACCGGCTGGGCCGCGGTGGGGCGCTGGTGGCGGGAGCGGGACGGCGACGGATGGCCTGCGGGACCGGTCGGATCGGTGCAGCCCGGCGCGGCTGGGTCGGCGCTGTTCGGGCCGTCCGGCGAGTCTGGGCTGTCCGGGCGGGTCGGCCCGTCCGCACGATCCGGTCGGGAGCAGCAGGCCCGGGTCCGTGCGGGTGCCAGCCAGCGCGTGGAGCAGCCCCTTCCCACCAGGCACGCCGACGGCGTCGCAGTGGCGCGGGTGAGCATCCCGACGCATCCGGGTGGTGTCGATGCCGACCGGCACGCAAACGGTGGTGAACACGTCCCTCGTCATCCCGGCGCCAACGCCAGCATCGAGGTGGCGCCGGAGCCGGGCACGGTGCAGTTGGTCCCGGATCTGGTGCGTGCGCGCACGCCAGCATCCGACACGGCGGCGGTGCCGCGGTCCTCCACGTCGGCGGCGGTGCCGGGGTCCTCCGCGTCGGCGGCGGTGCCGGACCCGCTGGTCTGGCCTGGCGCGGGCCGTGTCGCGGGTCGTGAGCCCGAGCCGGCGGGTGCGCTGCAGCCTGTCTGGTTGGCCTGGGTCGCCTGCGACAGCAGGGGTCGCCAGCAGCTGCGCCTGGCAATCGGTGATGGTCGCAGCTGGGAGCCCTCCCAGCCCCTGAGTCCCAGCCCGGACGCGGGCGGAGACCCCGTGGCGTTGCGGCGGTGGCGGCCCCGTCTGGCGGTAGATGACAGCGGACCGCTGTGCTGCCACCTCGGCTTCCCAGTGGGGAGTTGGGACGTGCTGGCCGTGCGGCCCGGGGCCGATCTGACGCTCCCGGTGCGTGTCGACGACGCCGACACGGACCAGGGGGTGCTGCGCGAGCGCCTGCATGACGCCCCGGCGATCGTGGCGGATGGTGATGGTCTCATCGCAGTGTGGAGTGATCTGCGGTGGCCGTGGGTGCTGCCCCAGGTGCGGTTCGCCCGTTCAGCCGACGGAGGCGCCACCTGGACCCCGAGTAGACGCGTCGATGGGCAACCGCTGGCGGGGGAGGAGGATCACCTGGCGGGACGCAGCGTGCGGGAGGCCCGCGGGCAAGCCACCCCGTCGATCGCCCTCTGCGACGGTGAGGTGGTCGTCGCCTGGCAGGAGCGCGACACTGCCGGAGTGCCAACGATCTGGCTGGCGTGGCCCGAGCGCGACAGAGCGCTGCCGTCGGTGCGGAGGCTACCCGGAACCGGCCCCGGCCCCGGCGCCGGCACCGGAACCGGCACCGGCACCGGCACCGGCGCGGTCGCGGGTGCGATCGGTGATGCGCGCCCGGACGGGGTCGTTGGCGAGGTCGGGGACGCGGTTGCTGGTCGGGTGCCGGACGGGGTCGTTGGCGAGGTCCAGGGATCCGGATCAGGGTCGCGAGTTGCGCTGCCAGCACGGCCCGTACTGGCCGCAGCAGGGACAACGCTGTGGGCGGTTTGGGAAGTCTGGCACCCACAGGGAGGGGCCGCGTTGTGGGCGACGGTGTCTCGTGATGCTGGGCATCGCTGGTCCGCGCCGCTGCTCATGGACCCGTCGCGACCCGTGGGAGCTCACCAGCAGCGGGCCTGCGTCGTTGCCCTGCAGCCAGACCGCGCTGTGGTGGTCTTCGATGACGACCGTGCTGGTGGTGCTGCGGTCGTGATCGTCACCCTTGAGGTGGCCGCATCCGGCCACCTCACCTCGAGCGCGTCCCTGCGCATCGACGATGCACCATCCGGCGCTCACGCACGGGCCCCGGTTGCCGTGAGGATGCCCGACGACGTGCTCGTGGTGTGGCAGGACACCCGATCCGGCACGGAGCATCTGCGCAGCGCCACCGTGCGAGTGGAGCAGTAGTACGGGAGTGCGATGCCCGGGTCGTGCGCGCGGGTGAGCAAGGACCGCACCCGCGGTGCGGCACCGCCGTTGCTGTCGCTGCTGTCGTCCGAGCCCGCCCACCGGGGGACGCTGCAGCCGCGGATGGGCGCAGATCGGTGTCGGATAGCGGTCACTGGTGGCCGGTTTCTGGCCACAGAGCGACCTCGTAGTAAAGGTGGTGTCAGAAGCCGGCCACGGGTGGCTGAGATTTGGCATCGACGCGACCTCGTTGCTGCTGTGGTGCCTGCCGGTGGGCCGCCACGGGCCGCTGGCCGCGCGGTCGGGGCCGCGACGGGCCGCTGGCCGCGCGGTCGTCAGCGGGGCGGTCGTCGCGGGGGCCTCGACGTGGAGGTCAGCGGATGGCAGGCTCGGAGTGCAACGATCACCACCCGCCATCCACCGCCCGGAGGCCAGCGAATGGACACCCTCAGATGGGGGATCATCAGCACGGCGAAGATCGCGCGGGAGAAGGTGATCCCGGGCCTCGAGGCGGCTGACAACTGCGAGGTGGTCGCCATCGGTTCCCGCGATCGGGACGCGGCGGCCAGCGTGGCCGACCGCCACGGCATCGCCGCCGCCTACGGCTCCTACGAGGAGGTGCTGGCCGACCCCAAGGTCGACGCGGTGTACGTGCCCGTCCCCAACCATCTCCACGCCCGCTGGACGATCGCCGCGGCGGCGGCGGGCAAGCACGTGCTGTGCGAGAAGCCGCTGGCGCTGACCGCCGACGAGGCGCAGACGATGGTCGACGCCTGCACTCGGGCAGGCGTGAGCTTCATGGAGGGGTACATGTACCGCCTCCACCCCAGCTGGGAGCGCGCCCGGGAGTTGGCGGCCGATGGCACGATCGGCGAGCTCGTCGCCGTCGACAGCTGGTTCTCCTACTACAACGACGATCCCGACAACATCCGCAACATCGCCGAGTTGGGCGGCGGCGCCCTGATGGACATCGGGTGCTATGCGATCGACCTGTCCCGCATGCTGTTCGGCGCGGAACCCGACACCGTCGTCAGCCGGATGCGCCATGATCCGGCCCAGCACGTGGACACCACGACCAGTGCGCTGCTCGGTTTCG
>LKMJ01002003.1_pt1 | contig 18484 bp, 14 predicted proteins | sample 643391 | NCBI WGS metagenome assembly LKMJ01 (sample SAMN04112250, study PRJNA286221) | soda lake metagenome | biome: soda lake; feature: Kulunda Steppe; material: water; isolation source: sample PL-Br10 brine of Picturesque Lake | place: Russia: Kulunda steppe | collected 2010-07 | reverse complement strand
GGGTTTTGAGCGAAACAGAAAGTACAAGTGCGGCCCTCGGCTCTGTTTGGATGCGGGCTCGTAGATCAGCGGTAGATCGCTTCCTTCGCAAGGAAGAGGCCCTGGGTTCAAATCCCAGCGAGTCCATCACGATCCGTTACGCTTCCGATTTAACGGACGGCGGTACGACGTTTATAAATCGACTACCATACCCGCCAGAGATTTCGTAATGATTCGTGTCGGGGGTGCTCACTGGCTTGCGATTCGTACGATTCAAAATGGGGGTATGGGAGTTAATCAATCGGTCGTTGAGTATCACAGATGCAAGAGTAGCGGATTCATATTGTCCCGAATTAATGGAGCCGCTGGATCAGAGGTCGCGTTTGTCGTGAGTGGTATCCTCTACACGTTGATGGGCCACTACTTCCTGACGCTATTAGTGATAACTCACCACCTCTGGTATTTGATCCACGGGGACCTTCTCTGATACCCGCACTTAGCGGGGCCACCACATCTGTTCACAGGGTTTCATATAGTGTCCGCTAGTCGTGAATAGATAGGATGAATAGAGACGCTGTTAGGGAGTATGTGGAACAATCTGATGCTGTTCTTGAAGCCTCTCCCCAAATGGACGAGGCCAACACAAAGGCTGCCGTCCTGCGTGACTTTTTGGACCTACTCGACTGGCAAATCCCTCTGAACACCCAACTTGAATACTCTGTCGAAGCATTCGGACAGACGTATAAGGTCGATTACGCGTTGATTCTCGATGGAACACCGGTTGCCTTCCTCGAAGCCAAAGGCGCAGATACTGCTCTGACTTCCGACCACGACGAGAAACTCTCTTCGTATATGACGAACAAGAACGTTAATTACGGGATTTTAACGAACGGGAAGCAGTACCGCTTCTTTCAGCGTCGGATTGACGCCTCGAAGGTGAACGTTCAGCAGGTCGGTGACGTAACCCTCGAAGACCTTCCTAACCGTCTCGCAGTCGTGAAGGCCTTCAAAAAAGATGCTATCGAATCGGGTGAGTCCGGGAAAATCCTCGGTAGAATCAATGAACTCCGGGAAGCCCGTCGTACCCTTGAAGCCGAGAAGGACGACTTAGCGGTCGAACTCTCGAACGTGCTGACTGATGAGGTTTCGGACGCTATCTCGTCGCTTGCGGAAACGCAGGCCAAGGAAATGATTGACCGACTCGTCGCAAATATTGAGTCTGAAATAGACGCTGATGGTGGTACTAAATCTCCGAAAGACGGTGATACCAGTGATCACAGTCCTGACCCGGCAGACAGCCACATCGTAGGACAAATCAAGCGCAGTGAAATTGAGGGCGACAACGACGCCAAAGTAGCAGTCTTCCCTACGAAAAGATCTGGTCTGGAGTTCCTGCGTGAAAACAATGCTTGGGGGTTCGTCCGTATCGGTCAGAATCCGGGATTTGTGGCGATGTACCTCTCTGAAGATGTACGAGAAATAACATACGTCGCTCGTGTCAGCGATATAGTCCCAGCCACCGAGGCAGACCTCGTTCGTCCCCGCGAAGCATACTTCGAATCGGCGTCCGACGAAGCTCAAGCCGGATTCGACCCTAACCAGCAGGTAGTTGTCTTTGAGGAAGGTAGCCTATACGAATTGGAAGATCCGATTCCCTACAAAACAAAATATCCGCAGTCGCTTCGGTACACGACACTCGGAGCGCTCCAGACAGCAGAGACGACCGACGATATGCTCTAATCCTCTGATTCGCTTTCTTTGAAAGACTTCGGGCTGTTTTGTGCTAACTACTAAGTCGAACTGCCGGTTAAGTTGGGTAACACGATGCTTTCTCTTCCCCCACTTGTCGATAACACCGACAAGACACTCGAAGACATTTACAAGAAAATCATCCCCCAAATCGAAGAAGGTCGTATTGCAACGGGGTATTTCTACCTTTCTGGTTTCGACCTCTACCGTGAAGATCTGGAACAACTCGCAGACCCTGAAGAACTCGGTCATGCACCGCTTCGAATTCTTATGGGGCGGCAAACGGACAGAGGTACTGCCGATGAAATCAGTGAGGGACAAAACCTTCAACAGGAACTCAAAGACGATATACAAGAGAGCATCTCCGAACTGAACAACGCACAGATCGGACGACTTGATCGGCTCCGAGACTTTATAGCCGAAAACAAGGTCAACGTCCGTGTGCGAAATCCAGAACACGGCTACTTTCACGCGAAGGGTGCATCATTCCGAGCTCCACTTGAAGATGAGGGCTGGGACGACAACGGGGACACAGACAACCGTGCCTGTGCAACCGTTGTTGGATCATCGAATTTCACCGCAAGTGGCCACCGGAACAATATTGAACTAAACCTCACGAGCCAAGACCGCAGAGAGGCGGAAGCCTTCGAAGAATGGTACGATAACCAGTGGGCCAACGCAGAAGACTTCAGCAAAGAAATCATCCAAATCATCGAAAACAGCACCGAATACCAAGACTGGAAAGAACAACAAGAAGACGAAACTGAGGATGAAGAAACAGACAACGAACTCGGGACGTATATCGAACCGTTCGAATTGTACAAGCTCCTCGCCTACGACGAATTAAACGGGAACGTCACCATCCGTGATAGCCCACTATATTACTTCCAGACGCTCGGATACGAGAGTGCCAAGGAGAAACTCTCCCAATTCAACGGGTGTATCATCTCCGATTCGGTCGGTCTCGGAAAATCGTTCATCGGTGGGGAACTCCTGCTAGATTACCGACAGCGTGGCGACCGTTGTCTGCTCATCGTCCCTGCAAACCTCACCGACCAGTGGGAAGACCTACTCCAAGACGATACTGATGAGGATGGTAATCCGTACTTCGGCTTAGAAGTCGATGGCACACACCTTGATGTAATGAGTATCAGCAAATTCCAGAATCTTACCTTCAGTGAGGTGCAGGAACTCAAAGATGCGTTTGACGTGGTACTCATTGATGAGGCCCACCGGTTCCGGAACTACGGCAAGTGGCGGCCCAAACCCGATCACGATGACGACTACAAGGGAACACGTCGACACGCGAACTTGCGGCAGTTACGTGGGAAGACGATGATTATGCTGACCGCAACGCCTATCAACAACAGTGCCACTGATTTGAAGAACCTTATCAGCCTCTTTACCAGCCCCGAAGAGATCCGGAACAAGACATCGCTTGATTTCGGTGCATTTGACGAGTATATCGACTTGTCCCAGACACGGAAACAAATCGCAGCTGGGAAAGAAGAGGTGAGTGACGAGGAACAGCGCAAACTCACCGAACAGCTACAGCGGCATTCTGAAGAAATTTCGAACATCCTCAACGAGGTAATGGTACTACGGACACGGAAGCACGTGAAAGACCAAATTCAAGAAGGCGAGGACTTTGAGATGAGTTTCGAACCCCCGAAACTCTTCAAACAACAGTACTCACTACCACCGGCCTACCAACCCGTGTATCAGATGTTGCCGGATGTGATGGACGCGCTTCACCTGCCCCACATTACGGTGAAGAACCCGAAAGCCGGTAGTACACTGAAAGCACTGTACAAACTGAATCTATTGAAGCGGTTGGAATCTTCAACGTATGCGTTTATCCAGTCAATTGAGACGCTACATGAGAGTGAACGGCAACTACTGGGGCTACTGGATGGGCTTCCCGAAGACGAGAAGATCGATATGCTGCGAACAATCCAGGACGGGAACGAATCTGAAACAATCAGTGATTTCGTCGAAGGGAAAGATGCTGCTGAGGATCTCGAACAGACACTTGAGGAGTTCGGATTCGATACGACTACCGTTCAAGCCGAGGATACAGGAGAGAGTGCGGACACGGATGAGTTAGCAGACGCGACGATCGGTGAAGTGAAGACGTATATCCGAGAAGATCTGACGCTGCTCGCGTATTTCCTCTCGCAATTCATCGGGGACGTTGCACGTGATGCTGGTAATGTGAACGATCACGCTGTGTCCACACGGCAATGGCTACACGACCACAACGCTGGATTACTCCCGGATGTCCCTGAAGATGAAATCAATCCGATTCTCTACCCCCGAAGTGATCTGAGTGACGTTGACTCAGCGACCCGCGATTTCTACGATGCTGTATTCTCTCAGCGGGAGTTCCGCGATCCGAAAATCGACCGCCTTGCAGATGTACTCGGGGACTATGACGATGAAAAGGTACTCATCTTCACACAGTACCGTGCAACGGCTGATTACGTCTATCGCTCGCTTCTGGATAATCCGGATGCACCGCTAACGGACGCGAACAGTGCTGTTGTGAAAGGTGGTGACGAGAATAAACAGGACGTAATCCAACGCTTTGCCCCCGAGGCATCAGGATACCAGCAGACGCTTTCAGAAACTAATGAGTCAGAGCTGCAGTACGTCGTTGCGACCGACACACTATCTGAAGGAGTGAATCTCCAGGACGTATCAGTCCAAGTGTCATACGACCTGCCGTGGAATCCAATGCGGATCGTTCAGCGTGTCGGTCGGATAGATCGGATCGGGAGTACTGCTGAGAAGCACGTACACAACTTCTACCCGGACGGCGACATCGAAGCTGCGATTAAGTTGTTGAAACGGCTACAGGCGAAAATCAATGACATTGCATTGATTGTCGGAAAGGAGAACAACATTCTTGATCCGAACGAAGATGAAATACTGAACCAGGCCGGTGTGGATACGGATAAAACAATCGGGGAGTTGCAGGTGGACGAAATTGAGGATTCACTGCAGAAGTCTCGTGACATCGATGACGTGAACGAACTTGACGATACGAGCAAGAATCCGCTACTCCGGAATGCAGGAAGTAATGAAAACGCCGCGTTCGAACGATACCTACTGAAACAGGAGTTGAACGAGGACTTCGGACTTACTGAGGCTGATTTCGAATACGCCGAAGACTACTTCGACGACTCACCGGACGAACGCGAATTCCTGTATACGAACGTCACCGACCACGATGCAGGTCCGCGCCCAGGAGTGTTCGGGCTTGCACACCTCTGGTTTGATGACGACGAGCAGGAGTCACCACTCGGGCGTGTCCGTCGGGCATTCTACTACAAGCCGTTTACTGGTGAAGTGAAAGAGCGCCCTGTTGGAACGCTCAAAATCGACCCATCGGTCACTGGTGAACCGATTTCAGGTAATGCTGAGAACGTGGTGACAAACCGTGAAGCAATCCAAGAGGTTCTTGATGACCGTTTAGAGGCAATCCGTGAAGGACAGGTCGCAGGAGCATTCAAACAAGGTGAGTCGTTTTCGAAGGAACAGGAGACGATTCTAGACTTTATCGACTACCACTTGTTACCGAACTACGGGGAAACATCTGTTTCTATAGAGGGGCACGATACGTTTGAGGAATGGGCTACTAATCTTCGTAAACGACTCAACGAAGTAAAGTTAGCGAATACTGATGAAGACCGAATCCTCAGAGATACGTTCCGTCATAATGATCAGTATGACTCATTTCTTGAATGGCCACCGAATGAGTTCTTAGAGGAGCTTGAATCATTCTTTGAAGAGAATGTAGAGGCGTCTACTGAGTATCAAGCTAAGCTAGTGGGTGAAAGCGAAGTTCAAGCACAATTGATGTGTTGGGGTATAATAGGAACATAGTTATGGGTTAAAGAGACACCAAGATAAGTCATTAGTATGGTTGATGTGGTGAACGCAGTTGGTGGGAGCTATTTAAACAGAGAAGTGGATCTGGATGCTCTTTATGAAGATCTCTGTATATACTCATGCAAATTTAATCCCGATGTACCCTCACGGATGTACCTACAACTCACAAATGACAGCCCAACAATCTCTTTATTTCGAACGGGAAAATATAGTATAGCCGGTGCAGGCTCAGTTTCTGAGCTGATCAAGGAAAATAAGAATTTCAAAGAATTACTTACCAGTACGCGCTAATCCTCGAATCGTTGCACACGCAATAATCGTGAATCTTATTGGGTGTTCCCATCGTCCAGTTGACTCGTTTTCTGCCGTTGCTCCGTGCGCTTGGCTTATTCTTGACATTGGCTCAGACGCCTTCGATTTTCCCTGGAACATTGCAGTTTACGACAGTGGGTTTATGCATTTGCCGCGTGTTACTGAGAGTATATCTCGCATCCGGTGGAGTGTCAACAGAATACTCTCGATAACCGGGATGAGTCTATCACGACACGGTTGAGAACTATGTCATTCGAGTACAACGTGGTTGATATTGACGGTCTTGAATCAGTCCGGCTTACAGGTGGAGAGATTTCGCCAAACGCCTGTGAAATGGATGGTTCAACTGGTAATCCCACTTCAGAGCAAAAGAGGAAATCGCAGATGGTCGATTTTCTAAAAGATGATTTCGACAGTTTTCATTCGTTGCTCGACGAGCTCATTGCCTACTATCACAGCTTCAGCCGGCGGAATGAGTTCCTCTCAGAAACACTCGGTGTCCCCGATTACGTGAAATGCAGGAATTGCTCTAATTTGGGGGAATCTGTTGATGGGGCCTCGATATGTTTAGGAACTGCTGATACGACATTAGAAGATTCCGTGTACAAAAATGGAGAGTTTCTGTACAAAAACGAAGATGGTAATTTCGAAACAATCCGGAATACAGGGTCCGTCCCTTCGTTCTGTTCCCCTGAAATTAGGCGCTTAGACTTTCCGGAAGACCGGCTCGGTGAGGTCAATGAGAAATTGATTTCTATCGCAGAAGCCGGGTATGAACAGTATGCAAATGATCAACTGGAGCGGTATGAAGAGCGCCGTGAAGAAGCCTTAGATGACGGGAGAGAGAATAGCAAATACGTCACCGAAGATCTATCGGAGTTCGTCACAACCAGAGAAGAATATACTGCAAGAGAGTTGCGCAAGTTGGTTGGTGGGCTGTTTAACCCGCGGGATTCTGATGATTATAGACGGTCAGCAATCCGAGTAGCTTGGCTACTGCATCTGGACGACGTTCTCCAAGAGGACTATCATCCCCAACGGGCTGAGGCGTACCTTCGGACTATGAATTCCCCCCACCAGAGCGAAACGCTACCAGGACAGGGTGGCGATGAATTTGAGCAAGATGTCAGAGAGTACCTAAAGGCACTGGACTTCCCGATGTTTGATCGTGTGTTTAAACTTGAAGGTGTTAGCGCGAATCGTAAGGAGATGGACATCCACACCGAACTACCGTGGGGAGATCGTGCCATCTTTGAGGTGTTTTCCAGGGGTGCTCATTCGGAAAAGCATAAGCAGATTAGGCAATACGCTGAGCTACTGAAACTGGCCGAAGATATTGATCCCGTCCAAATTTTGCTCTCAGATGGGTACCTGACCAACCAAACGATAGAGCGAAACCTTCTATTTAATCTTCTGAAGTCAGATATTCAAATGACAAACAACCCGGAACTGCCAAGAGACCCACCGGAGTACGCAGGGCGAGACAATCTCGAATATTTGGGGGATGCGAACTCTCTATCCTATTCTGAATTTGAGCCAGATTTCGAACCCCTCGAATCCAGTCAGAAAGTGGAGAGTCAACTCGTAGTAAAACTTCGAGAGATGGGTTACGACCCCTCACTGCCAGTATATCAATACCGGTCTCACTACGGGTTTTGTGGGCCAACAATAGAGCTCGGTGATGGTAGTGAAAAGGTTTCTCTCACACTATTTGCAAATAGGGAATCGGCCTGGAAGCATGATACCGAAGGAGCGCCCCGGAATGAGCGGATGTTTGAACGTAAGGAACGACGGGGTGGCTTCAAGTGGGTAATGGATGGCCCCTTCAATTGGAGTCGTAATCTTGCCCAAATGAAAGAGGTGCCGGTGGGCGTAGTCGAAGTGTCTAATGGTGATCAGTCTACCATCACCCCAACTCTGTTTGACAAGCTCCTTCGGGAACGCATCAAGTGACCAAAGGGGAATATATCAACATCAGTATCGCTTAGAGCGGCGGACTTCCAGCCTTGATCAGCCCAACATATCAGGCTATTCATGCACAGAACATGCGTGTGCAAGTAACCAAGGATTCGCGCGTACTGTTACAGACCTAGGAATAACCGAATATGGTGATGAAATCAGTTTTGACGTGCGGTATTTAGTCGGTATCGGAGATCTTGAACACCGACTCGATTTATCTCACGTATTTAAAATATTAGAACCCAATGCGGAATATGAGCCTGAGCAATTTCCTGCACTATACTATTCGCCAGACGAATCAATAACATATATTATATTCTCAACCGGGAAAGTATCAATTAACGGACCGAAAACCAAGAAAGAGTTAGAAGGTAGATTTGATCAAATAAAACAAATTTTGGATTAGTCCACTAATACTATAATCAATCTTCTTGATCAAGCTTTTTGTATTTTTCACGCACTAAATCAAAGTAATCTTGATCCATAATACGGGGCGATTGAACTGTAAGGAAAGATTCTAGCATAAATGATACATCACTGTATGTTAGCCCGTATGCATGTGAGGCTGCTGCGTCAATTTCAGCTCTTAATTCTATTCTTTTGTCCTCTTTCACAGCTGGCTTAATTCCGCCCAGTCTTTCTCTCATTTCGGCAAATGGTTCCCCATAACAATTGAGTCGTGCTGCCCGCTCTGAAATGAAATCAAACCACTCATCACCTTGTGTGAGCTTTGGCATTTGTGATTCTGTAAGTTTGTACATTACGAGGTTCTTGTCGATTTTAGTTCTCATTAAGAAGTCAAACGGTATACTATTCAACAAACCGAGAGTGGCAAATAATTCACTGTCGGTGAAGATTCTTTCGTAGACTGAGTGAAGTGGCTTGTCAGAGAGATCATCTCGGGAAATATCAAATGTATATGGACGGATTGTATTAAGTGCGTGATGACATACTACCCCTTTTGGTATGACCGAGCAGATCATTGTACGCTCATTAAACGAATTAGTTATATTACGGAATACAATCCTATATTCACTGCAATCTAATTTAATATCGTCAAGTGACAGAGGTTCTCCACGCTCTCGTTCAAGCAAATCATTAACAAACCCTTTCTGAGATCCTGTTCCATCATACTTCTTATATATCGCTTTCTTTAATCCCATCTCAGGATCACGTGAACGGAAGGATTTCTCTCGGATACGCCGTTTTGCGCTCTTGTCAGGATTCCGGTCTTCATTTACACTCCAAAGAGATGGTGAGTCTAGATCAATAAACTCAGGTGAGTATTCATACTGATAAATATTTGACCCACCATAAACAGGATAATCGCCCTCTTTTTGTGATTCGACATATCGATCTCTGTCACCATTCCGGTGGAGTTCACTGTATGGGTTAATATACCAGCCACCTTCCTGTTCACCCAATGGTGGATGATCAATCACCTTTTTGAGTAAATCCGCGTGTTCAGCTGATTCAATAAGAGGAAAAATTCCAGCTTTCGGAGAATATTTGGTTAGAAGCTCACGAGAGACCGTTACAGCGGATTCATCTATCGAGCGGAGAATGTTAATGTTGCCTTTCGTATAAATGGTTTTGAGAGTATCTGTCTCCCCTCTATTTTTAAATACAGATATACCAAACTTGTAGTTATTAAATATTCCATCAAATATCCCCCCATTTTCATACATAATGAGGTGGTGGAGAGTTGTATTATCTAGTAAATGGTTCCTAAGATCCTTCCCAGCAGCGCCGACAAAGACGGTCCCTGGAAGAATTTGAGCAACATATGAATCATCGCTAGCTACCTCAAATGCTCGTTCCAAGAACAGCATCGAAAGGTCGTTCTCGTTCCCGACAGAACTTCCATCAATATCTGGATTCTGTAACTTGTACTGGGAACTACCATTAAAGTACATAGCTCGGATTTCCATCTCATTTTGGTAGCTTTCCCATCCCTCAGCTATCTCTGGATCTTCCAGTAGTTGTTCCTGTGTCTCATCCTTATCCGACGGTCCGCGAGTTCGGAAGAGTTCGTCAAATTTGGTAAAGTAGTCTTCACGGTTAGGTGCTACAACATCCCAAGGTGGATTACCAATGATGATGTCGAATCCACCGCTGGCGTATACCGTCGCAAATTCAAGCACCCAGTGGAACGGTGAGTGATCTTCTACGTCATCATGGGTGATGTCTTCGACACCTGCTTCTTCGAAGTCTTTCTTAACCTTCTCGTTGAGGTCATCACGGTAGGTTGAAAGACGCCGCTCTGCCTCTTTTCGCCAGTTTGTTGCATCAGTCCCGCTATTCGCTGCACGGTGTTTCTCAACTGCTTCGATGATGTCCTCATACTTCTCTTCAACACTTCCACCGATCCCACCGCCGTAGTTTGTGAGTGCTGCATCTCCATCTGAATTTACTTCCATCAGATCCGTGAACCCGATGAGTGAGTTACCTTGGCGGATATTGAAGTCGATGTTCGGAAGAGGCTCCACTTCGCTTGGCTCATCCTCAATGTCAGCGACCATCGAAAGCCAGAGGCGGAGTTTACAGATCTCGACCGCGCCTTCGTCAATATCAACACCATAGAGGTTGTTCAGGATGACCGTCCGCTTTGCATACAGCGACGCTCCACCTTGGCCTTCGTTGATCTTTTCTAACTCGGTTCGAGTGCGAGATTCCAGTTCCCAGCTCTTGCCTTCCTGTTCCAATTGCTGGAAGAATTCGATACACTGCATATAGATGTCCACCAGTACGTCCTGTGCAGCAAGCAGGAACGCGCCGCTTCCAACTGCCGGGTCAAGGATATGAGCCTCTTTCAGAATGTCGTGATATAGTGTTTCGACGTGCTTCGTCTCAACATTTCCAGTAGGAACCTGTTGGGTCATCGTCCCACCATCCGCTACTGCTTCCGTTTCACCGCTGACTTCCATACTCGGGAAGCCGAACACATCATCGATCTCGTTATATTCGGCATCGACAGCCTCGTTGAGTTGATCAAGCAGATACGGATGGATCGTCCGGCGAGACATGAAGCCGGTAATCTCCTCGGGTGTGTAGTACGCCCCCATCTCCTTCTGGTTCACCGTCTGTTCGAAGATGTGTCCAAGTATGGCGGGTGAGAGATTCTTCGGATCAACGATGTCGAGGCGTTCGTCTACATTCCAGTTCCAGTCTGAAAGGAAGTCAAGGATGTCATCGAAGAGCTTGTTTGTCCTTTCAGCGGAGCCCCCGAGTTTCGCGTCCGGAAAATCTTCTTCGACTGGATTTTTGGCGAACAGCCCACCGTTCAGGTATGGGAGACTACCGAAGTCAGGGTTCTGTTTGTCCTCTGCAAGGTACTCGAAAAATAACGGCTGGTAGAAGTTCTCGTACCGATCTTCACCATCATCCACGACATCGCCGGGTTGTTCGTGTAGGTAGTTCGGATCACGATTCAGCAGCCGCTTCTCCTGGATGAAGTACAGGAAGATCATCCGGTCGAGGATGACTTGGACGTAGCGTTGTTTCGCGTCTCCGCGGTCATTTGGGATACCGGAGACTTCCTGAACGAGATCGGTCCGGAGTTTCTCGAAGTCCTGGTAGAACTCCTTGACCACTTGTTGTGTATCGTACAGCGTGTCGTAAATCGCCGCAGATGAGCCGTACTCGATTGAATTGAGTTTCTTCAGTACAGTGTTTTTCTCACCGCTCGCACGCGAGAATTGTTCCTTGGTAAACGAAATTTTCTGGTGCTTGATGCGCCCGTGTTGTTGACCTTCCCAACTCCGCATCCGCGTAAGGAAAGTGAATTCTTCGAAGTCATTCGTGGCAACGAGGTTCGTATGCCGTGATCGGTTGTCCGGTTTGAAATCGGTCGCTGATTCACCAGGGCCTGCATTCACGAGGACAACGAATTCGTCGTCAGCAAGTTGGAGTACGAGATCGTTGTCTTCCCCGAGGTTTGGGCGGGGTTTGAGGCCGCGTTTTTCGAATGAATCCGCGATGTCCTGCAAAGAATCCCACCCAGTGATGTCGGCAGCAGTGATCTGCTGGAGAGTCATACGCATTGAAACCCGCGTGATTCTTATGAATGTAAGGGAATCATAAAACCCAGTTCTGTCACTCAACTAAGGAACGTACACGCTTGTTGATTGTCATACTACCCAGAAAGGGCCAGAATAGCGACGTTGATGAGAATCAGTCCACAGACAGAGTTGAAATACGAGGTTCAATTTCTTCTTGGAAGGTATCCATAACGTTTACCCCCCACTCAACCAGCTGCGCTTGCTGACCTGCGTTCAAGTCGGTTATCTTCCCGTCGATTGGTTTCGGCCACTTGATTCGGCAGGCCCGCTTGTCCGAAAGTCGTTGCCAGACCAATTCAGTGTCGAGGTTCGATTCGATCTCAGCACTCTGCTCCTGCAGAGCTTCAAAGATAGCCATATTCCGCTCGGCGTCAGAGGTCTGGATATACAACTCAACAGCGAACTCCGGGCCTTGGTGAAAGACCCACCCAAAGCTCACACCGGATATTCCCGCGCTGAAGGTAAGATAATTCCGGGGTCCAGGTTTTAGCTTGGACCAGTGTGGTCGTCGTTCCGAGTATGCATCAACCAGATCAGCGAAGAATTCACGATAGCTACGTTCCGTCTCTGAGAGTGTTTCATCGGTGATTTCACGCTCCCAGTCGTTAGGTTCAACGACAACTTCGAATTCAAACCCTCGCTTATCTGTATCTTCGATGCTCAGTACCCGCGGTTTGATTGCGAAGAACTTCACGTCCTTAGGGCCGCTTTCATTTAGCCATTCGAGGACACTCCGGTGTTCAGGTCTAAACTCTTCAGCCAGCCATATCGTGAAACCGGCATTCTTTCCAGAAGAATACGTTAATAACTTTCCGAGGTGGTCGTGATCGGTTTTGCCGTACTGGTTTTCAATCACAACCGTTTCACCGGTATTCATCTCCCGTGCGACGATGTCTGAGGAAAAATCACCTACTGTTTCCTCAGTATGTGCATCCTCTATTTCGATCCCCAGTTCTGATCCCAGCAGTTCGATGTTCTCCGCGAGCCAGCGTGTGAAATCACGCTCCTCATTTTCCCACACAGTTCGGAGCTTGTGTTCTTGAATTCGTGCGATATGTTCATCCATATCCCAACCCTGGGAAGGAAGCAATATCAACGGAAGGGATTTTTGAAGCTAACGTAATTCAAGACCGCAAGAGTACCGTATAACTCTGATATACATACTGAACGACTTTATCCGTACTTCATTCAGCTGCTGGTCTCAGATCCCGCCAACGTAGATGCTCAATACCGTCGTCATCAAGTTCAACACTGAATAAATACGAATCACGGACATCTCCCGTTTCCTTACTGGCGTCGTCTTCAATAATTTCGATAACTGTTCCCTCTTGCCTATGTAGCCGTTCGTGATCAGGATCTGTAGAATCGGGTATATCTATCCGCACGCGATCACCGACCTCGAACCGTCTCATAGCATCTAGTCTGTTCCAGATGTTATAGTGTGTTCGGGATCCCACCAAACGATTGCTCTCGCTCCTACTTTTTTTGATTCAATAGTGCCCTGCTCTTCCAATTTCTCCAGTCTATCTCGTACTCCCCGATGGGTGATGTCAAACTCGGACGCAACCTCTCCAGTAGTAAGAACCGGATCCGCAGAAGACCTGAACACTGCAAGTATCTCTTCATCGGTGATTTCAGGACGCCGACCTGGGCCATCGCTCATTATTTAATTCCGGGTTGCAGTTCCTGTTAGCAATTTCTTCCCTTGAGAGAACTATCATTTGTTCTCACAAAAGAATTAATAACTTCGCCTACATATTACCTCTATGGTTCAAGCTAAACACAAGATTGACCGCTTCCAACTCGGTGAAAATGAGCGGGAGTGAGGATATCTCCAGTGTTCTCTCTGAAGTCTATCATTCTCTCAGCGCTTCCCGACGCTGTCATGCGATTCAGATTCTCGCTAAAAATGGTGAAGACAGCCTTCGTGTGCGAACGCTTGCCCGCGAAATCGCTGCAATAGAAGAAGACGTTTCACCTGACTGTGCAACTGGCGAGCCGTATAGAAATGTGTATAATGCACTCTCTCAGACGCATCTCTCGACTCTATCTGAGGCAGGTATCATAATCTATGACTCCGATAGGCAGACTGTTGCTGCTGGTCCGAATCTCAACGCTGCAGCACTACTCATCGTGCTTAATCAGGCCACGGTTCAAACTCTTCACGGTGATTCCATTCCTAATCTTGGGGACTTGGATGTATCATCAATGACCGATTGAGTAAGTTACCTGGCTTTGATCTGTGATAGTGATGGCATCCTATAGCAACCACCATCAACAAGGAGTATTGACCAATGTTCATTGCTAAAGATCGGTTTTGCCACCGTGTAATCTTGGGTACTGAAATCAAACAAAAACCACAGTACGCCTCAAGACGAGATCTCTGTTGTCCGATCTGCGGCAAGCAACTTGCGTACAATCCTTCAGCGCAACATCCATTCGAGTATTTTGCTCATAGAGATGGGACACCAGATTGTACTGCGACAGACTCAGCTACCGAGGGCCACCGGCTCCCGGTAGAGATTGCTATTAAAAAGATTCACAATCGCGTTCAGGAAGTTGCAGGTGGGGAGATTGATATTGATGTTGAGCGGTGGATTGGGACCAAAAGGAATTTCAAAATCACTGATATAAAGGTAATGAGCCCTTTGAAAATTGCAGCAGAAGTCTATTACGGAGCCACAGATCTTGACCTTTCACGTCGATTACAGACAATGTTCAATCACGGTTATAGGGCATACGTTATTTTTCACTTGGCTGGGCGACATGACGTAGAAGAGGTAGAACAGAATCTTCAGCAGCTGGCACCTCTTCGAATTGGGCGATTCAATCCGAATACGATGGAACTTTCACTCGGTGATTTATTCAGTCGTGATCGAATCACGCTTGATAAATCCGCCCGAGATTCTCTACCTCGGTACCTACGTTGAAATTTCTCTTGCAGAGGTGTTCTAATTGATGCCCGTTGTCAATGGCCGATTGAACAAGTCCCTTTCACTTCATTAGTAGTCCAGATGGCATCCACTGATAAGACAGCATTCGGAAATCAGTGCCCGTCGTGTAATGGCAAGGTAGAGGACGAGCTGGCTGATATTCCTCAGCCAGTCTGTTCCGATTGCGGCTTTGTCATTGGATCAAAAACACCACGTGAATTGGATACCAATGGTGCGGATGAACAATCGGGTGTCGATTCGTGGAAGGAATATTACTCGATCAGCAACGCTACGGAAGAGCAGGTGGCGAGCGCGTTCGAGTTGCTGGAGCAAATCGATGATGAATTACTGTTGTCGACTGAAATCAAGCGACAGACCGCAGAAGTCTACAAGTCGTTTGCGATAAAGAACTTGACAGACGGGAGATCAACTCGGTCTGTACTTGGTGTGAGCGTTTGTCTTGGATCACGTAATGCCGGAGTGTCTCGACCGACCGATCGAGTTGCGCAAGCCCTCGAAGTCGATACAGATTCACTAAGGCGGTTAATTCGCGTTATACAGCGCGATCAGGATCAAGAATACCAGACAGCATCTCCAACATCATACATCCCCTTCCTCTGTAGAGATAAAAACCTAGACGACGAGATTGAGCATGAAGCAATCCATTTAATTGGGCGGTACGCGGAAAGTGGACAGATTTCGGGGAAGAGTCCGTCGGGCATTGCCGGTGCAGGCGTGTACCTTGTCGCCGGTGGAGCTGTAACCCAACGTGGGATTGCTGACGTAGTAGGGGTGACGAAAGAGACGATTCGAGTTCGTGTGAGCGAAATAAGGGGTTTATTGCTATGAGTGAAGAATCACAATCCAACGAATCGCTGATTGGTGTTGGATCAAGACCAATACAGGCTGCATCGGATCTAACAGCTGCTATTTATGTCCGTACCTCGTCAGCCCAGCAGCGTCATGGCTATTCAATCGATGAACAAGTAAATCAGTGCTGGCAGCGTGCAGACCATCTTGGCTGGACGGTTTCACATGTCTTTCGTGATGAAGAAGTGAGTGGGAAAGATACTGACCGGGAGATGTTTCAGAAAATGTTGAGTCGAGCTGAGGAAGGTTGGTTTGATGTGGTCTTGGTGTGGAAACTGGATCGGTTTTCCAGAAGCTTGATCCATGCAGTAGAGTTAGAGCGTGAACTCCGGGAATGGGGTGTTGGGTTACATAGTGTGACGGAAATGATCGATACGACCACACCGACAGGTCGTTTCAATTTTCGGAATATTTCTTCGGCGTCCGAATTAGAGCGTGAGTTGATCAAAGAGCGCACGCAAATGGGGCTACAGGCATTAGCGAAACAGGGAAAGTGGCCGAACGACGATCCACCATTGGGTTACGAGCGAGCGCAGGACGGTAAATTGGAGATTGTACCTGAAGAAGCGTGTCTTGTTCGGTTTATTTTTGGGCGATATAGAGAGGTCAAGTCGATGCCGAAGGTTGCAGAGGAACTAAACGCCCGTGAAAGTGATATCCGTGATTCGGAATGGACTCCGTATGCAGTTGGGAAAGTCCTTAAAAACAAACTCTACACTGGTGAGTATGCAGTTGCAGGAGTAGAGAAATTCATCGAAGAATATCAGATTATCAAGACAGAGGATTTCGAGCAAACGACAGAAGTTCGTACTCGGTTCCAGCGTCAGGAATCAGCAGAGCGTCCAGAGATGGCTAAAAAACGGAAGAACCAACTTGTCCAGAATGTCGTAGATCAGTACATGAGTTACCTGACCGAATCAGTGTTACCCGAACCGACAGACTTCAAGTAAAACTACATCCGAATCGTACTCTGCTTCGACGTGTTCTTGTAATGCTTCCCACTCTTGTTCGTATGGCACCTTTCGTTGACAATCTGCGTCCTTATTTTCATCCTCGTATTTCGGACAGATCCAATAGTGAGCTTCTGTTCCGTCGTTGAGTGTCGTTCGACCATTCTTTACCATACCTTGATTGCAATCAGGACAGACAGGTGCAAAGTTGTCGATGACATCAACCGATTGTAGCAGTATCCCTAGATCTGAGAGCGTGGAAACATCTGCACTATTATCAGCATCCGGAGTACGCGCTTGGTGGATGTCATCAACGACTGCATTCATTTCATCGAAGAGGTCTTTATCAACTATCGCCAAATCATCGTCTTCGATGAGATCTTGATCGTTGGGATCTGCACTACGTGGGTATCTAATCTCTCCAACATAGAGGCGATGCTTCACCATCCGGCGATTGAGATCATCTATCTCGTAGTCAGACGACTCAAACACGTCGTTAATCGCTTCTGCATCAACATCTGATAGGGCGTATTTGGCGTCTCCACTTGCGAGCGTCTGATTTTGGCTTGCGCTGCAAAGCAGCCTAACCGTATCCGCATACGATTCTGTTTTGCACAGGTCTTTCATTATGGCGGACATTACTTCGCTTCCTTTCGGATGTGGCTGCAACCACGTTTCATCATCCGGTATCTCGTATCCAACTGGAACCTTGTCGAACCAGGTAAACCAACTCAAACCATCTTCGAACCGTTGATAAATGGATTCCCATGCTGCCCGAATCCTACTTTTGACTGATTCTCCTGCAACAATCGCTTTGACTGCCAGCTGTGTCTGATCCTCTGAGGAAGTCAAGTCATATTCACCGCTTACTGCTGTGATGATTGGGACTTCGTACTCATAGTGGATATGACCAGCAACATAGATGGTTTCTAGTGCGTCTCGACCAAGTCTATCAATCCGGTCAAGAACAATCGGTGCAGGGTTCTTTTCTAACTGTTCTTCGAGTCGTTTGAATCCTTTTCTGTCGAACGAAAACCCACTTTCGTTTCTATCAACGAATATCTCACTTAGTCGATAGCCATGCTCTGAACTGGTTTTGGAGATGTTTTTCTTTTGTGTTTGAATACTCTGTGATTCGCTGTTATCCGATTCGTCCGTCTGACTTTGTCGCGCATAGCCGTATGCTAATGTCTTCGATTGCTTGGTCTGTCGTTCATTGTCGGTAGATTCGGTTTCCTCACTTCCTGCCTCACTTGACGAGCTCTTCGTAATGTTTTCGAATGTTTGTTGTACGGGAGAAGTTCCCGAGGTGGACTTGACTAGTCCCAAAACGATGATGACGAGGAGTACACCGGGAGCGATCGTTGTGAGTTCAGTAACTATGTCCAGGTATGATTCCGCAACGGTGAGTAGGGGAAGTTCGCTGCAGTCAGCATCTACAGCCAATCTCACGAGGTATGATTTTAGATCGGTGTGCTGGCAGGGAGTTTTGAGAATGACCAGCGAGTATGATTCCAGAGCGGTTGAGAGGGTATATAAATTCTGTACAGTCGTTAAATCATACCCTATGATATTACCGCGGTACCGTCTGTCTGTATGGAAAATCTCTCGCTTTCAACATCGTCCGGCAGTGTTGTGATTCCAGAAATCGCCACACAGAGGAACGCTAGCGAGAACGCCAGCACACGCATCCGAGTTGCCGTCCGTGGCTTCAATTGACCACCCGGCCGTCGGTCCGTCGGTGGTTTTCCCTCCGTGCAGCATTGACTGGCTTTCT
>LKMJ01002002.1_pt1 | contig 18489 bp, 13 predicted proteins | sample 643391 | NCBI WGS metagenome assembly LKMJ01 (sample SAMN04112250, study PRJNA286221) | soda lake metagenome | biome: soda lake; feature: Kulunda Steppe; material: water; isolation source: sample PL-Br10 brine of Picturesque Lake | place: Russia: Kulunda steppe | collected 2010-07 | reverse complement strand
TCGGCGCAGTTGCACGATCCGTCGCCACACGTTGCCGTTGATGCAACCTACTACGAACGATCACCGGCGAGCAAACACTACTGTGACCGCACAGACTACCGTGTTCAGACGGTTGAGGCGACAAAACTCGTTGATACAGAGACGCAAGCCATCTTAGAGGTGCACTGCACTACGACTCTGGAAGGGAGCGACGCAGAGGTATGTGAGCAACTCGCTCGCCGGTACGGCGGCGATTTGCTGACTCTAGCTGCCGACAAAGGTTATGACAGTCAGCCATTACGTGAATCGCTTCGAGAGATGGGCATACGTCCACTAGTGAAGCATCGCGTCTTCGCACCGTATGACCACGCGCACAATGCGCGGATCAACGACGACCTCTATAACCAGCGGTCAATGACAGAGACAGTGAACTCCTCGGTCAAGTGCTCGGACGGCTCGAGTGGTCAGCGTCACTTTTGAGCATCCAATTTGACGATTTCAAATCAGTGGTATCCGCTCTTGCCGATCTGGTGGATGCCGAACGTGCAAACGTTGTGCAGACCACTCCCGCCGTCCGAGCGCGTGAGTGGTATCGTGAGTTCCGTGAAATCGTCTTGATGTGTCTTGTCTACAACATCAAACAGTACATAACCCGTTAATTCCAACGCCGTATGGCGATTCAATAGAGCCGACTCAACGGATACGCAGTCCTTTCGTGAGATTCATTAGTTCCATTTGTATGATTTTGATAGCGGCTACCGAACTATTACGTCATCCGAATCGATAATTCGCCTATGTCGGTTCCCCTCATACTGTCGACATCGATTGAAAGCCTCTCTCACGCTGCGAACCTCGCGGACGGAGTCGAGATCAAACTCGATTGGAAGCATGCAGAGTCATTATCTCGAGACGATACCATCGAGGATAGGTGTAGTGTCGAGAGAGTTCCGCCTGAATCGATTACGAGTATTCATCTCCCGCCTGGAACGAGCCAGCCTCAAGGAATGAGCGTGGCACCGGGAAACGTCGGCGACATAATCGACTTCGTCCATCGCACGTTCGGCGAAACAATCAATCCCAGGTGGCTGACTGTTCATACTACACGGCGGTTCGACTACCGAGAGCATATCGACCGATTGGCGACAGTTACTGAGGTCTCTGGCTTTCCACTCGCTGTCGAAAACACTCCCGATGACTCGTGTTATTACACCCCCGAGGATATCGCAGCACTGGCGTTTCTCAGTGAACAGAATCCTCGACTCAACGATGTCTCAATACTGATCGATACTGCACACGTCCCAATGGATCGGCGCGCACTCACCGTTGATGACACATCGTTCGAATCCGTCCTCGAGCGTGTCGATCCACAACGTCGCGATCAACTGTCGGAGAGTTTCCAACAGTTTCTGCAGGCTAATGTGGAAGAAAACAAGAAAAATCTCGACCTCGGTGTAGCACCACCCTCCGAAGAGAGTCCGTGGCGTCCCGTTTTTGTCACTCTCGCACTTGTGGGTGGATCACGTATCCAAGCACTCCATCTGAACGATCCAACCACAGATGGCCTCCCAAAAACAACCAATCCAACAGACGGGCTTCGATGGGTAGTATCGTACTGCAATAAACACGATATTGTGATCGTTCTAGAACCGGGTGATGCTGATTGTGATTCGATTGCGCAAACGATTTCAGAGTTACCCACGGTTGGCTAAACTCGGACTACTTCTATTAGTTTTTTTAAGAGCTAACTGCAAAGAAAGATCACTCACAGTAACAGACTCAATACACGATGTACGTAGCCTTGATTGCAGATCTCCATTCGAACCTGCCAGCTCTCGACGCAGTCCTGAACGATATCCCTTCGAAGACCGATGCCATCGTCTGTCTGGGCGATATCATTGGCTACTCGGCGTGGCCAGCAGAGTGTGTCGAACGGGTTCGAGATAGTTGTGATATCGTTATCCAGGGAAACCATGATCGCGACGTCCAGGAGGACGAATGGGAGGAGTACAATCATCAGGCTCGTGCTGGCTTGGAATACGCTCAATCACAACTGAACAGAGAGCAGATATCCTGGTTGGCCGAGTTACCAGCCTCGACGCACGCGTTCGACGAGCAACTGTTCGTCGTCCACAGCCATCCAGAAAATGTCGATCGTTACGTGAAAAAAGGGATGTTCCCGTCTGTTAGCACCTATATGCATGACGCTACACAGGTTCTCGCACTAGGACACAACCATCTACAAGCAGCAGTCAATATGTCTCGGTTCGACCGACACGGCTGGGTCCTCAATCCGGGCAGTGCCGGCCAACCACGTGACGGGAATCCGGCGGCTGCGTATGCACTCGTCGACCTCGAGCAGCCACTGGTAGAACTGCACCGGGTCGAATACCCAATCGCGGAGGTCGAGCAAGCACACGAAGACGTTGGGCTTCCCGAGGATACAGCGACCAGGCTTAGAAACGGGAACTGACACTTTTTGATTCGGTGAATACGAGTAGTAAGGGTCGCGTCGCTGCCAGAGAGCTAAGCTTTTCGGACGCTACGAAAAACTCCCGAACTGTATTCCCAGTGCATTCTCTATCAGTGGACTACGGAGTCTTCGACAGCATCCGTGCCAGTCGTTTCGAGTTTGGCTACCCCGCATCGGCATGGCCACTGGCATCACCACCGAACTCGTTTACAAGGGTTGCAGAACATCCGAAGGAAGTGAGAGCGTCCCCTCAAGATACGAGCCCTGTGATATTCAATGCAATTCTTTCACGTCAATATCCACTGGTCAATCTACTACCGAGCTTTCAATTACAAATTTGTGCTGTACTGACCGTACCGTCCCGCTCTCGACACACAAACGTGAGTTCGTCGGGTGTCTCTACCAGTACACCCTCGCCGCCCTTCGAATCGTGTTGATCCGAATGATGTTGCCGTATAAGACATTTCCTTTCTGAGTCGGACGGGTCCGCATCGAATGGCCGACGATCTGAGGAGGGACTGACTTTTCTAAAACATCGAGTGACAGTGCGCTCACTGACGCATTCCTTCGGTGGCCACAATCACCCGTATGTTTCGGTATGAGAACCAACTCATCCTGCTCGTTGAGTCTGCCGACTTCCTGAAGAAAGATCTATTACCGAATGAAATTCATATCAGAGGCATAGAAATACCTGAACAGAAGTCAACCGCAATAGATTGATATTCTTGACGAGTAGGTTGCTAGTAACTCTGGCGATGGTTATGGTCTTTGATCATAATTGAGGGTTGTGATCTGTCGAATTTAAAAATGGTTTCTCGTCAGAATTATCAACAGAGAATACGTTGAGCGACTATGGTCAATAAACGAGCATACATTTCCACATTGGATGATGATGATTCAGTCGAAATGGCTTTAATCGAAGACAGTGTCGGTATTTATTCCAAACGGAAAAATGAATACGAGACAGGAAAGGTTTGTCTGAAAGTCGGGGGTGAGATAATTAATTTGGGGTACGGTGATAGCACAATATCGGGACTCGGAGAATCAGGTGCACCTGTACAATTATATTGGACTGACGGGAGTCTCGATGTCTACAATTATGACAACGAAAGTAATGTACACGTATCTACATTGACGAACTTACAAAAACTGTCTAAAGGGGAAACTGCCGAATTGACTTCTGATTGTTTAATAGAACCCGGAATAAACACACAACTCCGTGTAACAATCGATAAAATCTCATATGATTCTACACATGGGGAGGATGTTCCACCTATCCAAGAGATTAATATTCTCTGTGACATATTTTCTACTACAGTAAGAGATGGTTCAAATGATGCACCAAAGTTCGGCCAACAGCTTCTTGATACGATGCGCGAAAACCCTATTGATTCCGAGGTCTTTGGAAAAAACTCAAGGAAACTTGAAACAACAATACAAGATATGCGTGAAAATCCTACGAGTATGGATGAACATAAAAAATCCGTCCAAATGATCACATCAAGGGTTGAAAACCTATATAATTTGAAACTATAAACAAAGATAAAACAAGCACTACAACTAATTTTTGATACTACTAGTACCTCTTCAAATCTTAACTGCGAAATATAACCATAGACGGTGTGAGGTAGATATCTACCTGATCACGACTTAAATTCCAAGAAATATGTTCTTTGTATGGATTAATATACTGCGAATAATTTAATTTACAGTCATCTAATTTTAATTTATTTCAAAACTTAGTAACAATCCCCTGTTCGTATCGATTTGCTTGCCCACACCCCGCTCTTCGAGAGCCGTAAATGCCCGTTTAACAATATGTGGAGGGTAATCGAGCTCCTCGACGACTTGCTCCAAAAGGACTCTTTGGCAACTGGGATCTTCAGCGTATTTTTTTTTTATATCAATAGCAGCGGAATGGACTTCTTCATTCTGCAGCTCGTGAGAGAACACCTCACCGTTATTCCTCAGGATGTCATCTCGTCGGTAGTAGGATCGACCATCCGTCCGGAGGTCGACCAGGCACACACTGACGTCGGAATCAATTAACGATCCGGATTCGACTTCCTCTTTGACGTTGTCTTTCCATCCAGTTGGCGAGCCAACAACAAGCAGATGGTGCGCATCCTCTTGTTCTCGCACAATTCCACGGTCGAGGGCTTCGCCGACGATTCCATGGAGTTCTGAGAGTGTGGCTGGCGCCCAATCCGACCCGTGTTCGGCATACGTAGACAACCGAGTGAGGGTTACTCCTTCAATTACGAGCTTCGTTTCTTTAGAACGTCCAAGGAACCCTGTTGACTCGACCGCTGCGAATCGAACCCAGGGACGTTCTGGATAACGATGATACTCCGCGTCATCAGGCAACTCAGACATAATATTACCTTGGAAAGAACCCTGTTCATGACGGGTCGAGTTGTTCCAGTACCCTGATTCCGGAGAAAACGTGTTGTCATCAGGAAGGTAAAGATCATTAATATTGCGGACGGAACGCTCAATTCGAGCGATGAAATCCTGCTCGTACAATCGTGCAACACTTGCGGGAATGACTTCAGTACCCTCGACATCTTCACTCCCTGCAGCAATTGGTTCCGGCGGCTTGGGAGTTTCTTGAAGCTCCTCGACTTCTGCGCCAAGCCGTTCTCGCTCCCTTTCGAATCGATTAATAAGTACATCTAACTTATTTTGTTGATCAGTAAGTTGTTTTAATTCTCCTTTGATAACCGTCTGGAGTTCTTTTTGTGGAACGTTTTGCTGACTGTTTTTGATATTCTCAACAGTGTCACCTAACTGGCGTTGTTTCTCCCGGAGTTGCTCGAGTTGTTCATCGATCTGTTGTTGAGACTCCAATAACGACTCTTCTAGACTTTCAACAATGTCGTCCCGCTGTTCGCTGAAGAGTGCGACAGCTTCGTCCGGTGTGAGATGGTCTTCTTGATCGGGGTACCGTTCTTCGAGTTCCTGTAGCAAGAATTCACGGTGTTCTCTGAATGCCCACTGGAGTTCGCCTTCCAGACTCCCAAGTTCAGTTTTGAGTTCATCAGCCGACAGCAACTCTTGTTCCAACTCAATGGCCATATCTTCTATTTCGTTCACTATCAACTGGCGGTTGTTTTTTAATGCCCATTGGAGTTGGTTTTCTAAATCGGCTATTTCTGTTTCAATTGTTTCTGTAATCTCTTCGCGCATCTTTGCGGATTCTCCTGTTTCGAGAATCGCATCTTCAATATTCTCCAGGATTTGGTATAGATCTTTATCATCAACATACTCTTTCACTGCCTTTTTCATTTTTTCTTGACGTTCCTCAAGAATATCGTGCAGGAACGATTTTTCATTGTTGTTTTCCAGGACTGAATCAGGAACATTGAGATCTTGGATGTTCTCTCTGGTTTCAGTAACTTCTTGGCTTAAAAGGTCATATAGCTCATCATTCTCATTTATAATTTTCGTGGAAATCTGGTTTATGCTGTATCCGTCAAGAATACTATATTTATTGAGTTTGATAACAAACTTCGCTGCTTCCTCTGATTTTTGGTTATATCGGCTACCGATTAATTCACTGTTAGAACCTTTATCTTTGTATCCCGCTGCTGCAAGATATAATATGGCCCCGGCAAACGCATCCAAATCACGACTTTTTATTATATCCGTGATGCCATCAGCGAAATTAGAATCGGTTTTGAACCCTTCTTTATATTTCGTTCTGTTTCGAATTATTTCATCCATTTTGTCAACTCTCCCATCAAGGGGTTTGCCTGTGCCGTCAGGTGGATGATCATTGGCCCAGAAATCGATTCCATCATCTATCACCTCTTTTGCTGGTTGTACCAAATCGCCTCGGTCGTAGTTGCTCATGAATCAAACACCTCCACGGGTTCGGGAAGAAGATAGCCGAGATCACGTAGCATAGCGTCTTTCACTGCATTCGGAGCAGGAGTGGGTCCAGTTAGTGAGAGTTCCAACCGTGATCCCTGTTGCACATCCATAAGGTGATATTCCAGGGTAACACCGACATTACTTGCATCTGGACGTACTTCGTAGGTTGTTTCATCTATTTGAGAAGCTGATCGCTTGTCAAGGAGGCTATGCGTGGCCCATTCCAACCGATCTAATTCGACATCGAATACTCGGTCAATACGAACCGTTTTTTCTTCGGCTGACGGTGTCAGGTCGTTCAGTTCGTACACAGACAGGTTCTCAGGACTTTCGACGGTGTCCTGTAGATCCTCGTACAGTTCGAAAAAATCCTCCCCTTCAATGATACGCGTCATGCGTGGGAGTTGTTCGACGTTACCGTCCCAATTTTCCAATCGATATTCTACTCGCCTGCGCTCTGCGCGGTCGGCATAATCAAGTCCAACTAAAAACCGTGTCTGACCCTTTTCCTGAGGTTTCTTCTGGTTATTCGTCTCAGTCTCTTCAATAGTATCGTTATTCATTGTGTTATGATTCGAGACACCGATAGTGACGGTATCTAGTGTTGCCGATTCAGATCCACTTTCGTCTCTCAGGTCATGACTCTTGTTTTTAAGAGATGCATGGTGTATCATGTTTATTCACTCTATCGTATATATCCCACTAATAATACAAAAGCCTTACCCAAAACAACCTTATTTGTGAACCCAAACATAATATTGTGTTTATCGTTAGACTTATTATTCAGGTATTTCTATATGTAATTGCAGAATGAGTGCAAGTATGTCACTAATAGCGGTGACCGCTTTGGTGAATCTGCTGGGAGGCGTGCTGGTCGGCCTCCTGGTGATAAAATTCCAAGAAACCGCTCCACGGCTCGCACCGGTGTCAGGCATCGCCTTCGGCAGCCTCCTCATCTGGGGGCAGTTGGTCGTCGGTGACCGAATCAGTCCGACGATTCCTGAATTAGAGAGTTTGGTACTCACTGCGAGTGTGAGTGCACTCGTCGGGATCATCGGGATCTTCTCGACGGTCCAAGCCGAAAGCACCGCCAACTAAAACGACAAAATATAAACTAATCCACAAAACTACATAATAATCATGAACTGGACAAACTTCATTCGCTCGCTCGGACACGACGAACCAAGTTCGATGCTCGACCCCAAGGCGTACCCAGAAGAAGACATAGAGGAGGACCTGATTGATATTGATATGAAAAAGCAGGAGGCGAAAAACAAAGTCGAACAAAAAAGCAACGAATACGAGGCGAAGCTCGATGAGACCTTAGAATCGCCCGAATGGATGGAAGAAGACCTCCTCATGGAGGCAGACGATCTCGAGCGCGAAAAAGAAGACTGGCAGGACGAGTGGCGACAGCACGCCGACCAGAAACGCCTGGTTAAATCCGTCCAGTCGTTCCGTCGCCGCATCAACGCCTCCGAAAGGGATCTCAATATCCACGATCTCCAGGCCGAGCAGGGCAACGAGGAGGTCCGTCAGGAGCTACACGAGTCGCTAAAAGAACATATGCGGTCCCAAAAGCAGGTAGACCAACTGTTGGAGATGTTCACAAACACCCGTGAATTAGATCGTTCGAGGGATAACGGTAACTCGCGAGATCTCGATAAGCATCGCAAACGAGCCGAAGCTCGAAAAAGCGGAAACGCAGGGAGCTCGGACCGCGATACTGACGGGGAGCGATCCGGTTCGGCTAATCGCGAGTAGTAATTGCCAGCGTCGAAATCAGATTGAGAAATATTTGTGTTGTACAGGTACTAAGCAAAAATTGATTCCCACTCACTGACACACGTATGAGCAATTCAGACTATGATCCCTATATTGCACAAAATTACAGGGATGATGCCGATGATACCGAAGCAGAGGGTGATGAACGTCTTGCGGAAGGAAACGAAAAAGCAGCTGCAAAAAAGTACCGAGAAGCCGCCGATCACCTTCGGGATTACGAGGAGTACACCGGTAAGTCCCGAACTAAAGAAATTAACCGTTTAGAACAGAAAGCAAGTAATATCCAGGGTTCCTCTTCGGCGGAACCCGATAGCGATACAACCGACAATAACGGCGAGATCGATTTCGGTGAGGAAACCGACCAACTCAGAAGTCGTGTTGGATCGTTCAAAACCGATACCGATGCCGACTGGGATGATATAGGTGGACTCGCAGAAACGAAAGACAAAATCTGTCACGAAATCGGCATTGGATCGCTTTCGGGACTGCCGAATGCTGCCCAACCAGCAGGAGGGGTCTTGCTTTTCGGACCTCCCGGGACTGGTAAGACACTCCTAGCGAGTGCTGTGGCGGGGGGAACTGACACGACATTTTTTAATGTTAAACTGGGCGGACTCTTGTCGAAATGGCAGGGAGAGTCCGCACAGTTGATTGCCACCCTTTTTGCCGTGGCACGTGAACACACTCCAGCAGTCATATTTATTGATGAAGTCGACGCTCTGACCCAGTCACGAAGTGGCTCTTCGGATTCCTCAAGTCGGCGGGTACTCAACGCATTGTTGACTGAGTTAGACGGTATTGACAAAGACGATGACGGGTTTCTCATGGTGATCGGGAGTTCCAATCGACCAATGGACCTCGACGATGCGGTCGTTCGCCGGTTCGACACCCGAATTTACGTTCCGTTGCCAGATGTAGATGGAGCCACTGAGATCGTCCGTATCCATACCGAAAAGGGTGGAATCAGTTTCGATGGCACTCCTGAAGAGTACGCAATCCGGAATGAGAGTCCCCCTGACGATATCGCCCGAACGATCGGATCGGAATGTGTTGATCGTGGGTTCTCTGGAAGCGATATCGAAAACCTATGTAAAAGAGCGATCTCGAAGATGATCAGAGAAATGAATCCAAACCTGGCACAGAATGTTCGTTCGGGATTGGAAGAAATGAGCGATGTCGAGGGGGACTTCCGACCATTACAACCAGACGATTTCCAGGTAGCCTTCGATACCGTTTCGGCCTCTGTTCCAGAATCCAGCCTCAAAGAGTTCGAAGCATGGAACGAACAATTCGGATCTGGGTGATTTTATTTGGAATCGCTATTCAAAATTTTCCTCGAAAGGAAATAATATACACTATGATCGAGAGAAATTTCCTATGGTAAAGTTCGGGAAAACTGTTGAAGTCGAACTAGCAGGCGAAAAGGGGACATTCACCACGGAGGCCAGGGTTGATACTGGAGCCGCTAGGACAACCGTTGATCATAATTTAGCAGCCACGGTGGGAGCAGGACCAATAATAAAAACTGTCAAGGTAACATCATCGACTGGGTCTGATCGTCGACCGGTGGCGAAGATACTAATAAAATATGGTGAGTTTGAAGAGGAGATTTCAGTCGGTCTTGCAGATCGCAAATCACAAGAGATGGACTATATGATGATAATCGGTCGAGATGTTTTGAGTCATGACGATATCACTGTAGATATTTGAATATTTTTGATTTTCGTACCATTTCTGACTTTATTTTCATTTTTCACATTCATATGAATCACCAACAACTTTCATCTTGTTTTATGATTTGACGATGTGAAAATCGATTCTAAACAGACATGATTATTCTGAGATATAAAGGTCTCTGACTGTGTGAATTACGTCTTTGATATTAGCATCTAGTTCAGGATCACCTTCTTTCGGGGCTAATTTTGGATGCGCATCGCGAGCTGTGGTTAAATCTTGTTCAATAAGCGATTGTACTTGTTTTTTGACCATCTTATATTGTTTATCGTCAGCGACCGCGTGATTGTTGACAAAGTTTTCGAGAGTTTTGGCCCAGCGCATGCATTCATGGACAGACTTCCAGCGAGCATTGTCCAGTTGTAGAACACGCAAATAAGCCAACTCCGTTACGCTCGAGGAATCTTCTATTCCCTTTCCGGTTCGGACAGTATGCAATGCTTCTCGGACTTGCACTGCAGCGAGATACCGATCAGATCGAGACGGTTCCAGTAATTTCATCACAATGTCATCGAGGGATTCCGGCACGCCATCAGCGAACTCACTGGGTGGTCGCGGTGTCTGTCTGAGCTGGTTTATAGTAGGTTCGTGATTCCGATTCGGGAACGGGAGTTGATCAGTCAACAACTCGTACAGAATGACACCAAGTTGGTAAAGATCGGTCTGCCGGTTAGGAGTGCCGAAAAGCGCACTATTGAACTGCTCTGGGGCCGCATACGGTTTAGTGGATGAAGACATGTGCCCCGACTGGCCTCGCAGAAGCCCCCCGAGTCCCCAGTTGGTCACCTTTAGAATATCACGGGAATTGTCATCGACGGGAGCAAGAAGGATGTTCGATGGGTTCAGATCTCGATGATGTACATTCTTTTGATCAGCGTGGTCGAGGGTATCTGCAAGATTCTCCCCGATCCAGAGCACCTCGTCGAGATCTATCGGCCGACTCTCCATTGCTTGTGAGAGATCTCCTCCCTCGATATGTTCGATGGCGACCCAGGGCTTCGGGTCGCTTCCCCAGGCGAGAACATCCACAATGTAAGGGTGATCGGCAACGTCATTCCACTTTGTTACTTTGTTGATAAACTGCTCAAGATCGTCTCTATCGGCCTTTATTTCAGTTGGGATCTCTTTCAGCGCGACGGTGACGTCACCGTTGGCTGTCGTCGCTGTCGCACGGAAGACATCAGCGGTGCCGCCGCGGCGTATCGGCTCAATTTTGTCGATATCCTCGTACTCGATTTCGACCGCTGGCATGGTTGATACCGACTTGAGTCCCCGCCGGTCAGCAGACCCAGATTGTGTAACGCTGGTAGTACGGTTGGCAATCGTTTCTACTCTTCCGCTCGACTGATTCGATTTCGAGGGTGGTTCTCGCTCGTTCCGCGAGGTAGATTCTTGCTCGATTCGTTCGAGTGCCTCTGTGGCTGCGCACCGTACAGACTCATGCAGATCATTAGTTAGTGACTCAAGTGACTCTTTGTCACCGGCCACCAAGGTGGGGCTTCGTTGACCGATCATACCGATTGTGGCTGCCGCGGCCGCTCGAACAGTCGCTTGTTGGTCGAAAAGCAACGGTCTGATCGACGATATCGACGATTCCACCTCCGAAGCATCTGTACAACCAATCGCTCCAAACGCCCAGAGTACCGCCTCCCTAACACTTGGTTCGTCGTCTTCAAGTTTTTCCTGGAGCGAATCAATAGACTCGCCTACTGTCGAGGGATCAGCAGATCCGATGAGGCCGAGTGCTCGAGCAGCAGTTGCTTGGAGTGACGGCTCAGGATCTGAGAGAAACGATTCAATATCCTTAGACGCGGTCGAGACTATCGAGGGGTTCTCACTGCCGATCCGACCCAGCGTCAATATTGCTGCGTCCTGGACCGATGTCGGTTCGTCATCGAGTCGATTGCGTATTGGTGTGATCGTATTACTGACCAGTCGAGGTTCTCTGACACCGATCGTCCCGAGCGTTTGAAGTGCGGCTACCTGAACTTCTGTATTCGTATCGGAAATTATCTCGACAAGTGGACCGATGATATCGGTTGTTTTGATAGGCATTTCACTTCCGAGAAATTCAATTTTTCTGATAGCCATCAACCGCTCGGAAGTATCGCCTCGATCAAGTGCATCAATAAGCGTTATAATAAATTCCTTTAAAATTTGACTATCGGTATTACCACTTTTTCGGAGCGCGTCTCCAGCCTCGATTGACACCCCGATAGGGCCGTTCTCGAGAGTCTCGGCCAAAGGATCGACTGCCTCACTCACCAATGAGGGCTCTTCAGCACCCATTTTTCCGAGCGCAACAGCTGATCTTTTCCGGACAAACGAGTCCTCATCTTCGAGAGCGTCAACCAGAGGATCGATTGCCTCAGTTACCAATGATGGCTCTTTTGCCCCTATATTACCGAGTGCATCTACTGCACTTATCCGGACTAGCGATTCCTTGTCAGCGAGTGCGTCAATCAGGGGATCGACTGCCTCACTCACCAATGAGGGCTCTTCAGAGCATATATTATCGAGTGCATCTGCGGTATTTTCCCTTACAACCCAGTCCTCATCCTCAAGTAAGTCAACCAGAGGATCGATTGCTTCAGTCACCAACGAAGGCTCTTCGGCACCTATATTACCGAGTGTTCTTGCTGCACTTCCGCGAACACCCGATTTCTCATCCTCAAATGCGCCAATCAGGGGTTCGACTGTTTCACCAATAAATGACGGATTTTTTTTACTTATGCTACTTAGTGATCTTCCGGCATGTAATCGGACAGTTGAGTCCTCATCCTCGAGTGCGTCAACCAGAGGCCCGATTGCCTTACCAACCAATAATGGCTCTTCAGTGCATATCTCCCCAAGTACGTATGCTACACTTTTCCGGACAGACGGGTTCTCATCCTCAAGTGCGTCGACCAGGGGGTCAATTGCCTCACTCACCAACGACGGCTCTTCAGTACCCATCTTCCTGAGTGTGTATGCCGCACTTCCCCGGACAGACGAGTCCTCATCATCGAGTGCATCGACCAGGTGGTCAATTGCCTCACTCACCAACGACGGCTCCTCAGCACCTATATTTCCAAGTGCAGCAGCAGCATCTTTCCGGACAGAAGAGTCCTCATCATCGAGTAATTTAGTCAGGGGATCAATTGTCTCACTCACTATTGATGGATCTTTAGCACCTATGTAACCGAGTTGTCTAGCTGTAATTCCACGGATAAATGAATTCTTGTCCTCGAGTGCGTCAATCAGGGGATCGACTGCATCAATTAACAATGACGGCTCTTTTTCTCCAATCTTACCGAGTCCAATTGCTGCGCTTCTCCGGACAGACGGAACATCGTCCTCGAGTGCATCGACCAGAGGGTCGACTGCTTCACTCACTAATGAAGGCTCTTTAGAACCAATATTAACCAGTGCATCGGCTGCACTCATCCGGACATGCATGTCCGCATCATCGAGTTGTCCAATTAGTGGATTGACGGCACTTGCTGGCGGGTCTGCAATCTGCTCAGAGGCAAATGCTTTAATTGCAGCTTTTCTAACAGGCCTACTTTGATTTTCAAGCAACGACACCAACTCCTCACGTTGTGATTTAGACAACGTGTCGTTAGGGTTGTCAGCAATCTCATAGAGAGTATTGACCCTCGCTTTATCTGGTTGCATTTCAATCTAACCTCGTACTCAACCGTATTTTCCTGTTTTAATATAATAAAGTCATCGAGAGGATCAAATCTTCAGAAGTACGATGTATGGACTGCTTGAATGTGTACTGTCTAATTAATGTATGTCCACCAGAACGCTTGGCAGCGAACTCGATTGCACTCATAGTTCATTGACAGTGAACTCAGTCACAATATCGTCTAACCATGCTTACGATTAATAGAAAAGATATCTGAAGATGCCCGCAAACCTATTAGAAAAGCCCAATTCTCAAAGAGATATCTACTACAAAAGAAAGGCACTCTCTGTTAACGACAAAACAATCTGAAATATGCGGTCGAGTCGCTTCAGCAATGACTTAGTAAATTGTGATTATTTTCAGTGTATAAGATTACGATCTTCTACATATAGTTACATAATATTGTGACAGAAGGTAATTTTATAACTTACCAGATTCATGCCTGTAGTGTAGCATGAACGAACTTGCCCAACTGATCGCGGTGGTTGCCTTGGTTAATTTGCTGGGAGGCATGCTGGTCAGCCTCTTGGTGCTGAAATCCCAGGAAACCGCCCCACGGCTCGCACCGGTGTCAGGAATCGCCTTCGGTAGCCTCCTCATTTGGGGGCAGTTGGTCGTCGGTGACCAACTCAGTCCGACGGTTTCTGAATTAGAAACCCTCGTGCTCACCGCCGCTGTGAGCGCGCTCATCGGACTCGTCGGGATCTTCTCGACGCTCCAGGCCGATAGCACCGCGAACTAACCACGATACAACCTACAACACCATACCAATGAACTGGACTAACTTCATTCGGACGCTCGGACACGACGAACCAAGCTCGATGCTCGACCCCGCAGCCTACTCCGACGAGGAGATCGAGGAGGATCTCATCGAGATCAATCTCGGTCAGCAGCAGGCGCGAAACAAGGTGACCCAGAAGGGTAACCAGTACGATGCAAAACTCGACGAGGCCGCACAGGCTCCCGAATGGATGGAAGAAGAGCTGCTGCTCGAGGCTGACGAGATCGAACAAGAAAAAAAGGACTGGCAGGACGAGTGGCGACAGTACGCCGACAAGAAACGTCTGGTTAAATCCGTCCAGTCGTTCCGCCGACGCATCAACGCCTCAGAGCAGGATCTCAACATTGATCAGTTGAGAGAAAACGAGGGCAACCAGGCAGTCCGCTCGGAGCTTCAGGAGTCGCTGAAAGATCACATGCGCTCGCAAAACCAGGTCGAGGAGCTGCTACAACTGTTTACCAACAGCCGTGATCTCGACCGGTCGAACACCAGCGGTCGGTCGCGAAATCTCGAGAAACATCGCAAACGACTCGAAGCTCGAAAGAACGGGTCTTCGCAGAGCGGTCCCGGTGAGCGTGACGACAATCAGTCTCGCTCGCCGGCTAGCTCCGACGACTGATCCCCTCTGCGTTGTAGCCCTCGTTATCAATTCTTTTGAATACGACTCCATTAGCTTTAGTTATTATTTGTGCAGTTATAGCTGATAACAGATGCTAAGATATTTTGTTCGAGGATCACCGCATTCCGCGCCAGCCGCAAGAAGCCCAATAGAAAGAAAATAAAACATCCGGAAAAATCTCTGATTCCTGGTGTGCAGACGAATCAATAGCGGTTCGCCAACGCCTGTGGAGACTGCGCTCCCTACTGAGAGTGCGCGGTTTTTCATGCAACGCGGCTCTTCGAAGCAGGAAGCCCCTGCCTCAAGGAACCATCAAATACGACGAGTAGACAGAGGTAGTTCACAACTGATTATTGAGTCTATTTCGGAACTGAGCAGCAGTCTCGGGTCTCTGCCCCGGTTGGGGGGATAAAGTATCAATTAAGACTTCATCGATAGCTGCTGGCACCCCTTCCCGATACGTACTTGGCGGATCGGGTGTTGTTGATAACTTCTCGTATTCTTCATTGGGTTCGAACGGTTTCCTTCCAGCCAAGAGTTCATAAACAACAGTTGCGAGCTGATACAGATCAGTCTGAATTGGTGCGTCAGATGGGCTAACTGATTCTTCGGTGAGTTGCTCTGGCGCAGCGTATCCGGGCGTGATGCAGTCTTGGCTTTCTTCATTTCGGCGTCTGGCGGTTCCCCAGTCAGTGAGTTTTGGGATCGGCCATTCATAACGAGTATCAAGCAGAATGTTGGATGGTGTGATGTCATGATGATAAGTAGAGAATTCATGGGCATGACGGAGTGCATCGGCGATACAAATTCCCATCCATACGGCCTGTGAGATGGGCAATTGATTTGTTTCTGAATACTCACCCAACTCACCGCCATTGACATATTCCATTGCAATCCAAGTATGAGGTCGAGTACCCCATCCAAACACAGTCACAATATTAGGGTGGCCATGGGCCTCAGCCCATTTTTTGGCTTCAGATAGCAATTTTTCCGCAGTTTCTCTTTGTACTGAGTAATCTCGAAGCGGCTTTTTTATAGCAATTGTACGGGATTTACTATTGGGTGCAGCTGCTGGTGGTTCAAGCGTCGCTTTATATACCTTCCCATTCCCTCCTCTTTCGATTTCATCATGCATTGTAATATCACTTTTTTGAATATTTGCTTGAATCCATGATGTATATTCAGTCACGGGTGTTACAGGCATCGCGTTTGGAGCAATCGGATGATCGGCACCGACATCTACTCGTTCAGCGGGTGCACTGCTGTTGAGGGAATTAGTGATGGCAGTCGTTATTGTTGGGCTTGATTCTTCAACAGCCGCATCAGCAAGCGTTCGTTGCACAGATGCGTCTGCAACCATTCCGAGACCTTGTGCGATTTGCATTCGAAGATGCGGATCTGACTCATCTCCCAACCGATCGATTAGTCTCTCCACAATACGCTTTTTTGTCGTAGTATTGGCCTCAATCATCGCTACAAGTGCTTCAATAGCATCCGCTCGTTCGGCAGAGTCCGAAGCCTCACCTACTCGTTCAAGTAGCCAGTCTATACTCGATTCGTGTTCAGATATTTCATGTGGGTCTACCAAGCATAATGTAGCAAGTGCCTCTGTCCGTAATGTCTCGAAGACCGTTCTTTCACTGATTGGAACTTCTGATAAAAAGTCCAGATAACGAGTCTCAAAGGGCTCTAATTCCTTCTCGGAGTCAGCCAATCGAGTCAACAGCCAAACAGCATAACCACGTGCTTTAGTATGTTGCTTGATGATCGACTTTGACCGACACTCTTCGGTGAGATATATTTCAACAATTTTTTTTGTGGTGTTTTGTTGAATAGCGTCCTCGTGTGATGTATCGAGCCGTCCAAGCAGTCTCATAGCTCGATGGAAGGCGCTATCACGGCTGCGAATCATCTCGACGCACCGTTCGACAGTCGACTCGGATATCAGCTCCGGTTGGTCTCGCGCAAGTTGTGCAAGTGCCATTGCCGCGTTTGACCGAATGTAGCCTGCGTGATCATCCAAATCTTCTTGATCTTTAGACAAATAGTCACTAGCTTCAGCATCAGCTTCGGTGTAATGTAGTAATTCCTCAACAGTAGAATGGACAGGTACAATCACTGAAGAATGCGTACGGCCAATATGTCCGAGTGATCGGACAGCACGGTTTCGATTTCGAGGTCGAGCGTCTTTATTTTCCTTTTCCACGACAGTATGAAGCTCTGTGGCTGGCAACGCTGCCTCTGGGTTGGATAGTCCCATGAACCCAATCGCTCTGAGTGCGTTACTTTGCCTAAGCGCCTTCTCAGAACTCGCAAGCTCAGAGAGGCTTTCAGCCGCTGTCGCCATATGAGTTCTAACGTATTCTCTTTGTTCCCGATCGTATTCAGAAAGATTCGAAAGTGCCCGTGCTGCTCGTGACTGACGAATTTCTTTTTCCCCAGTTGCAAGAAGATCAGTGAGCCTCTTGACCAGTTCGTCATTTGCACCACTATCCACATCATCAGAAGTCAACCAACTTACAATCAGTGCTGACCGTCCCCGTACCCGACCCGGATTCGATTTGGACAAATTCGCCGTGGCAATTGACTCTATACGGTCCACATAGGTCTGATCATCTTCGTCGACCTCAATGGTTACCAAGGATTTATTTATCGAACTACTGCTCACCAAGTAACTGAGTGCTTTCGCCCCGTAATATTTCGTATCCGGATCATCGTCCGTCGCTGCCTGTATAGCGAGATCAAACGGCTCAGTATTGATTTTACCGTCCGAATTAAATGCTAACGAATCTGAATCCGAATCCGCTTTGTCAGCTAGCAACTTAGCACCGTTTGCACGCTCACCCACTTTGTCGCTATTTAATTGAGCCCTGATATCGTCAAGTTCCATCCTATATACACCTTCTATACATAATTAGTAGGATGGTTGTTAATATTGACTTTTGTGGATGTATTTGTTGAGTAGATATTTTATGGATCTTTTTAATAACATATTATTATCGTCCTTCCAGGTTTTGACAGAATCAATACCGTCTAAAATAAAATCCTGCTCGTTTGTTACCCGGCCTGTCCCAGAGGTTCGGAAGGTGGGGGTAGCTACCGACGACTAGACCCAATTTCGGTCTTTAGACCCGATTTTGAGAGCTAACGATGGGACGGTCTTCGAAGCTCAGCGAGAAATAAAATTATTCTGATATGCTGGTCAGAAATAAAGAAACGTTTGAGAAACCAGTCGCTACTTGGGTGTGTATTTACACGAAGAATCTGTGCCTGTTAGTCGGGTGGATCGAGCCGACTGAACATCAATATGAGCGAGCATGCTAAGAAATCCGCCATCAGCAGTACCGGATCTTCCCGCTCATAAAATGAGATAACTCGATTAGGATTTCGTGAGGATCCCGTCGATTATGGGCAGACCAGGATCAAGTAGCTCACTTTTTTATCACCTTCTCTCGTCTATCTGACTATGACTTCAGGCTCAGTCGACTCTCTGGAGGACCTCGCATCCAGAGTCGACGAAGAGTTCGCATCTCACAGGCAGTCTGACGAGTTCAAAACGATCTCACTCGTGA
>LKMJ01002001.1_pt1 | contig 18495 bp, 29 predicted proteins | sample 643391 | NCBI WGS metagenome assembly LKMJ01 (sample SAMN04112250, study PRJNA286221) | soda lake metagenome | biome: soda lake; feature: Kulunda Steppe; material: water; isolation source: sample PL-Br10 brine of Picturesque Lake | place: Russia: Kulunda steppe | collected 2010-07 | reverse complement strand
GGTGAAAACCATGCCCAGGTATTTAAAAGAATCTTTGTTGGCAAGCTGTACCCCTCCTAGCGTGAACACAGGTACCCTTGTGCGTCGAGAGTTAAAATGCACCACCTCTGATTTTGATGTGTTCACAGTCAGTTCCTTCCTTAGAGTGTAGGCGCTCAGCCTATCCAACATCATCTGCAGTTGGCCTGGCTCATTTGCAGTTAAGCTCAGATCGCCTGTATGCAACATGTGTGTCACGTTAACATCAGCTATGCCTGTCACCGCCCCACGCACATCCCGGGCTATGCAATCAACATCATTAATGTACAGAGCTTGCAGAAGGAAATAGGGAAGCATAAGTCCTTTGGAGAGAGACCACATGTGGATGGGTGCAGTGAAAAAGGACGTGTTGCTCACTGAGCAACAAGATGGTATCTTGTACATCATGAGCATTACACAAGTCACAAAAGTAGGGGTAGGTGTTGTGAGTCCAGGTCACAGTTTCAATTCTTAGAGTGTGGGCACGAAGTCTGAAGCCTCGCTGCGAAAAACGTCACGAGGAAGATCAAGAAGCATGTATCTAGGATGTATGGCAAATGTGTGACCACTAGTGAACAACCGACTGACTACCAGCAGTGCGCAGACAGGGCTTTGTTCTGCATTCTCCTTATATTCAAGATTGCAAGATTACAAGATTGAGGTCAGCGGCCGGCGGTTCGGCGAAAGCCATGACGTTTGGCTCATCGGTTTAAAGGCTGGTCATTGCCAGCTTAAGGTAAGGGACATTGAAAGCTCACCAGAAGCAGGGAAAAAAAGAAGCCAAGCTTACTTCCAGCAAGCGGATTGTTGAAAAGCCTAGTAGGGTGCAGAGGGAAAGACAAATATGCAGGCTCAACAGGTGTCTTGTGCAATCTAAGCGCGAGTTCAATCAGGGGCAATCAGCTCACGCACAAGCGTCTGAAATGCAGAGCCCTACAAGTCAATGACCACGACTATACATGCTTATTAAGGTTGAACCAGGCTGGCGGAGAACCCTAACTTGTAACTTGCTAGCGCGGTTCGAACATGGAGCTCTAAGACAGCTGCTCTGTGCAGCCCAACGGCCTGATCTGCCTGCTATGTATCCCCTGCTCCTTACATTCTACGTTCCTTAACCTCTCCCGTGATGTAATTTGCATCAAGGCTCACTTCAGACACCACACACACCCCCTTAATTATGCCATGTGTAATTATGCAATTCTACTCGGAATCACAGGTGTCCCTCAAAATGCAACAGGTGCAAGGCAGATGGTGATCCAGGACGAACAATATGTCCTCTTTCACTGCATACTATGTATGTAGTACATCCTTAGGATTTGGGCCGTTACACTTCATAACTGAACTTCAGAAAAAGCACCTTCAAAACGCGTCCATGGACACAATGAAATAAAATACAAACGTGCACAGAAAATGGACACTTTGCATCTGGATGCCTCAACTTCAGTACATATAGTCTTGGCCACCCACAGCTGTCCAGCTCTTGAAAGTGTGCAGGTGAGTGCACAACTTTTGCATCGCTTCCGAGGTGTTGGATGACACCAGCAGGCCATGTACCTCAAGACCCTTCTCCTTGTGCATGTGCTCAATGATGTTGACAATTGACTCATCAGGGTTGGGGATCTCGCCGTCTGTGACCATCAGGATGTCTGCCTGCGGAATGCCAAATAGAGCTGGCTTGAACTGCAAATCTCTTGACAGGGATTTCCAGGATGGAACCTTTCTCTCAAAGGCTGCAGCCCTCCTGCAATGCAGGCTAGCACAAGCGTCTCCAGGCAAGTCGAGGGAAGAGGCTTACTTCAAGGGCTTGGGCGAGGGCTCAAAAGACACTGGCGTGTTGCATGCATGAGCAGGCGGAGTGGTCCGAGCTCAGGCATCGCTTTGTGGGCTTGGCCCCTAACTCAAGATCCTCCAACAAGGGTGCACAATCCAGTTCAGGGGTGGTGCTGTGATTGGACGACCAGTGGCTTGGACTGCCTAGCAGGAGCACCGAGCCTCGAGAGGAAGAGAAGGGTGTGAGACGAGGCAGAGGCGCACAGCCAGAATCAAGTGCTGGCAATGTGAACGTTAAATAGGCAGGCTCTAGACCCGCCAGGAAATAGCCGTGCACGCACTGCTGCACCTGTTTTTTTTATCAGTGCACACAAATGATGCTGCTGCCCGAATTTCTGTGCAGCAGGCTGAGGCAGGCTACATACGTGTCCTGGCTACACATGTGTCCAGGCTGCACATATGTGTCCAGGCAGCTCTGTGGAGGTGCTGCACCTGGTCAAAACACACAGGCCGTGGGGTTGCACACGCCGCGCAGGCAGTCCAAGAGGGCTGTTCTGTGCGCGCGCATGCACCCTGAGATCTTCAGGTCGGGTGTCCCTGCCAGTTCCTTGCCCTCCTGCCTCACTGGCTTCCCTCTCTTTGCCCCCTCCCCTTCCCCTTTTGCAAATCTCATCCACTTCCGCCCACTGCCACAGCTTGCTTGACAAAAAAACCTGCAGGCTGCACATGCACCTGTTCCCACTCCCTGCCCCCAACCGCCCCATCTCGCTCAGCCCAGTTGCTGCAGGCTAAGCGCTCACCTGCTCCCACTCCTCATCCCCCATCCGGTCCAGGCTCAGCTTCAGTGGGGCATCCACGTCCGTGCCGCCCGAGAAGGAGCACGATAGGAACTCGAGCAGGTGGTCTAAGGAGTCCGCATTCACACGCAGGTCAAGCTCCTGCACCTCCACTGCAGGCAGGGGGAGCAGGGGCAGCAAAGGATTATCATGTCACTTGTCCAGCAGGCCACACAGATTTTGAGAGCGACTTGCACTGAAGGCAGCACAGGGCCGCAAGATTTGTGCTGCTGGCAACAAGGGCCGCATGATTTGTACTGCAGGCCGCTAGGGAGACAAGATAAAGTATGCACGAGCAGATCCAGCGCGTGTGGTGCCTGTGCAAGGAGGGCGCCCCGATGCAGCTCAGGGGACGCTCTGCGTGATGCTCCAGCTGGGGTCCAAGGCGACCGAGGTCCTGGCAAAGTCTGTGATGCTCCAGGTGGGGTTCAAGGCGACCGAGGTCCTGGCAACCGAGACCCTGGCAAAGTCCATGCAAACCAGGAACCTGGCAGCGAGCATGTCAAGGATCAAGGGCCTACCCTCCAACCAGGATTTCAGGGCCCCTGCAATATGCTAAGATCATGTGCGTACACTTGGGCTGCTAATGATGCTGTCGTGCACAGGATGCTGTGTGTGCCCGCTCCTGTTCTTCAGAACACAGCCTCGGCTCTAAAACACTCATGCTAGTGCTCAAGCGCATGCACCTTTGCAGCGCCTACAAGTGCGCCTCAGGCTCCTTACTTCCCCGGCTCTGAGACCATAAGGACAAACACTGGTGGCATGGCTGCTGCCGCCAGTGCCTGGAGCCGCCCACCAACCCGGCCCCAAGAAGAGAGTGAGGCAGCAGAGGAGAGGGCGCATGTTAACTTGGAGCAGGCACAGCTGCCCACAGGGTAAGGCATGGACCCTGTGACTCTGAAAAGCCACACGAGTGGCATGGCTGCTGCGCCAGTGCCTCAGGCCGCCCACTCACTCAGTGCAAGGAGGCAGGCGATGTAGCACTATGGCGGGTACGAGTCAAAATGGGAGAAGGCACAGCTGCCACGGCATGAGGCGTGCCCCAACTCACTTTTGGCTACGGGAAGGCGTGCAAATAGCACGGCCTCTGCTGCCTGTGCGCGCCCTGCAGGCGTGTTACCACTCACTTGGCCCTGAGAAGGCATACAGATAGCATGGCCTCTGCTGCCTGTGCGCACCCTGCAGGCCTGTTATCACTCACTTGGCCCTGAGAAGGCATACAGATAGCATGGCCTCTGCTGCCTGTGCGCGCCCCGCAGACATTCCAACGCCAGGGCCTTTGCCACAGTCTCACGAGCTCCCTGCAAAGGCAGCAGCCACACCACCTGTAATTAAGGAGGCGCACTAGGCAGACGCACCACAGAGACGTTACACATTGCAAATGCACAGCGCCTCCAGGGGTCAACTCTGATGGAAATGGATCGCAGCGTTATGAAGCCCCCTGTGAAAGAGCACCTGTTGAAGTGCAGGCAGAGCTGTGGGCAGTAGCTGTCTGCGTTTTGAAAACAGTCAAAGGGCAGCAGGCACCCCCAGCCTCCATGCGCCACTACACATTGATCCAACGTGGGAAGTGGGAGTGGGAAGTGGGTGTGGCCACTGTGGGTAGGCAACCGTGCTGTGCCCGCTGTGCTTGCAAGCCCTGCTTGCAGCCCTCTTAATCCCTGCTACTGGCTGTTGGCCTGATCCCATTGACCACGGCTGCTCGGCGGCCCATGCAGACACATTTCCAAGCACAAGCATTTGGGGTGACAACCACCCAGCACCATCTGCACGATTGTCATGCTCGCTTTACTATGATGCGTGTGGGAATTTGCTGGCAGCATCGTCCTTGCGAGGGTGCGGTGCTGCCCGGGCATCACAAACAGGGGGCATCCACAGCTTTGGTGTTGTCAAAATTACTCGGTCAGCATCAGCCTCGTCCCACACAGCACCCGTCACAGAGCCTTATCCCACGACATGGCATGAGTAAGCATCAGTGACGTCCCACAAGGCCAAAGCCTAATGTCGTACACGGCCACAGCTTAAGAGCCACGATTTGAAGCCAGTCACCACCAGACACTACGCACACCTTCATACTGCCTGACGTGTCCAAGCATAAGATGATGGGGCCCAGCTCAGCAGCTGGCCGCGTCTCCATGCGACCCGTGATGCGCGCGGGCTCGTTGTCCAGCCACCCTGCATGCCATTGGTTCAGCGCCCGGAGCTTTGAGCCAAACGTCGAGTGTGCACACAGACACACACGCGCACATGCACGCGCACAAATGGGTAAGGCCCCAAGCACGCGGTCCGAGCCCAGCCCATGCACCCCCGTCGCCCTGCACACCATATGATCAGCATCTGGCTCAAGTGTAATGCTCAATGCACACATCCCAGCCAAGGCCTGGAGGATGCAGGTAGAGCTCAGCCCGCACACCACAGACAACCTGCACCCGACAGCGCGCGCTCAAAACCACATGTGCCTAAGAATCTCAGACCTAACAGAGCCTCCCCTCCTCCTTCAAGTCTGAAGAACAGGTCTTCCCCCCAGTTGTGACCGGGCAGCAAGTGCGTACGGTCAGGACGACTCGACGCACCCAATACTAGTAGTGCTCTGCCTACACCCTACTTTTTGATATACAAGTGAGCAGCCCATAACCTGAAGAGCCCGGCCCACCTGCCTTCCCTTCCTAGGCCCAGAGGCATATGCACTTCATGCACCTCCTAGGCTTAAGGGGCCACCTACCGGTCCTTTCATAGCTGAGCAGCATGCGCTCGGCACGCCTCACACGATGCAAGTTCCGAGCTGCATGGGCACCCGGCAAGTAGTACTCCTGCGCATGAGGCATAGCTCAAGAGGAGCTTAGGAAGAGGCCCGGGAAGGGCAATATTTCTAGCTACCATGGAGCGCAGCAAGCATCAGTTGGAGCCTCAAGGCAATCGGGGTCCCCCAGGGAAAACAGCTCATGGCTCAGCAACTCTGGCCTCCATCCGCAGCTACAAAGGTCTACTTGAAAGCCAGCATCAGCAGCCTGGCTGGCCTCAAAGCCAGGTCAGCAAGACCACCCATTGCTACCCTCTCCAATCACCCTACGCTGGATTGACACACCTGCCCGGTCTCGTCAACAACATCGCCGCCTTCCGCCCAGGCTATCAACTGCATTGCTTTGCCCTGCCTTGCACTGCCCTACATCCAGGTCATCAACTGCATTGCCGCCTTACACCCAGGTCACCACACCCTGCCTTACACCTGCCTTGTACCCAGGTCACCACACCCTGCCTTGCACCTGCCTTGCACCTGCCTTTCACCTGAGGTCACCACACCCAGCTACCCCTCATGCCCACTACCCACAGACAACAGCAGAACTATTGCTGCGAGGACACCATGCCCACAGCACATTCCATATTGGACAGCGCTGCCTTGCACCCAGACCCGCACACCCACCTCACACTCCTCAACGGACATGCACCCTGCTGTCCAACCAACCTCGCACTCCCATTGGACACACACACACACACACACGCAAACCAGCACACCCACCTCACACTCCTCATCAGACAGCGTGGCCACGCTGGATGTGCTGCTGGATGGGCTTCCCCTGCAGCATCCACACACCAAAGGTGCGCAGCGCACATGGACGTTGCATTTTGAAGGGCCTTTCCTGCCCCCTCCCGACTCCGTCCCTCTTGCTCCCTCTGTCCCTTCCATAATGCTATGCAGACAATAGAGACATTCTAGGCAGTAAAATCCAGAATAAGTCTTGCTGCGCAACTGAGGTAACTTTGCAGCTGGGCACCATAGAGCATGTGTGAACTGCTGACAGACATTGTTGACAACTCTGCCACCTCGCCCTCTAAGCACCAATCCTTTTGAGCATCCTAGGAATGCTCAAAAGGAAACAACCAAAGGGGATTTGGCTCTTTGATTCAGGTCAGCTGTGCATGCAGAATGTGATCTTGCATCAATGCGGGAGCAAGCTTGATTTGCACACACACTCCCCACCCACCAGGTGTCAAGGCTTGACTTTGGGGCCTTGCGCGGCCATCCATGCGCCATCATTGCCATCTCTGAAGGGAGCATGCGTGAGAGGTCATCACTGCGGGAGAGGCCATGGACCTGCATCCACGTACCCAGGCCATGTCAGCCAGTGCTTTAGAAGCAGCCCAACTCCCCACACTAGTGTAAACACGTTCTTCATAAGCGGTCATTGAGAGGAACGCACATGGCCAGAGACTGCTGGTTAAAGCTGCTGGGATTAGCAGGTGCCCAATCTGCGCCTCCTGCCAAATGGCAGTGTTACTACAAATACACAGCAGGCAACTACGTTTCTTACATTTATTCATCATGCAGCCTTGCTGTCACACTTTTTTCGGCTGATGGCTTATCCTTAAAACCTGCAAACCTGTAAAACGGATAATCTTGCCTGGATCACACCCAGCCCAGAGATAAAAGAGCTCAATAGCAAGCTCTTGACAATGTGCGTGAAGAGGCAAGCAGAAGATTTTTAAGTGAGGAGGGGACATGCCATACTAGCCAGTGCACACCAGCCCAGCCAAAGTACACTTGTCCACAGCAGCAATCTGCTAGACATATGCATGCATTGGCTCCGCAGCGCAGCAGACAGCAGTTCAGCCACAGACCTATGTGCAAGCAGATGCACACTGTATGCTTGGTATTGCCCAACCGTGCTGCACCAGCCAGGCAAGACCACTGCGCCATGAGCAACGAGCAAGTGCCTGCCTGCAGCTCACCTCCTCAGGCTGCAGAGCTGACCTGATGATAAGTGCCTGCCTGCAATATAATGCAATATAATGCAATATAATAAGTGCCTGCCAGATAAGTGCCTGCCTGCAGCTCACCTCCTCAGGCTGCAGAGGTGACCTGATGACCCCTGGGGGATAACCCCTGGCTTCCACCTGTGCAGATGATTGAGGTTTATGGTTACAAGGGGGGAGGTTCCATGATTGCTTGTTGCACTTATGAAGAGGCACCCCTAGCAAAAGCACCCCACCCTTCATCCGTAGGCCCCCGTATCCGCTTTCCCTCCTCAAAACGAAGAACTATTGCCAGCCACGCCTGCGCGTATCTGCAGGTCCCCAGACCTGGTTGTTCCTCCTAGGTTCTCTACACGGTAAGCGAACAAGCCACTGCTCCATACTCATCCACATCTTCATTCTCATCCTCTTCTGCATGCAACAAGCCTCTCTGGTCAATCACAGACCCCTCCACCTTGCCTCTCAGGACCATGGCCTTGGCAGAGCTCTCTGCAAGCAGCCCCTTGCTTGCCGAGATCCCTGCTTGGCGATTAAGCAAGCGTGTCCACATCAGGCCTGCACACAGACCAAAGCCTAACCTCCCCTTTGAGCCAGCACTGCGCAATGCAACTTGGGGCCAAAGCCCCTCTGCTGCACATGCACGCCTGCAGCCCTGCAGCTGCACACTGGTAGACCCCTCCCCTCTCTCATGAGCCCCTTGTGCGCCCCGCGTGGCGTCCAAGATGCATCAAGCTCGACTTTGACATATGCCCACGATATGAATCCCATGCCTGCCATTGCTCCCTCCCCTGCTCACTCCCCGTGGCTGCATCGTCATTATCGCTTGCCCTAAATATCGGCAGACCCACTTTCTCACCTCCTCAGGCGCCCTTCTTATGGGTCCCTTTCAACTTGGGCACCTCCCTGTCTAAGGGCACCCACAGAGGCTGGGAAACACTCACTTTGGACCTGCCGCCAAAACCTGTAAGCCCCACCAACGACCCACATTACCTGAATCATTCCCATGACCACCCCGCCCCAACCAAAAGTGACCCTTGTGACAACAGACCCACCTCCTCAGGGGCCTTCCTCATGGGCCCCTTGCCTCCTCCTCGCCCCAGCTGCCGCACAAGCTCCCTGAGCTCGGGGCACACCTCCAGGACCTGACACAAGGAACAGCACACGAATGTATCGCCTGAGCTGACAGGCTCCAAGCCAAACACCTCCAGGGTGTGACACACAAGGAACAGCACCCTCAAGGGTTGCCTGAGCTGACAGACTCCCGGCTGGACACCTCCAGGACCTGACACACAAGGAACAACACCCTCAAGGGTTGCCCATTCTGAGACACCTGACACACCCCAAGCCAGACACCTCCAGGACCTGCGCCACAAGGCAGACAGGAACACGCATGCAATGGGCTATGCACCTGGGCACAGCTTTGGCGTCATGCCCGCATGCACTACAGCATGTCCATCCAAGCACTGCACAACACATGTGCACACATGCAAGAAAGCACATGCACACATACGTGCAGCACACGAGCCACGCTCTGGCAAAGCACACGACATGTGCGCACACAAGACATGTGTGGTACAAACAAACATTTAGACGGCAGGCGCAGGATCCCAATGCACCGTCAATTTGGTTCCGAGATGCGGGGTGCACATGCAAGCAGGTGCATGCCATGCAGAGGCCTCGAGCTGCCGCACCCTGCGCAGCTCATCAAGCTCCTTCCATCCTGAGCGGCGCCACGTGCCACGTGAGGAGTCAAAGCCCTCCGACCCTTCCAGCAAGGCTGCAGGGACAGCAGTAGGAGCACGCAAGGTTGAAGGGCAGCAGCAGCACACAGCAGGGCTGCAGGGACAGCAGCACACAGCAGGGCTGCAGGGACAGCAGCAGCACCACAGGGCTGCAGGGACAGCAGTACACAGCAGGGCTGCAGGGACAGCAGCACACAGTAGCACAGGGCTGTAGGGAAAGCAGCACGCAGGGTTTGGAGCAACACAGGAATGGTTACAAAGGGACACACCTGTGTTGGTGTACATGTGCTTGCATGCACATACACACACACCATACGCGACGCATGTGTGTGCGCACATGAGCACGCACGCACATGTGCGCAAGTACGCACACGTGCATGCATGTGCAGATGCATACAGGGATGTTTGTGAGGCTTTTTTTGCACACAAAGGGCAGACCAAGTAATGAAAGGCAAGCGCCATTCAATGGATGCATCAGGCTAAATTGCTGGTGCTGTTGTACTGTAGACCCTCGACATTCATTTTGAGACCCGTGATTTCCTTCCTGTTCACATACACCCCACTATTCTTTTAAGGGACTCAGACTCAGACGATGCAAGGCAGCCAGGGGCAGATTTTTATACAGGTCCGTATGTTCTGCATGTAGCGTGCCTCACTTCTGGCTGCATCAGACAAGTATCTGCAATCTTTCTAACGCTCTGCAGACAAGTATCTGCAACCTTTCTAACGCACTGCTGCACGTTCATGCAACTAGCACAGCCCTGTCTGGAAGCAGATATCCCCAGGAAGCTTCGTTCAGGCACCCCTCACCATTTAAGTCATCAAAGGCCATCTCCCCCTTGTCCAGGTTCTCCATGACCTGCCCAGGCATGGCAAGCAAATGGGGAACACATGCTGACTTCAAGAAATGGCATGTAGTGGGGCAACATGTAATGACAAGGTCATGCAACCACATCAGCTATGCTTGTAAGGACCGGTCGTTGCTCAAGCCTGCAGCTGCAAGGGCATCCACAGGGTGCTGCCAATTTCATACAGAGCATGCCTTAGCAACTTTTTGTCACGGGCATCCTTGACTTCAGAGCTTTGGGCTAAGCCATCCCTGAACACAAAAACTCCCTCTTCCCACCCCCTCCCCAGTGCACAGCATTGCACGCGCCTGCTGCATCTGCTGTTGAAAATTTTGCACTATGTCCTCTGAGAGCTTCTCCATCTGCTCCCGGATGCTCTCATCCATCCTGCAGGCAGCAGGCAGGTGCAATCTTTAGGCCGTCCGGACCACATTCCTCTTGTAGGCAGGCATGCAAGCGTGCAGGAATCTGCTCCTTGATGCCTTGGTCCCCCCAGCAGGCATGAATATGTATGCATACTACCCACGACAGGGACTATCTTGGCTCGCCAGCGGACACCGACAAGGAGCCCTGACACCCACGAGCAGCCTGTCCGCACTGCTGAGTCGTGAGCTGCTGAGTTCTGAGCTGCCAAGCACTGCCGGCGCCGGCACGCTGTCGGCGTGGGGAGCCAGGAACCGCCAACGGTGCACCGACAGGAAAGATGCAAATAAATGATGCGTTTATACCATTTTGCGGCACTGCTGAGTTCCTGGCGATGCAAACGAGCCGCGGATGATGGCCAAGGGGGACGGTGGCCAAAGGTAAAGGCATGCAAGCGCAGGGGAGCAGGGCAGTTGCACTCTTGCCCCCGCAATCGCGGTGTCAAAACAGGTGTACGTGAGTGTAGACGTTGTGCATGCTTGACACCATCGCAGCTAAAAGAGGCGGGCGTGCACTCGGGCGTGTGTGCAAGCGTGGAAGTCAAACGCTGGCACGGCGAAGCGACCTTTGTGCCGTGCAAGCACAACTCGGCTTCCATGAAATAATACCACGCTGCTTGTGTGTGTGTGTGTGTGTGTGTGTGTGCGTGTGTGTGTCACAAGGCATCAAGTCGGTGTCCGCCAGCGAAGCTCTACACAAGACGCGTCAAGGCATGTCTGTCAGGTTCTTGTTGTGTCTGGTCCCGAACAGTAAACGGAGGTGGGAGGTAGGTATTAGGAAGGCTACAGTATCCCCAAAAGCGGTGCCTCGGAGGGTCCATTAAGCTCTCCAGGCAACTTCCAGTTCCTGTCTTTGGCTGTTAAAACCAATTTTATATCCTGAAATTGGGTTTGACATTACTCGCTTCGCGTTTCCCCAGTTGATGGGATCATCCTCAGCGCCAGCCTTACCTGGAGCACCCTCCAAGTAGGGCTCTCGCACGCAGCACACACCCACCCACACACACACACATACAACACACGTGCGCACACAAGCAAGCATGCTCACACACGGCAACACTCACTCCTTCTCGCCCTGCTGCCCAGCCTCCCCTTGTTGGCCCTCCAGCTGCACGTTCAACTGCTCGCCCTGTTGCCCCTGCTGTGGCTTGCCGTCGCTGCCGCTCCTCTTGGCCTCCTCAAGCGCTTGCTCCATTTGGTCTTGCGTCATCTCCTGCCACCATGCAAGCCCCGCGAGTGCATGCAAACCTTCAGCATGCAGAAGCCTTGCACAAGCCTGTACTTCCCACAGGCCGCGCCGCCAGCCACTATGCCAGCCTGGTGCGCATGCGCACAATCCGTGCACATGCCGCTAGGCTCCACTGGCTGCGTTGCGATGGCAATGCCATGCCCAAGTCTCATTCCGTCAGCCTGACTGCAAGGCGTCCCCGCCAACCCCTCTGCTTTGCTGGCTGCCTGTAAGGCCCTTAAGCCATGCGAGGCGGAGCAGCTGCGGCAGCATGCACTGTGCAGCAGCAGGCTGTGCTGCCTCTGCCCCCAACAGGGCCAAGCACCCAGCAACAGCGAGAGTGGCAGCAGCTGTAGGAGCATGCCCTGCGCGGCAGCCTGTATGAGCCAAACCCTCCCATCAGACACAGAGGCACATGCACAACTAGCGCGCCGTCAATGGACCGAGCTGGTATGTTACAGAGCCCAGCCGCCCTGGTTAGGCTGTGTTGGCAAGCAACAGAGCTCTTGCCATCCAGGGCGCTCTCTCCCCCCTCCTTCCCTTGTGGTGATGCGCCAGTGCGCAGCAGCGCCCCGCACGGCGAGGGAGCCCCCCTGTGTGGGGCTGTGCTCATGAGCTCGTGTGCAGCACAGTCCACGAGCACGCAGGGATTGCATGCAGCGCGTGCCACACAGGCATGCACCTTAGCATGCGACGCCTTACCCCTCCTTGCCGCTCGCCGTTCTGACTGTCAGCCGACCCCGACTCCCCACTCTCCCCTTGCTCAGACCCCTGGCTGTTCTCGCTCGGCTGCTGCTGCTGCTGCTGCTGCTGCTTCTGCTGCTGCTGCTGCTGCTTCTCGGCCTCCTGCAGCCCTGCCTCAAAGTCCTGCGTGGCCACGCAGGCAAGCAGGCGCAGCAGACCCGGTTTTGTGCGTGTACATACGCGCGCGCACACACACGCTGCTCGTGAGATGATGGCAGAAGCAGGTGCACGGGAGTGGGAGTGCCTGAGGCCAGCCAGCTCCAGGGACAAGCAGGGGTCTGGCACCACCATCTGCTCTATGGTGAACGCTGCGCGTACACACACAGAGCACTTGCACAGACGGGCAGGGCCCCAACAGCAGCTCTGAGACAGATGCTGCACATGTACGCACAGCGCTTTTGCATGGACTGATAGGGCCCACGCGGTGTGGTCCCAAACCAATGAGTATTGGCTTGGCATGCCCTGATCATGTTCAGCACGCTTCTCACAGGCTGTAGCATGCCTCACACACAAGCTTGGCATGCCTCACACACAAGCTTGGCATGCCTCATACAAGCTTGCGATGCCTCACACACAAGCTTGCCATGCCTCATACACAAGCTTGCCATGCCTCACACACAAGCTTGCCATGCCTCACACACAAGCTTGCCATGCCTCACACACGAGCTTGCCATGCTTCACACATGAGCTTGCCATGCCTCATACATAAGCTGGGCATGCCTCATACATAAGCTGGGCATGCCCCAATCCATGCTGGATAACCTACAGGTGCCCTGGACTGCAACAAGCACGTGCCTCATCAATTTGGCACACGCAAACAGCCATGCGTACACTTTCTTTTGATGCTATCCATGTTGGGGTACCGGGGACCATGTCTGAGCCATTTGGATGCATCCGTGGAAGCTCACACACCTGGACCAATCCCAGCATCTGCTTCATGAGCGTGTCTAGGATGGCAGGGTACCGGCGTGTGAATCTGGGCATTTCCAAGTTTTGTAAGGCTTCCTGCAGTGCCCAGCGATGCATGCAGCTGGCATGAAGGGAGTGGAGCTCAGGGACAGGGTGTTGCAGGCTTGAGAGAGTAATTCGGCCCAAAAACGACCTAGATCGCGGTGAGGATTCAAGATGCTTGGGGCGATGGCAGAGAGCGGGCAGACAAAAGCACCTACTCCGAGGATAACAGCACATTTGGCACCCTCTGAGTAGCAAGCGCATCATCTCGCAGAATTGCACGTGTCTGCATGCAGCTTATGCATTCATTGACCCACACGTGTGCAGGCAAACTTTTCATCACACGACCGAATGCATTTTTAGTTTGGCACACAAACTCACCACAAACTTGCTTTTGAAAGGCTCCTGTGGCCAGTTCAGGGTGTCAACGCGTGGCAGCGTGCTGCGAGCAGTGAACAATAAGCCTCTGCCTCTGTGCATGCTCCATCCATCGGGTGCATTGATCAAGATGCAAGTTAGCAAGAGCTGGCGAGGCGCATATGCCAACCTTTGTAGCAATTGCAAGCATGCACGTGCACCCACCCCTTCTGCAGGGCCAGCTTCCACGCAGAAAGTGCCTCTGCCCGGTCGCGCAAATCAAACATTCCTTTTGTCCCAGGGAGCTCGATGATGGTCTGCAGCATCTCGTCTGTCAGCCGCGCTTGATTGGACCAGTCAGACCCGAGGATCCTGCAGCAAAAAAATGATAGCACGCCTGTGCCTTGGAGACCGAGTCCTGGATCACAGTACGCTAGTGCTTGCTGAGACCCCTACTCACTCCCTGCCAAAGTGTGTCTGCCTTGACCCAGCTTCAGTGCCTGAAGTATCAGCATCCCCGTCCCGCCCTCTTCCCTCCTGCTGCGCACGTGTCACCATGGAAAGCGAGGGCACGCCAAGGAAGGGGGCATAGGACCTGATCCTTGCTCCAGTCAATGACTGAATGGAGCATGTTTGCAAGAAACGCGATCTGCTGAGTCTTGCAGCAGGAGCCCTCTGAGTGGTGTAGGCTGAACTGTAGGGTTGAACAATAGCAGTTTTGGTTTGGAAAGTAATGCGGCACAAGGCATGCATAGTGGAAATAGTTTGAGATCTAAAACATTTCTAATCTCAGGTGCTGGCAGAGGTCCAAAAGCTTGGTGTACTTGTCCAGATTATGCAATCGTCATCCTTGAATACATACTTTTGCAGAAAATTTTAAGAAGTAGGTGAGCTATGCTGCGATTAGAGGGCGAAAAAGGCCTAATCCGCAAGGCGCAGGAGCTCATTGATGCACTCCCTTACGTAGATGGACTTAATCCACAGTCCAGACAGCAAGTGGATGTCCTGATCGAGGAGGAGGCGCGCAGGGGCATCAAGCGTCCCCAGGACTACCTGAAAGAAATGGGGCCTGGGCCATCCCTCCAGTTTGAAGAGCATCCTCTGCTTGCAGCAGAATATGAGAGGTGCGAGACTCCGGGATCTGGCAACAGGTGCAACGTCAAGGCTTGTGCTATCGGGCATTTTGCATGGGGACAGGCGAGTTACGCATGTGCCTTTGGCCTGCCTTGCCATTCTCAGAGTCAAAGCGAAGCAGCCGATGAAGCCCCTGGACACCAGCCGATACCGTCTGGACACGCCTGCTGCCAACAAGCAGAATGACCATGGAGCATGGCGCAGCTGCCTGGACAATGCGCATGCACAGCTGGAGCACCAGTACCTGCGCATCCTGAACTTGGAATTGCTACTCAAGTATGGAGACAAGGTGAGGAGTTTGTAGGTGCCGTCTAAGCACACATACAAGCCCGCCTGTGTCTGCGATACATATCTGCAAGAGCTGAAATGCTCAGGCGCTGCGGTATGGGTCTTGGCTGCAACGCACGCAACCTTAGTTTCCCTCACCTCTGATTCAGGCCTGTTAAACATCTGCAGGCGAACGCTTGCTTGCACACATAAGACATGCGCTTCGTGCAGGCATGGCGCCTGTGATTGCACTGTCAGGAATATGGCATGCCAGGGCGCTGCCCTTAACAACGAACACAATGTCCCCTGACAAGGAGTACAAGGAAATTAGATTGTATTGTGTTTTCAGGCATGGAGAGCACAAACGCAGCTCAGTGAGTCGACACAGAAACAGGTGGAGGAGGACCTGCAGGTCACAAAGAAGCGCATCACAGAGCTTAACCAAGAGCGCAAGCTGTCCCAACTAGCTGCAGGTATGGCATGCACGAAGCACGCGGCGTTTCTTGTGCAGGTTGGGGCCGATTAAGCAGCCTGCTTTTAGGAATCCACGCGGCACATGAGGCCAAGGATTTCTACCTTAGAAGGATTTGCATCGTGTCTTATAGCCTACACGGTATGGCTGCAATCACACCTACAAAATTGTGTGGGCTAGAAGCACATCTAAACAAGGAGTCTGGACCTGCCTTGAAACTGAAACCTGTACAGTCGTTTGTCAAGAACAAACTTGTACAGAGCAGGAAGAGCAAAAATGTTTCAGACATTTTGGTTCCATGCATACCTGGTTCATGCGATACTAAACATCACACAAACTGGGACTTGAAAGTGTAACATTCTGGGACTTGAAAGATTCTGGGCAGGACTTGGAAGAGGCACATGTTTTGTACTGATGCCTTGGAGGTACCTCGCTAGAACCATTTGGCACATGCCTGCGGTGCTCTTTCAATGGCCACTGCTCCCTGGGACGCTTCCTCTCCCTGGACGCTCCACTACATGCAAAATCTGTGTGCGTGCCACACAGGCGCCGAGCTTAGAAAGCTGTACGAGGAGTACTTCCAGGCCATCAAGAAGAATGTCGACATTGACAATGCGTGTGAAAAGCTGCAAGAAGAGGTGAGTCTTGTGAAGGCGCAACGTTCTGGCTGCCCTTGACTCATCATGGGACTTGGAGGTCAAGCTTGGCATAGATGAGCCTGTGCCTCCTCCCTTGCATATTGTTGCAATTGCATCCAGTTCGAACTGCTTTGTGCTGGAATTGGACAGTGCTGCAACAGCCTGTGCTGCTCTTGCCCTGCTAGAGGGGCTTGCATCCTTGCAATGATGCACAGCCCATGCTTGATTGGGTGGTAGTGGCGTTTCCCTTTCCTTTCCATGTTCCAGGTGGATCAAATGCGAGCTAGGTTGCACGCATATGAGCAGCAGCAGCAGCAGCGGCGGCAGCAGCAGCAGCAGCAGCAGGAGGGTGGGGATGGACAACCAGTTTCGCAAGCACAGGCAGATGGAGAGACGATGGAGCGTACTGAGGCACAGGTATGCAAGACATGGGCTGGATTTGGATGGAGTTGGCACTTCATTGGACAGGATGTTTTCAGCTTTGAGCATGTGCTAGAAGAAAGTGCTGTGCGGCTTGCGCTATAGGCAATTGCACACAACTCAAAACCTTATCAATTGTTTGGTGGAATGTTATATGGGGAAACCAGAATAACACATGTTTTGCTGGGCTGCGACTTACCAGTTTAGAGAGGGCAATATTCCTGGAGCATTTTAAACTTTCTTGTTGTTGTTTGCCTTATCTGTCGTCAGGAGTTGCTTAAAAGCAGAGAGCGGGCTTCTAAGAGGTTGGACCTCATGTTTGTCGCAAATTTGCAGGGGGCACCTCACGAGGATGGCAATGCAAATGAGCAACAGGACCAGAGCAGAGGGAATAAAGAAGGCCAGAATGGCAACATGGACACGGACTAGCCAGCATGATTTGCATGTACATGTTCTTTTATTCTTATTGGCCCCTCCTATGTGGCCCTTCAAAGTTGTATGTTATTTGTCTCCTGCTTATTAGTGAGATGTCTATACTTGCTGCTCCAGGCAACAACGAATAGGTGTAACCCTCCCTGTTGGTGCTCCGCCTTATCATTGGTTGCCTTTGGTAGCTCAGCTGCATCTGCTTTCAGGTGGCTCATGTCCAGCAGCCTCGCTGGAGCTTACAAAAGGGTCACCCCAGCCAACAGTAGGCAGCAGGGGCAACCTTGGAGGCCTGTGAGTGACTGACTGTAAAATCTGGAAGCTGGACTCTAGGAAAAGAACCGAGTGCCTGAAATTTCTAAACTTTGAAGTACCGCCTGCTGTGCACCCATGTCTGAGCATCCATTAGCACGTCATGGTGCTGTGTTGCCCAACTTGGATGGCCCCTAAGGTGTGAGGGCAATTCAGAAGTCAGAGCCAGATTTGACTCAAGTTTACAAGGTTAGGTTAGGTTAGGTTCAACCTAAGTTAGGTTACATAGCTTTATCCGCCGAACGAGGGCAGCTGAGTTGAGCACGAAGTCTGAAGCGAACCACGCTGCGACGCTATTAACGTCGCGAGGAAGATCAAGAAGCATGTATTTGGGGAGGGTGTATGGCGAATGTGTGACCAGGGCCCTCCTGGTAGGGAGGGTACACCATTGAGGGTAAGTGGAGCGTTTGCTATTGCACTCTTGTGGACTTATATCAGAATAAGGTGTCCAATAATCCAAGTGCCTCTCCCTGAGATCCATAACAAAACGACCGAGATCAATGGGTTCACACTTCAGCAGCCTTTCCTTGAATAAGTAGGATTGTGTGAGACCATCCATAGCGGACATAACAAAACGACCAAGATCAATGGGTTCACACCTCAGCAGCCTTTCCTTGAATAAGTAGGATTGTGTGAGACCATCCACAGCGGACGGGATGTGGGATGACCAACAATCATCGCATCGTGAGCTCAGTTGCATGTCAGCATGTAAGATCTTTCTCGCAGTGGAGCTATTGCTTTGTGTTAAAGCATTGTAAAGCCGCACTGCCGTCCGGAACCAGTTGAATTGTAGAGGCTCTAGACCACACTCGCGCATGACACACCAAGAAGGAGTTGTGTCCTTGACCATCAGAATCCTCTTGAGCACTGTCATCAGCCATTTTTGTAAAGACTTGTCCATTTCTTTGCCCAGTCGTAAGAATGGCGCGGCCCAAACCTGGCTTGCATACATACCAGCAGGAATTGCGTACGTCTTAAGGAGCCACATGCAGATGTGTAGCCTGTTTGTAAGGTCATGTTCCTGTATGAAATGTCTGATGCGGAAAGTACCAGCTGTGAAAGGACGTAGCGCTGCATCAGCTGCAGTATTCAAGTTGATATGTCTGTCACAAACCATGCCCAGATATTTGAAGGAGTCTGTGTAGGGGAGCTGCGCCC
>LKMJ01002000.1_pt1 | contig 18498 bp, 16 predicted proteins | sample 643391 | NCBI WGS metagenome assembly LKMJ01 (sample SAMN04112250, study PRJNA286221) | soda lake metagenome | biome: soda lake; feature: Kulunda Steppe; material: water; isolation source: sample PL-Br10 brine of Picturesque Lake | place: Russia: Kulunda steppe | collected 2010-07 | reverse complement strand
CCGTCCTGTTTGTAATCGAGTTTCTCGCGGTAGTACTGCCTGACACCAATGCCGCTCAGGACAGCAAGTTTGTCGTAGCCGGCATTTGCGGCGATTTCCTCGGCTTTTTCGAGCAGTCGTTTGCCATAGCCCCGGTGTTGGTGTTTGTCGACCAGTCCTTCCTTTTCGTCTGCGTCGCTGCCGACACCGACCTGGCTGCCGTAGACGTGTAGTTCCCGGACGATGGCGGCGTTTTCGAGTTCCCGGCGCACCGGGTCGTTCGGGAAGCGAAGCCGACAGAAGCCAACGAGCAGGTCTTTTTCGAAGTCCTCGAAGCTGATGTAGTGTTCTGTGCCACCGCTTGCATCGTAGGTGAGCACATCCAGTTCGACGGTTTCGGGCTGTTCGTCATTGTGGCCGACCTCCCGACAGCGGATGCAGTCACAACTCCAGCCGTGTTCTTCGAGTCGCTTTCGTGCGAGTTGTCGGAGATTCGATTTCCAGACACCACCGTCGATAAAGTCGGCTGGAATATCGCGCTGGACGCGCTGGAGGCGGGTGTAGCGCGGGATCATCGACTTGATTTCGGCGACGAGTTCGGCCGCCTCCTCGTTTTGGAGTGGCTCGAATTCGTCTTTGTGCCACCAGTCGTAGATAGCAGTTCCCTCGACGACCAACGTCGGATAGATTTTCAGGTAGTCAGGCCGCCACTGTGGTTGCTCGAAGATCCGCCGGAAATCCTCAAGTACCATCTCTTTTGACATGCCGGGCTGGCCGGGCATCATATGAAAGCCGACTTTGAAGCCCGAGTCACGGAGTCGGCGGTTAGCGTCAATGGAGTCCTGCGTGCCGTGACCGCGGTGCATCTCCCGGTTGATCCGCTCGTAGGTCGTCTGGACGCCGACTTCGACTTTCGTCCCCCCCAGATCAAGCATCCGGTCGATCTGTTCGGGATCACACCAGTCGGGTTTCGTCTCGAAGGTGGTGGCGATGTTGCGGATCTCGCCCACTTCGTTTTCGACGATCACATCCTCCAGATACCGGAAGTCGTACTCGCCAGGGTCCTGTGCGAAGCTTTTGTCCTGGGCCGGTTCGGGTTCTTTCCCAGGGTCGAAATCGTTCATCGCTTCCAGTGCTCGTTTGACGAACCACTCCTGGTAGTCGTGGCTGCGGGCGGTCATCGTCCCACCCATCAGGATCAACTCGACTTTGTCGATTGGGTGGCCGATCTCTCGGAGTTGTTCGAGTCGCAACGTGACCTGTCCGTAGGGGTCGTAATCGTTCTGTTTGCCGCGTGCGGCGGCTGGTTCGTTGCCCGTGTAACTCTGGGCACTCGAAAATTCAGAATCCGGGCCGCCGGGGCAGTACAGACACTTGCCGTGAGGACACCGCTCTGGCGAGGTCATGATCGCAACCGGGGAGACACCCGAAGCTGTCCGGACGGGTTTGCGCTGGAGGACTGACTCCAGTTCGTCGCGGTGCTCGTCGGGTGCGAAATCCAAAAGATCCGAATGCCGGGGAACCTTCGGTGCGGAGTATTTGCCACAGACCTCTTTTTTCGCCGCTTCGAGGTCGTCGCGTTCGACCTCGCCCGCGAGGATCCGGTCGACCAGCTCTTTACAGGCCTGCTGGAAGGCATCTGTTTCCTCTGCGGTGTCGGTGCTCATCGGTTATAATTGGCAGATTCGCGTGAATAAGGGTGTCGTTTCCCCAGGTGTTTAGTCGCCCCATGCCAACAACAGGACAATGAGTCACGCCCGGAAACCCGAGTGGCTGAAGATGCGGCCACCCTCGGGTGAGCGCTTTACTGAGATCAAACAGACGCTGCGATCTTACGACCTCCATACTGTCTGTGAGGAAGCGTCCTGCCCGAACATGGGCGAGTGCTGGTCGGGAAGCGGTGACAGCCCCGGCACGGCGACGTTTATGTTGATGGGTGATCGCTGCTCGCGGGGCTGTAACTTCTGTGATGTCCAGACCGGAGGAATGGAGCCACTGGACGACAACGAACCCGAACATGTCGCACGCGCAGTCGCGGAAATTGGTCTCGATTACGTGGTGCTCACCTCTGTCGACCGCGATGACCTGCCCGATCAGGGGGCGGGACATTTCGCACGCACCATCCGGGAAATCAAAGACCGAGATTCAGAGATCCTCGTCGAGGTTCTCATCCCCGATTTCCAGGGCGAGTCGGAGCTGGTGGGGAAAATTATCGACGCCAAACCCGACGTCATCGCTCACAACGTCGAGACTGTCGAGCGCCTCCAGTGGCCAGTGCGCGACCGGCGGGCGGGCTACGAGCAATCACTCGCCGTGCTCCGGCAAGCAGCCGAGGAAAGCAATGCCATGACGAAAACCTCGCTCATGCTCGGCGTCGGCGAATATCACCACGAAGTCTACCAGACGATGCGCGACCTCCGGACCGCAGGCGTCGATATCGTCACCTTTGGCCAGTATCTCCAGCCCTCCCGGTCACATCTGGCGGTCAGCGAGTACGTCCACCCCGACGTCTTCGAGACCTACCGACAGATCGCCGAAGAGGAACTCGACTTTCTATACTGTGCCAGCGGGCCGATGGTGCGCTCGTCCTACCGCGCCGGAGAGCTATTCGTCGAATCTATCTTGCAGGGTGAAGACGAAGCCGTCGCTCGCAAGCGAGCACGACAGTGACCGAAAAAAGTACTCGAAAGTGAAAATCAGACCGTGATGTCCTGATGGGCGTCCAGTACGGGCACCAGGGCAGTCGAGAATTCTTCGAACCGTTCCATCGACATATCATCAGTCGTCACCCAGACGCCGAGTGAACCGGTGATAATACGTGTGAGATAGCCGTTTTCGAACATCCTAACAGTCGCCATATATTCACCGAGTTGCGTGCCGGCATATTGCTCACTCGCTTCGAATCCATTGCGTTCGATTTCGGCGAACCCAACCAGATCTGCCGTCTGGTCCAGGTCAGACCGCAAATACACCTGCCCGACTTTTTCGTTCGTGAAGTACGTAATGCTCCGGAGTTCGTCGCCGACGGCCGTCCGACAGACGCTTACCAGTTCATCGGCCAGTTCGGATTCGTCTGTGATGCTGGTCATATGTTAATATACTAACCACACACATATGAAGACACAGTCACCAAGAAGTGAGCACTCGGGAGCAGAGGGTTTCTTTTCTTTCAGGCAAGCGTATGCTAGTACAATGGGTCAGTTTACCAAGGGGTTGCTCACTGATATCGACCAGACGACAGTCGAAGTGTTCGATCTGGCCAGTCGCGAGCGAGCAAAGCAACGCGAGGGATCGAGACGGGACGCATACGAGAAGGGAATCCGCGAAGTACGGGATATCGCGGGCAGGGAACCAGCAGAAGAACTCGCCGACTGGATTCAGGAAGAAATCCGGACCAAAAAGCGGTTTCCAACGGCACGCAACGTCCGGAAACAGGGCGCGCACATCTGTCGGAACCACGGCCACAACGTCTCAACCGGGAGTTGGCTCGGCGCGTGACATCCCCCCTCGACATCAAGCACCGACAGCAATGAGGGTCAGAACACTGCGACCGAAAGAATATTCGGCTGTCGCGCTGCGATAGTCTGCGTATTACAATACGACACCGTAACGACACCATAATATCGTTGACGACGGCTTCGCTGTGCGAGTAACAAAAGAGGTCGAATGTACATGGCAACACTACAACCGGAGCAGAAATTAGAGAACGACCGCATCCAGCGAGGAGTCTCGGAAGTCGTAAACGCCGCACTGGAGACACCGTTGCGAGAGCCAATCGTCGATGCTGTCGAAGAAAAGACAGAGTTACACGAACCACGGACACCAATGGGTGAGGAAATGGGAGAGGGAGAAAGCGAGAACAGTCGGTTCATACAACTGATACAGGGGGCAACTGGCTTCGCGGTGGTGTTTGTGCTCCTGTATGCTGCACTCCGAGCACTCGAGACAGGCAGCGAGGATCGTTAGCACTCGACAGTATCGAATGTAATGCCGTACGCAGACAGTAGATACGCTGGGACACCGCCAGCACTAGAGCGGTGCAACCCAATCACACCGATGTCGCCATCCGGCGCTTGGTGATAAATAATTCCACCCGAATCGCCGGGAGCCATCTCACTTGCAAAATCGTATGCAACAGTATGAGTCGTCTCGCTACACAATCCGGTATGCCCGCTTGACGTTGCTTCGATACCCCCCGAATGAGCACAGGTCGTCTGACCGTAGCCGTGAATCTCGCTACGATTCGATTTGAGAACCTCGATCCCATCTTCGGTGACGTGTCCCGTTATTTCTCCCGAACCGTCGATAATCTCTGACGTGAACCCCTCAATGTCGGATGCAGGCGACTGTTCGATCAAGGCGAAATCGTGGTTCAAGTTCGTCGCTTCGCCGTTGACTGTCCCGATATAGGCGTCCTGAATACCGTGCCAGGCCCGGTGCCCATCGAGGTCATAACAGTCGCCATTTCCAAGGCGTTCATTCCAGAAGATGTGCGCACAGGTCAGGTAGTGCTCGGTTCCGTCATAGTAGACCGGACAGGCACCGGTCGAACCGACCTTCGATTCATCGAGCTGTTCGACGTTCAACCGACCACCAGCGGGCACGCAGTCATGAGCATCGCGGTCACAGTGTAAGTGGGGCTGTTCGTCGGATTCGACCTCGATTTCGAACTCGGCGGCAGTCCGACGGTCGATGTCCACATCACAATCTCCGTCAGTCCTCACCCGTAGTTTGTAACCGTGCATTCCGTCATACGTTGACTTGTCGCTGAGAAGGTTGACTGAACGGACGCGATCACAGTGAGCACGCACGCGCTTTCGGGCATCCCGCGCGTTCTGTAACTCCTCATACCAACCGTTGGGAACTGTCCGGTCTGCCACGACTCGTCCGTTGCCCTGCACGACGAGTGGGATCGTAACGCGATCCGTGCCACGAACCACACCAGAGAGTAAAACACTCGTCCCAGCAACCGAACGAAGCAGATCCCGTCTGGTGGTCATATCCATAGAAGAATAGTTGTTGGTTGAAAAGACTTTTTTATTGCAGTTTTCTGAGAACCGCTAATAATGAAAACAGGCGTCTCCGCCAGCCATCGTATGATCGCAATGGTTATCGCATCGTGTTGTCTATCCACCACATGCAAGGAGGAGTTCTTGACGCTGTATGGCATGTGGCCCTCTTGCTGGTCTATGCGCTTGCAGGAGCAGCGTTTGCAGGAATTGGGTTGGTTCTCGAATACAATGCCCTCGTAGGAAGTAGTGATGCGTTCGTCACCGCCTGGCTCGCTGCGCTCGGATTGCTCATGTTCGCGTTCTCGTATCTCATCTTCACCGATAAAACAGCCAAGGCGTACAGCGAGCTGCGGTCACAGACCTGACGTTCGTTTGTTTTTACGAGGAATAATTGTCGTGTTTTTCCGCGAAAACAATAAGCCACAGGCACCGGAATTGATTGGTATGCTGCTTTCAAGGTGGACTTTCTCATGAGCGTCATACAACGGGATCCGACAGACCGGATACAGATACTCACGGAAGACGGAGAGGTCCGCGAGGGGGAGACGGTACCAGACCTCGACGACGAGGAGTTTGTCGAGATGTATCGGACGATGAAACTCGGCCGGCATTTCGACCAGCGCGCGGTCAGCCTGCAGCGGCAGGGACGGATGGGAACATACCCGCCAATGTCGGGACAGGAAGCCGCTCAGGTCGGGAGTGCCTTCGCACTCGATGATGAAGACTGGGTGTTTCCGAGCTATCGCGAACACGCAGTCAGCTACGCGATGGGTTGGCCACTTGAGGAAGTCATGCTGTACTGGATGGGGAGTGAACAGCACAAAACAGCGCCGGAGGAGGTCAACATGTTCACCGTCTCGGTGCCGATTGCGACGCAGGTTCCACATGTAACGGGCGCGGCGTGGGCCTCGAAGCTGCGCGGTGAAAACAAGGCATTTCTCTGTTATTTCGGCGACGGCGCGACCTCGGAAGGGGATTTCCACGAAGGAATGAATTTTGCGGGAGTCTACGACGTGCCGGCTATCTTTTTTTGTAACAACAATCAGTGGGCGATTTCGGTGCCAAGAGAGCGACAAAGCGCAAGCAAAACACTCGCACAAAAGGCTCACGCCTACGGATTCGAAGGTGTCCAGGTTGATGGAATGGACCCACTTGCGGTCTATCAGGTGACACGCGAGGCAGTCGAGAAGGCAAAAAACCCCACCGGTGCAAACGAGGAAATCGGTCGCGCAACGCGTCCGACGATGATCGAGGCCGTGCAGTATCGTTTCGGCGCGCATACGACAGCCGACGATCCAAGCATCTACCGCGACGATGAAGAAGTCGAAAAATGGCGACGGAAAGATCCGATTCCGCGACTGGAGACGTTCCTTCGTGAGCGTGGCCTGCTCGACGACGAACGAGTCGATGCAATCGAAAGCGAAATCAAAGACGAGGTTGCGGCCGCAATCGACGTCGCAGAGGGACACGAACGGCCCGAACCCGAGGAAATATTCGCCAACGTCTACGCGGAGATGCCACAGCGTCTAGAAGAGCAACTCGAATATCTACAGCGTCTGCGCAGTCGACACGGCGACGAGGTGCTTCTGGAATAACCATGAGTCAAACAACACAAACACAGAATCTCACGCTGGTACAGGCAGTCAGAGACGGATTGTACGTCGAGATGGACCGCGACGAAGACGTGATCGTGATGGGCGAAGATGTCGGGAAAAATGGTGGTGTCTTCCGGGCGACACAGGGACTTATCGAGGAGTACCCCGAGCGAGTAATCGACACGCCGCTTGCCGAATCGGGAATCGTTGGGACGGCCGTCGGGATGGCCGCCTACGGCATGCGACCGGTGCCGGAGATCCAGTTTATGGGCTTTATTTACCCCGCATTCGACCAGATCGTCAGCCACGCTGCCCGTCTCCGGGCGCGCTCGAATGGCCGGTTCACCTGTCCGATGGTCGTACGCGCCCCTTACGGCGGTGGCATCCGTGCGCCGGAACACCACTCCGAGTCCACCGAGGCGTTTTTCGTCCACCATCCCGGCCTGAAAGTCGTCATTCCTTCAACGCCATACGACACCAAGGGACTGCTCACGGCGGCGATCCGCGACCCGGATCCGGTGATCTTCCTCGAACCGAAACTCATCTACCGGGCCTTCCGCGAGGACGTTCCCGAAGGAAGCTATACGGTCGAGTTAGGCGAGGCAGCGATTCGCCGCGAGGGAAGTGACGTCTCGGTCTATACGTGGGGGGCAATGACGCGGCCAACACTCGCGGCCGCCGACGAACTGGCCGATGAGGGAATCGACTGTGAAGTGATCGACCTGCGAACGCTTTCGCCACTCGACGAGGAGACGATCAAAGAATCGTTTAAAAAGACCGGCCGGGGCGTCGTCGTTCACGAGGCACCCAAAACCGGCGGGTTGGCCGGTGAGATTACCGCAACCATCCAGGAAGACGTGTTGTTGTATCAGGAAGCGCCAATAAATCGAGTGACTGGCTTTGACGTACCCTTCCCGCTGTATGCGCTGGAGGATTACTACATGCCAGAACCTGCCCGTATCAAAGACGGTATCCGGGAGACGGTCGAGTTTTGAGTATGACATTCGAGTACGAATTACCCGATGTCGGCGAGGGGGTTGCCGAAGGCGAGATCGTCGCCTGGCACGTCGAGGTTGGCGATCACGTCGAAGAAGACGAGGTGCTTGCGGAAGTCGAGACCGACAAGGCAGTCGTCGATTTGCCCTCGCCGGTCGAGGGAACGATCCGCGAACTCCACGCCGAAGAAGGCGAAGTCGTCGCCGTTGGGAGTGTCGTCGTCACGATTGATGTCGACGGAGAAGAGTCAGACGAAGCCGCCGAAGAATCGGAAGAGAGCGAATCAGCAGCCGAACAGACGGCCGAGGGGGAAGAACCGTCAGTCCCGAGCGGTCGTGTCTTCGCCCCGCCGAACGTCCGCCGGCTTGCGCGCGAACTCGGCGTCGACATCACGACAGTGGAGGGCTCGGGACCGAGCGGACGGATCACCGAGGGTGATGTCCGGGCCGCTTCCGAAGAAGACGAAAGTGGCGAAAAAGAAACACAAAAGTCCGCACTCACCCGCCGTAGCGACGGCGAGTCGAGCGAGCGGAAATCTGCAGTCACTCGCCGAACGAAAGAGAGTGAGGAAGGCGACCAGACTGCAGTAACTGCGAGTGCAACAGAGCGCGACCGGACACTCGCAGTCCCGGCGACGCGGAAACTCGCCCGCGAACACGATATCGACATCGATGAGGTGCCAACGGAGAAAACCCGCGACGGCGAACCCTTCGTCGAACCGGAAGATATCGAAGCTTACGTCGAATCCCAGACGGAAGCCAAAGAAGCGAGCGCTGCCGAAAAGGCGAAAGCAGTCGAGACGGCCGCCAGACCGGTAAACCGCGAGCCATACCGTGGGATTCGTCGCACCATTGGCAACCAGATGGACAAATCCGTCTCGACGATTCCACACGTCACACACCACGACACCGCGGTCATTTCGGAACTGGTCGAGACACGTGCGGAACTGAAAGAGCGAGCAACAGAACGCGGGATCAGACTGACCTATATGCCTTTCATCATGAAAGCAGTCGTTGCCGCCCTGAAAGCCTATCCCGTCTTGAACACCGAACTCGACGAGGAAAACGAAGAAATCCTCTACAAGGAGTATTACAACTTCGGGATGGCAGTCGCAACGGAAGCAGGACTGATGGTGCCGGTCATCGAAGATGTCGATGAAAAAAGTATCCTGCAACTCGCTTCGGAGGCGAACGAACTCGCAGAAAAGGCCCGCAACCGGGAGATCAGCCGCGAGGAGATGCAAGATGGCACCTTTACGATTACGAACTTCGGTGCAATCGGCGGCGAGTATGCAACGCCGATTATCAACCACCCCGAGACGGCGATTCTCGGCCTCGGGGGTATCGAACAGCGACCCGTCGCCGAAGGCGGGTCGGTCGTTGCCCGCCATACGCTTCCGCTGTCTCTCTCGATTGATCATCGCGTCGTTGACGGCGCGGAAGCCGCACAGTTTACCAACACGGTTATCGAATATCTCGAAAACCCGCGGTTGCTACTCTTAGAATAACAATGGTCGTTGGAGATGTCACAACTGGCACGGATGTACTGGTAATCGGCGGCGGACCGGGTGGCTACGTTGCCACCATCCGCGCCGGACAACTAGACCTAGATGTTACACTCGTCGAGATGGATGCCTACGGTGGCACCTGTCTGAATCACGGCTGCATCCCCTCGAAGGCGATGATCTCGGCAACAGATGTCGCTCACGACGCACGCCTCGCAGAGGATATGGGTGTGTATGCTGACCCGGCAGTCGACCTGCAGGGAATGGTCTCCTGGAAGGACCGACTGGTCACGCGGCTGACCAAAGGTGTCGAATCACTCTGTGAGAATGCGGGTGCAACGCTTATCGAGGGGCGAGCGGAGTTTGCCGGCGAAAATAAGGCACGTATCGTTCAGGAAGGCGAAGGACAGGGCTCGGAATCTATCGAGTTCGAGTACGCAGTTATTGCTACGGGGAGTAAACCAATCGAAATCCCCAACTTCGAGTTCGATGGCGAGTGTATCCTCTCTTCGCGTCATGCACTCACACTCGAAAGCGTTCCGGACAAGATGGTTGTCATCGGTGGCGGATACATCGGCATGGAACTGGCGACGGTCTATCAGAAACTCGGCTGTGACATAACGATCATCGAGCAACTGCCGGATGCGTTGCCGGCCTACGGCGAGGACGTCACGAAGGTAGTCCGCAAACGGGCTGAAGACCTTGGCGTCGACTTTCACTTTGGCCAGCGGGCAAAAGACTGGGAACAATCAGGAGAGGGAATTACCGTCCGAGCAGAAGATGAAGATGGCGAGATGACGACATTTGACGCCGAGAAGTGTCTGGTTGCAGTCGGCAGAAAAGCAGTCACGGAGACGCTCAACCTCGAAGCGGCCGGTATCGACACAACAGATGGCGTGATCGAAACCGACGACCGCGCGCGAACCAACCACGAGCACATCTTCGCAGTCGGAGATGTCGCGGGCGAGCCAATGCTTGCACACAAAGCCTTCAAAGAAGGCGAGGTCGCCGCCGAAGTGATCGCCGGCAAGCCATCAGCACTCGATTATCAGGCGATGCCCGCCGCCGTATTCACCGATCCCGAAATCGGCAGCGTCGGCATGACCGAAACCCAAGCAAAGGAGGCAGGGTTCGACCCCGTCGTCGGCCAGATGCCACTGCGTGCCTCGGGACGGGCACTTAGCCTCAACGAACGCGAGGGCTTCGTCCGCGTGGTCGCCGACAGCGAAACGGAGTTCATCCTCGGCGCAGAAATCGTCGGACCGGAAGCGTCAGAACTGATTGCAGAACTCGCACTGGCAATCGAACTCGGGGCGACACTCGAAGACGTGGCTGCCACGGTCCATATCCACCCCACGCTCGGCGAAGCAGTCCACGAAGCGATCAAAGGTACTCGTGGTGAGAGTATCCACTACTGATTTACCTAACTGAATAGGATACTATTTACAACAACTACGAGAACTAGTTAGGTATAGATACTATTTTGGTTGGGATACTTTCACCGAGTATGAAACTCGACTCCCCTGACCAGAGCTGGGACGTACGCACGGAAGGAGCGACCGTGGTTGTTGAACTCCCGAAGGGCCTCGAACTCGACGAGAAGGCAGGCAAGCAAATAAACGAGGCTTTCGCCGAAGCAGTCGGGAAAGCACACACCGATACTGTCCTGACGCTTCTGTTGGTCGAGAACCCAATGAGTTCGGGATTGTTCGAGGAGGTAAAACGTGGTTCGGAACTCGCCGCGAAAAACGGCATCGACCGCTGGGCAATTACAGTCGAGAAGCAAATCAAAGGGATGGCATTCGAGAGCAACCTCGACGGGCTCGATACTGCGGTGTTCGAAGACGAAGACGCTGCCCGCGACTGGCTGAACTAGCCAGCAGGTTGGTCCGGATTCGATTTTTGTTCGGGTGGTGGGCTCCGCTCAGAGAGTAACTGGACAGTCTCGACGAGCAGCGCCACGACCAGCGGGCCGATGATAATCCCAAGCGCACCGATTGTCAGAATACCGCCGACGAAACCAACAAAATACAGCGTCGGAGAAAGCTCGCCGGCGTAGCTTGCGAGTTTCGTTCGAATCAGTGCATCCGGTGTGAGTGCGATAAAGACCAATCCGAGCACGAGCATCGCAATACCCCGGACGGGCATGCCGAGTAGGATATCGTTGGTCGCAAGCGCGACGACGAGCAGACTCGGGCCGACGATGGGGACAAACTGCAACATGCCAGCGATTGCTGCGAGCGTCAGCGGACCGCTGTAGCCAAGCAGCCAGAAAATAACCAGCCCGATCAGGAAGGTGGCGAGCGCCGTCGTGGCCTGAAGAACGTAGATACCGAACAGCGTCTTCCGTGTCTGGACGTGGAGCCGGCGGATGATATCGTGGTACTGGTCGGGGACGAGCGCATAGATTGCCCGTCTCGCCTCGCGTGGCTTGTAGAGGATACCGTACAACACCAGTGTAAACAGGACGATCTGAAAGATCAATCCAGGGGCAGCAACAGCCAGATCGACAGCAACGTCTCTTATCGCATCCTCTGCAGCATCGATGACGGGTTGTGTCTCGATTTCAGTCGTTTCACCGGCAATTGTAAAGGTAAATGAATCCGGTAGCGTTTGTAACACCTCGATAAACTGCTCGCGGCGCTGGTAGACGGCAAGCGCGAGTGGCGCGATAATCAGCGCAACGACAATAAACGCCGTCAGGGTCGCAACACCGCTTGCGACCCGGTCAGATGCACCGCGACGAGCAACCCATCGCTTGATCGGATAGAGCACGTAGGCAACCGTGATCGTAAACACGACCGTCTGCAAGACGGCACCGAGAACGAACGCGGTCAGCAACAAAAGCACCAGCAATAGCCCACCGAGAACGATCTGTCTATTCCGGTCCATGGGCGAATCACTCTGGCCCAAGAAAAAACAGTTGGGAAAGTCTCGACAGCGGTCGATCCATTCAAGTAGCCCGGTTCGACATGATCTGTATGGTTTCGACTCTCGTGACGGATATCGCGCTTGGGGTCTACCTGGGCTTGCTCGCGGGCATTTTCCCCGCTGTTGTTGCATTCGCGCTTGGCTTTGGCTTCCGATATATGACTGGGGTCAGTATTCCCGGGCTCGGTGTCGTCGTCCTCGCGGGCGCACTTGCGGGTATCTCCGGAGGGTTACTCGGCCTGGTCGACGAAGAACTCGCCCAGAGTAGTGCTGGTATCACCGCGTTTCTGGTCGTACTGATGCTCTCGCTGTGGGCACACAGCCAGGGTGACAAACTGGGTGCAACAGTCCCCCGGCATCTCACGCTTACGGGGTTGCGACAGGCTGGACTGTCGACGGACATTCTCACACGTGTCGATAGCTACGGGCAGATACGGATCAAGCCCGTCGGGGCAATCGGTGACATCGAGGGCTATCCACAACTGCCCGAGGAGACACGCAAGACGCTCCGAGAAGGCTCCTGGAAATTCCCCGCGGCGCTATCGATCCAGGAGCTAGAGACACGACTCGCCGAAAAGCTCCTCTCGGAGTATGACCTCTCTGAGGTCACAGTCTCGATAAACGCCGACGGGCTTGCAGAGATCAGCGCCGCCCCGGAGACGGGTGGTCTCTCTCGGCGTGTTCCATCCGGAAAACGGGCCGCCTCAATCGGGACATTGCTCCCGACGGGGCTGGCTGTCGGTGATAACGTGCGACTCGACCTTGCCAGTGGGTCGGTAACGGGAGAGGTTGTCAGCGCCCGGACGGGAAAGCCGGAAACAGAATCGAAAGAACCCGAACCAACCCCGACGGATGTCGAGGTGAAACCCGACGGCGGAACGGAAACGGAGACAGCCGAGAAGCTACCACACGCGCCGACGACCGACGGCGGCGACGGCTCGGTTACAGTCGCACTCTCACCCGAACAGGCCCGGCAGGTCATCCGCGAAGAGACTGCCAAGGTAACTGTCCAGTCGCGTGGGAAAAGTCGCGAGTACGAAGCACTCGATGTACTCCAGCGCGATGGAAACCAGTTTCGGCTCATGACTGTCGAAGAAGACGGCCCCTTCGACGGTGTGACAATCGGCGAGATGAGCATCCGCGACGAGTACAACGTCGCAATTCTCGCTATCCGACGGAAGACAGAGCGGATCGTCGCCCCGCGTGGGTCAGCACGACTCGAAGCAGGTGACGAACTCATCGTGACGGGCAAAGCAGACCCACTCAAGGCCTTTCATAGTGATTGTTGTGAGTAGTTTCGTGACCGTGTCTGGTGAATGGGTAGCTCGCAGTCTGGCCCCGGCGAATACTTACATATGTGAGTAGTTTATGAAAATATTAGATAAATAAACTTTCCAGAATGCGGTTCATCTGAATTTTATAATTACCGAGATGTTCAGATTATAGGTGGTGCTGTTTTAGATCCGCCAAGTGGTTCGAATCACCGCTATTCAACAGAGTAGAAACGAATGTTCACTAATTTGGAGGTCACTGATGCAGTCCCCTCAAACGAAGATCTTCCGAGCCAAACCGTGATATGTATTTTTTACCACTGCCTGTCGATATAATTATTGAGAATGGGATTAGTGTCACTTCAGAAACCTTTTTGATGGAAGAGTATATCATACTGGTCAGTGGGATATACAATACGGGAAACTGGTGGAAAGTGGACTGCAATAATCTTTGCAACATTAATGGTGACGTCGTTGATTGCCATGCCCGCACTTGCAAGTGGACCAGCGACTACAGCAGACCGGGAGTTGAATAATGGCCACGATTCGTTGTTGAATCCTGGAAATAATGGGGAAGGAAACGGTCCATCAAATAATGGCCCGCCGGGTGAAAATGGGCCACCAGACAATGATGGTCCACCTGGCCACGACCGTGGTGAGGCCGCGAACGTGACGCTCCCTGAATTTGATATAAACGACACAATAGAATTGTTAGCTGCCGCGCGTGAGGATATTGAGTCCATTGAAGGGGAAGAGGAAACAGCAACTCAAAACGGAGCGATTTCTGCACTTAATAAATCAATTAGTGAGTATCGCGCGCAGACATTCCCTGACTCTGAAGCGGCATTCACTTACCAGAGAGATGCTTATATTGCAACACTAGATTTACTTGAAACAGCTGATGATAAAAACACAGTCGTTACAGCAAATGAATAAATAATCACTGCCAGCAATCTAAGTGCTCGTCTTACTGTTCGAAATGCCTATGAAGCAGTTGAGGATAACGAAGATGAGTTTGATAACCCTGGACAGCGACAACAGGCAGAAAGCAAGCTTGGAAACGCTGCCGCTGCACTTGAACGCGGTGACAGTGCGTCAGATGAACAGGCAATTTCTCATTATCGTAACGCTTGGCAGCAAGCTGAAAAAGTTATAGATACTGTTGAACAGCACACAAAACCGGAAGTGTCTCTTGATCACGGGCCTGCGATTGAAGAAAACGGCACTTTTTCTGTTCGCATACAGCTTTCGGTTGATGATATTCGCGCATACGCTTACGAGGACGCGACCCTAACACTTGACGATGGAAGCACCGAGACGGTCTCTCTTCAAGACGGTCATTTCTCTACAGCGCCAACAACTGGTTTTGTATCTGTCGACCTTGGTGAAGAGGTCGGGAACAGGACAATAAATCTCGCTGCAGAGCGCGATGGTGTTCAAAGTATTGAAGAAACATTTGACCTTACGATTGATGAGGAGAATGTTGTCCCTGAACGCCCTGGTCCTGATGAGTATAACGAAGTAACAGCGGTAGATGAAGAGTCTGGTGTCGTCGTTGAAAGCGGTGGTGACGGCCTCTCAGAGGCAGATCTCAGCGTAACGGATCACACACCTGAACAAAACCAGACTGATGAGATGGACTATTTGGCGGGTCCTATCGTCCAAATTGAAAACCAGACTGAGGTGGATCAAGCAGAAATCACTCTGCCAATTGATGAGTCTGTCGAGAACCTCGATAATTTGTCTGTATTCCGATGGGAGCCTGCTGATTCAACCGGTTGGGTGCCAGTTGAAACGACAATTGATGCACAAAACCGCACTGCAGCTGCACAGACTGAGTCCTTTTCTAACTGGGCAGTTTTCGATGAGTCCACTTGGGAAAGTGCACAAAAAGAGACTATTTCACTCGAAGAGAGACATGTTGTCGGAAATCTGAATGGTAAAACGGATGGTAGTAGTTGGGCTGATGGCGGCGATCTAGAAACAGATTGGTATAGGTACGATGATTCAACGTGGGAAATTGAGGAGGGCACAGCGGGTCTTGTTGACACTCCTGGCGATAGTCGCTCAGGGGTATACAGAAATGATAATATTGACTTAGATGTCAATGATGAACTCCACGTCTCTTTTGAAGGGTACTTTGATTCTGCACAGATGGACGAGCATGAATTGACTCAAGCTGTTGCATTATTGAATAGTGAGGAACAAGAAATTAACCCGGAACAACTCATCTTAGCAGCAGAAGTTGGAAGCGAACAAGAGTCTGCCTCTACAACTTCCAAAATTCGCCGTGGTTCACTAATTCGGTTCGGTTCACAAGCTGATACTTCAACTTGGATGTGGGGGGACGTGATTGATGAACATGAGATAGATTCCTTGGAGGGACATCTGCCCACCAACGAGTGGATCAGTGTTGATCTCTGGTACCAGCCCGAAGAGGAAGAATGTCGCCTTGTTGCCGAGTGGACTGACTCAGCTATCGAGCAGACTGCCGAAGCTGAGGACTGCCATGAGGATCTTGACGGAACGACTGTCGAATCCGTTGCTATTGGAGGGGTGTTGACTGATGATAAAAATGAAATTCGTCTACGCAACGTTGCTATTGAAACAGGGGGTAGTACCGACCAGCCAACCACTCCTGACGACATCGAATTGAAAGACACAAACAACGATGGCATCCCCGATGTCGTTGCGGAAGCGAATCCGGTGCTTCTTCCAGCTCAGACTCTGACCGCTATGGGGGAAGAGCAGGACCGGATCAATATTGATCCTGTGTTAGAAGACACAACGGGTGACGGTCTATCAGATAGTGAGACGATTGATGTCTCTTATGATATCTCCCGCGAAGATGGCGAATGGATGCTTGAGACGTGGGTTGAGGAGGCAATAGCCCACCCAGGTGAATACGATACGGCTGGTAATGGACTGTCAGATTATGAAGAAGTTCAGATCGGCACAAACCCATGGCAAGCAGACACGTCTGGTGACGGATTGATTGATCTGGTGGACCCGAATCCTCTTGAGAAATCGGTGCCACCAGAAGTTACCGTTGACGTTCGTGAAAAGTTCGACGGCCGAATAGAAGTTGAAGTAGTGGTAGAACCGTTGGGTGAATCCGATGGTGTTGAAGAGGCGACACTGCGTGTCCTTGATCCTGGTAACAGTCTGCCTTCGTGGCTTGGTGGCGGTTCAGAGTGGGTTGATACATCGGTCAGTGATCGCGACGGAGATGCGAAATTCTCGATTATCAACAATCGGGTACCGGATGAAATCGAAGTAAGCGCTCTCGATAACAAAGGACATCGGACTGAAATAGAATACGATGTCGAATCGGAGAGTTTGACAGGGACTGTTGGTGTTTCTGCTCTTGGCGCAGCCACAGCCTTCCCCAGCGGAGCGGCGAAAGGAGGGCTTGCTGGTTCGACCACTCTCAACCCATCTGGTGTTGCAGGAGGTATCGTTGCAGGAGGGGCCGCCGCTGCAACCAAGGTTGCTATACTCGAAAGCCAATCAGAACCGGCGGTTCATTCCGGCACACCCGAATACAGTGTTGCAACGTCCACTCCCAAGCTAGAGCTTTCCGTCCCTGAACTTACCCACCCGACGATCCAACTGCCATCTGGGGCGTCTTATAACCACGAACAGCTAGAGCGCGACCGCAAACACGGCTGGGAGCAAATCACAGAACTGCCGGGGATCAACAGCATCGGCGCTGTCGAAGAAGTGATCCGGAACCCGAACGCTGTCAGAGAGGATGGTCGGTTCGAGCGGGTGATTGGCGACAATCCTGGTGGCAACGGACTGGTAGACTTACGGATAATTGGCGGGACAATCGTTGCGGCCGACCTGAGTCGACCTGTCGAGCATGACAGCACGGAATCGAATTGTCACGCGGAAGATTTTGAAGTAGAAACTGACAATTCCCGTGGGGAAGAAGGAAATCCAGAACATACCCTCCGGGATGAAAAACCTGTAAACGATCGAAATACACTCGATGATATCATTAAAAACCCAGATCAAATACTTGATTTCGGAGATCGGCGGTATCTGATTAAGGCCTTAGATGATGGAGCGAGTGTACTAAGACTTAACAAAAATCACAAATATGATTCCGTATATGAGCTCATCACCCAGTTAACAGGTGAGAATGATGGCCTCTTTGATTCGATTGATGACGCAATTGATGGAGTTATAGATGAGGATGGACACAAACCAACAAAGGAGATTGATTGTTGATACATGAAAAAACAAGCATATTGTCTCATTGACCAAGCTAAAGGTCTGAGAGAACAAGGAAATATTTCACAAGCAGGTCAAGTGTACAGAGCCGCGGCACACGAATATGCTGGCGAAGTTACTGAATATAATTTTCCTAGTTCAGATATGACAGCATCTGCACTTAGATCGTTACTCTGGGCTACTACCTGCTATAGAATAGCTGGTAAAGAACCCAAAGTTCAGAACAGCTGTGACCTGGGTACTCTGTTGGCTGTAGATTACATGGAGTTCATCGAACAACACGATATTAAACCGGGTTCATTCAATGATGTCCGAAGGGGAGGATGGCCCGAATTTATCGGTGACTTGCGAACAATTGCAAAAAGAACCGATGCGAATGAAGCCTACGATGAAGCACTGGAAATCTACAACCGTTGCGATGAGTGGGAATTCGTCATGGGAGAAGGCGAACACATGCGATTAGCCAGTTACTTTCGCAGTGTAAAACGAGGCCTTGGAATTAACATCCCGCGAGACGCACCCGAGCAAATGCCATTAACTGGGATCACCTTTGCAGATTGGCTCGAATACAAACGGGAACGGCTTCCTGATCTTCTCGATCAACTTGAAGACCAGGGTGAATGGCCTACCAGTAGTACCGACTGAGAAGGATTTCGGGAATAATTTATAATAGTAGAGGGGTATTTCTATTTATGATCAAATGTAAGTACTTAGGTATTTATAGGAAGTATAAAGGAGAAACTTACATATTTCCTTGAAGAAAGAGGCTACCTAAGTCAATCAATTTACCCCGATTAAAATGAGTAGGGAAATTAAACTGTGGAAAATATACTAGTATCAAGATTATGTCATATATTAATCGCTATAAAAAAACAGCACAAGAACTATTCGAAATGGGTGAACTAGAAGCTGCTGGAAAGTATTACATAGCAGCTTCAAATGGTTCATTAATGGAATTTCGTCGATTGCCT
>LKMJ01001998.1_pt1 | contig 18500 bp, 19 predicted proteins | sample 643391 | NCBI WGS metagenome assembly LKMJ01 (sample SAMN04112250, study PRJNA286221) | soda lake metagenome | biome: soda lake; feature: Kulunda Steppe; material: water; isolation source: sample PL-Br10 brine of Picturesque Lake | place: Russia: Kulunda steppe | collected 2010-07 | reverse complement strand
TGATCTGAATAATTCGCCCGAAACCGCGGTCACGCATGCCATTAATCACGGCACGGGTCATGTTGAATGCGGAGGTCAGATTGGTGCGGATCACCGCGTCCCAGTCCTCGGCGGTCATTTTGTGCAAGGTGCCATCCCGGGTAATGCCGGCATTGCTGACCAGCACGTCCACCGGCCCGATGGATTCCTCCACCTCCGCGACACCCGTCTGACAGGCATCAAAATCGCCCACATCCCACTTGCGAGCCGGAATGCCGGTTTCGTTGGTGAATGCCGCGGCCTTTTCGTCATTGCCTTGATAGGTGACCACCGCCTTGTGTCCCGAATGGACCAGTGCCTGTGCAATGGCTGCGCCAATGCCCCGGGTACCGCCGGTAACCAGTGCCACTCTCGCCATGGGATGCCTCCTTTTTGGAATGCTTTAGCCCTTCGTCCTGACCATACCGACGCCGACGGGGTGGTGACCAGACACAATGCAGCATTGGCATTTCAAATGCCGGGCGCGACGGGCACAATCTCGCTTTCTGACCGAACTGCTTCGGAGAGACATGAACGCGAGCGTCGATAATCGGGTGCGTGGGGTGCAGGCCGGCGGACAGCGGGGCCTGCTTCGCGGCAGTTTCAAGGGACTGGAAAAGGAAAGTCTGCGCGTCACCCCGGATGCCCGCGTATCCCAGCGCCCCCATCCCCGGGGCCTGGGATCCGCGCTTTGCCATTCGCAGATCACCACGGACTATTCCGAAGCGCTGCTGGAATTCGTCACGCCGGCATTTCAGGACAGCGAAGATGCCCTCGCCCGTCTGCACGCGCTGCATCAGTACACCGCCCGGGTGATCGACGACGAAATCCTCTGGGCGACCAGCATGCCTTGCCTGACCGACGGCGACGCCAGCATCCCCATTGCCGACTATGGCCACTCCAACATCGGCCAAATGAAGCATGTCTATCGACGCGGCCTTGACTGGCGTTATGGCCGCGCCATGCAGGCCATCGCCGGCATTCATTTCAATTATTCGTTCAGTGAGCCGTTCCTGCGGGCGGTTCAGGCCAGTGAAAATGACCGCCGGGAATTTGCCACCTTTCGCTCGGACTTTTATTTCCGCCTGATCCGCAATTTCCAGCGCTATGGGTGGCTGGTGCCCTTCCTCATGGGCGCGTCCCCGGCGATCTGCAAGTCCTTTACCGATGGCCAGAACCTGGACTTCGAAAGTTTCTCGCCACGAACGTTCTACACCCCCTATGGTACGTCGCTGCGCATGAGCGATATTGGCTACAAAAACAACGCCCAGGCCGCGCTGAACATCAGCTACAACGACTTGGACTCCTACGTGAACAGCCTTCGGCATGCCATTGAGACGCCGGACCCGGAGTACGCTCGCATTGGCACCCGGGTCGCCGGCGAGTGGCGCCAGCTCAACAGTAATGTTCTCCAGATTGAGAACGAGTACTACAGTTTCGTGCGGCCCAAAGCGGCTGCCCGCTCCGGTGAACAACCCACCTGCGCACTGCGCCGCGCCGGGGTGGAATACGTCGAGATCCGGGCGCTCGACCTGGATCCGTTCTCTCCGATTGGTATCACCGATGATCAGACGGATTTCCTGGAAATACTCCTGCTTTTCTGTCTGCTCTCGGATAGCCCGGCCATCGACGCCGCAGAGCAGAGCCGCATCAACGCCAATCAGGGCCTGGTGGCCCGCGCTGGCCGGGATCCCGAGCTGAAACTCCATCGCGCCGACGGTGAACGGGTGGGTCTGAGAGACTGGGCGCGGGAGATATTTGACGGCATGGCCGGGCCGGCCGAGCTACTGGACGAAGTGCATGATCAGCACCACTATCGGCAAGTTCTCTCCCGGTACCGAGAGCGCATCGACGATGCGTCACTGACACCCTCAGCCCGGGTGCTGGAGGTAATGGATCGCAACCACGAGGAGTTCGTAGAGTTTGGCCTGCGGGTCTCTGCCGATCATGCCGATACCCTTCGTCGCCAGCCGCTGGACCCCTCCATGGCCGCCGCGCTGGAGGAGGAGGCCGCCGAATCCCTGGCGGAGCAGGCTCGCCTGGAAGCCATGGACGAACCCCCCTTTGAGACATTTCTGGCGGCCTACTTCGCCCAGAAGCCGACGTGCGGTAGTTGATTGGACCTCGTCAGACCGGTTGACTGAATAGCGCCACGACAGGGACGTCGTGGCATGCCATCACAGGGATGGGGTTCATGCTCAGTCAATCACCACTCATTGCGATTGCGGCGTTTGCGGCCTCCAGCCTGGGGGCGGCGGCGCTCGCCGTTCTCGGTCCGGCGGCGATTGAGGGCTACCGGCGCCATATGAACGACGAAGTGGGCGGTCAGCTGCGGGCCCAGTTCATCAACATGCCGACTTCCCGACTGGTCATGGCGGCCTTCGTCAGTGCGGGGCTGGTCCTCATCATCACCCTGCCGCTACTGCCCTGGCCCGTGGCGGTGGGTCTTGGCCTCGCCAGTCTCGCCGCTCCGCGTCTACTGGCGGGGTTCATCCGCACTCGGCGCCAGCAAACCCTGATTCGCCAATTACCGGATGCCCTCCAGGCTCTGGCCGCCTCACTACGGGCCGGCAGCAATCTCAGTCGGGGGCTCGAGCTGGTCTCACACCGGCAACCGCGTCCGCTGGCCGAGGAGTTTGCCCTCATCATCCAGCGGCAGCGTCTGGGCGAGAATCTGGAACCGATACTCGATGACCTCCATCGTCGTATTCCCACTGAAGAGATCGCGCTTCTCCGAAGTGCCATTCTGATCACTCGCCAGGTCGGCGGTGATCTCGCCAGCATTCTCGACAGCCTGGGGGCGACCCTGCGGGAGCGGGCTGCCGTGGAAGATCGGGTACAGGCGCTAACGGCGATGGGTCGAATGCAGGGCCGGGTGATGGCGCTGCTGCCGGTGGGCATCGGCGCGATGTTGTATCTCCAGCAACCGGCCCTGATGAGTCAGCTTTTCACGACGCTGGCCGGTCAGGCCCTTTTGGCGGTGATTGGCGTGATGACCGTGGTCGCAACCCTCTGGATCCGTCGCATCGTCCGAATCGATGTCTGAGATCGGCGCCACGACCATCGCCGGATTGCTCGGCCTCAGTGCGGCACTGCTCGCCCTGAGTCTGGCGGAACTGCTCCGTCCGGCGAACTGGCAAAGCCGGGATACCTGGCGGGACCCGGCCCCGGCGTTGTTCCGCTGGTTGCTCCCCATCGCCCGAATCCTCGCCACCTACCGGCGGATGCCCCCCCAGCGGGCCAGATCACTGCAAAAGGCGCTGGACCGTGCCGGCGTTGGCTATGCGATTCTGCCCGGCGAGCTGCAGGCTCTGCAGGCGCTACTGGCCCTGGTCGCAGTGGCTCCGGGCATGGGAGCGGCACAAAGTCTGAACCTGACGGCCGATCAAGCCTGGTCCCTCACTGTGCTGGTCATCCTGTTGGGGTCTTTTTACCCCAAGCTCTGGCTGCGCGAGCAGGCCCGGCGCCGTCAGCGAACGGTCGCTCGGGAGTTTCCGGCCCTGCTGGAGCTTCTCACCCTGTCAATTCGCGCTGGACTGGGCTTCAGCGCAGCACTCAATCAGGCGATCCGCTTTTTGCCCCAGGGACCATTGCGCCAGGAGTGCCAACGACTCAGCCGGGAGATCCGCACCGGCTCGAGTCGCCATCAGGCACTGGAAGGGCTCGCCGACCGCACCGATCTCGCTGCCGTGAAAAGCTTTGTGGCCGCTTTGATTCAGGCCGACGAGACCGGCGCCGCCATTAGCGATGTTCTGGGCGAGCAGGCCCGCCAACGCCGCCGGGAGCGCTTTGCCGCGGCGGAAAAACGCGCTAACGAAGCGCCGGTTCGCATGCTGTTGCCGCTGGTCACCCTGCTGTTCCCGGTGACGTTTCTCATCATCGGCTTCCCCATCGCTTTGCAATTCCTGAACCTTGGGGATCTGCGGTGAGTTGGCGCAGGCTGGAGCGATTGAAACTGGCAAGCGCCCGGGAGCCCGGCCGGCCGCTCACGATTTACTGCGCCCGGTCGTTTCGACACCGCCTTGTAGGTCTGCTGGGCACAAAACAGCCCCCGGAAGCCCACGAAGCATTGATGCTATCCCCGGCGGGCAACGTTCACACCGTCGGAATGCGCTACTCGCTCACCCTGGTTTATCTAAGCGCCGATTGGCAGGTCCTCGCCATTCATCCGGCGATACCCCCCGGGCGAGTGATCAGAGCACCCCGGAGGGCTCGCCACTGCCTGGAGATGAGCCCCACCCCAATCTGGTACCCGGCTGCCGGTGAGCATCTACAGGAGGCGATAACACAACCATGACACCCCGATCCCCTTTGAGAACGCTGCTGATGGCTTTCTGGCTGAGTTTGACGGGTTGCGCCGCCACCGGTCACTCCACCAGTGGCAATACGCCCACCGAACCCGTTATCGAAGATCTAGAAGCGGCGGACCAGGCCATGGAACGCGGAGACCTCGACGAGGCCGAGCGGCTTTACCGCGAGCTGACCGGCGAGGCACCCGACCTGATTTCACCGCAGTTCCAGCTTGGCGTTATTGCCTACCAGCAGCGACGCCTTGACGATGCACGTCGCGCCTTCGAAGCTGTTCGCGATCGGGATAGAGGGCATGTACTGGCGACTCACAACCTCGCCATTGTTCATCTTGAAGCGGCCCGGCAGCTGCTGCTGGAGCATCAGCGACTGGCTCCCGTGAGCGCGCAACGACCGACCCTGGTGGAGGTTCGCCGTGCCCTCCATCAGCTCGGCGAGGACCACACCGCCGCGCACTGACCCGCGTGCACGGATCTCTCGCCGGCTTGCTGGTGATTCTGGCCCTGCCGCCGCTGGAGCTGGGCCTGGCCGGTCTGTTCTGGCTTGTCCCCTGGATCATGGGCCTGGCCAGTCCCCTGATGCCTCGCCTGCTCCACACCCTGCCTTTGACCCTGGCCCCGGTGTTCTGCGTCAGCGCTGCGGCGCTCACCGAAGCGCCACTGACCGTTGCTGCCCTGATAACGGTCACCCTTGCCCCGTTCATGACCGCCGCCTGCCTCGCCGCTGACCGATCCGGGCGCAGCAGTGGCTTCCGGATTCTGTCAGCCATAATCGTCCTTGTCCTGATGCTGCATGGGTTGCGGTATTCAGGGTCGCCGGTTTCCCTGACCCTGCCGGCGACGCCGATGCCCGGCATGGTCCAGATCGTCAACACCCTCGGCCTGCTCGGCTCGGATTTCGTACTCGGTCTACTCCAGGCCAGCATCGCCCTCGCCCTCAGGCGCATCCTTAATGGCCGCGGTCTTCGATCGGTGGCCTTTAGCTGCCTTGCCAGTGGCTGTTTGCCGTTGATGGTATTGGCTGGTGCCTACGGTAGTGCCGCACCAGCACCCGCCAGCACCGATTCCGTCCCATCAATCCGGATTGCCCTAATGGAGACCCGGCTGAGTGGGCTGGAGCGCGACTGGATAGCCGCCGACGGTGTCCTCGAGGACATCCTCCAGCGACAGGCCCGCTGGAGGGACCTGGCAGAGGCGGCCGGGGCGGACTGGATTGTCTGGCCGGAGTCGGCAACACCCGGGTACCGCCAACCGCCGGTCGCGGAAGCGCCAGAGAGCCCCGAGGTCGAATCCCGACAGCGTCGACGTCAATCCGTGGAAATCCGTCACACTTACGTCTATCAGGGCCCGGGGCGGCTGGGCAGCGCCGGCATTGCGCGCTCCGGTGAAGGATCCATTCAACGCGTCGAAAAGGTGCGACCGCTTGTATTTGCCGAGCATTATCTAACCCCCTCGGCGGGCGAACTGCCGCTAGTGGACCTTGATGGTGTCCGCGTCGCGATCCTGATCTGCTCCGATACCCTGCGCCAGGGAACCATCGAGCGGATCCAGCAGGGCAAGGCTGAGCTGATCGTCAATCTCAGCGGCACGGCGCTGGCCGCAGGACCCCGGCTGGCGACAATCCATCGCTGGGCCACCCACCTGCAAGCGGCCAATGCCAATATCCCGGTGGTAGTGGCCGAGAACGGTAAGCCGGGTGATCTGCTCCGGCCGGATGGGCGCTGGACAACCACCAGCACGGCGGAGCGGATGCCCTTTCGTCTGGTGACAATGACCATGGACACCAATGACCGGGAAAAACCGCTGTCCATTACCGTCATCGCCGCGATTGGGGTGCTGGCAACATTAGGGGGTGCCCACCGGATCAATCCGGCTACCATCGCCAGCCACACCGGCAACCGGACGGCGGGACTGGCTGTCCTTTTTTGCCTGCTGGTCCTTATCGTGGCCACCCCGGATCGGGGCTCAGCCCCGGAATGGCTCGCGCCGGGGTTGACTTACGGGGCAGCCACCTCGGCATTGAACCCGGACCAGGGAGCCGTGGCACTGATAGCGCGGCAATTCGGCGTACCCGCGCACTGGCGAGATGTGCCCGAAAGTCGCACGCGCAGCCTCCGCTGGCTCTGCGAAACCGTCGGGGTCATCGCCGAGGGCCGAGGGCCGGTGGCTGCGCCGGCGTATGGCTTGCTTCTGCAGGATGACCGGCTGCTGGCCGTACGCAAGGAAGCGACCGGCCATACCTTCCGTTTCGATCCGGTCACTGGCGGATTCCACCCCGTCGACCCCGACTCCGCGATGATCCAGTGGCTGCAGGCCGCTAATTCCCGTGAAAACTGCCGCTCGGCAGGAATGACCCGCTAATGGACTGACGGTACTGGTGGCGTCAGAACCCCGCCGATAGCCTTTTTCCCACACCGACAAAGGAGGTCATCCATGTCACAAAAATCCCGGCTCCGAATTCGCCAACTCGGCCAGGGCATGTCCGAGTACATCATCATCACGGCTTTGATCGCCGTCGCCGGCATCGGCATCTTCTCAGCATTCGGCGATACCATCGCCAACCAGGCGGCGGCCATGGCTCGGGAAATGGCCGGTCAGGACGGCAGCGAACAAATCGAGCGGGCCGAGAGTGACTCGGATCGGGCGGCCAGCCGGGCCTCCCAGCAGACCACGCTGCAAAACTTCGATGCCCAGAACTAGGCATGACCGCGGTCAGGTCCTGCCGGTATTACTGGCAGTGATTCTGGTCACTGTTGTGATACTGCTCGCGACACACCGGATGAGCCAGGCGGTTCATCAGTCCACGGTTGTGGTCAACGCCGCCGATGGTGCCGCCTACAGTGCGGCGGTATGGACGGCGCGACGCATGAACCTGCTGGCTTATAGCAACCGCGCCATGGTGGCCAATCATATCGCCGTTGGACACCTGGTGGCCTACATCAGCTGGCTACGCTACGCCGACAGCGCCATCGACCGAATTGCCCGGCTCGCCCGGTACTTGCCCGGTGTGGGTACTGCTGTGGCTCAGGGCCGTGAGGTGGTCCGTCGCGCGCGGATACTGGCCGCCACGACCAGCGGCGTTATGATCCGCGGTCTCGATGGGCTGAATAGCCTTTACGCCACCGCCCAGCTGGACCTCCGCCGGGAAATCATGCCCTGGCATCTCAACACCATCATGCGTGAAGTCGCCGCCGGGTATGGGTCCGGACTCGACGTCAATCGCATGAGCCATCTAAGTCGAATCCCTTCACCCTACCGTCAGGCCGCTCAGGGCCTGCTCGGGGGATGGGCTGTGAACATGTCACGTCACGTCAGCGCCGATCGGCCCGGCCGTGACAACCGGCACTTCTCCCGGATTCTGGGCGAGACCATTAACCACGACACTGATCTTTCACGCTGGATTCGCGGCCAGCAAAACACTGGGTCCCCCCGCTTCGGCACCGGAGGCCGAACCTGGTCGAGCCGCATTCCACTGCTGATCCGCTTTCGAAAGCAGGGACCCACCAACATCGCCGACAATCCATCAGCCGGCGGCTGGCGGTCTGCCGACCGGCTGCAGTACGGAGAGTACGACGTGACGAAGCTGCGGTGGGGGAGCTGGCGCACCCTGGCGAGCGGACGTGCCGACGCTGCGGAACTCGCAGGGGGTTACCGGGGGGTTCGGCGTTATCAGCGGCTTTCGGATGGCATCCGGGAAAACCGAAGTTTCCGTATTCCGGCGTTGGTCAGCTCCCTGCCCTCTGGGGAGACTGACGGCAATGGCCATCACCATCATCTCAGCACCGCCAAGGTACGCTACCAGCTGCCAGAGGCCTGCCGCAGCGCCCGTCAATGCCCACGGCAGAGTGACCTCGCCAGTCTTTTCAATCCCTACTGGCAAGCGCAGCTCGTGAATGCAGCGGAGTTGGCGCTGTGAAGCTTCAACAGAGTCAATACCGATCAGCCCTCCAGCGTGGCAGTGCATTCAGCGAGGTGATTCTCAGCCTGCTGGTGCTGATACCGGCATTCTGGGCCGTTGACCATCTCGGCCGACTCGCCGAGATTCAGCGGGACACGACCATGGGTGCCCGCTATGCGGTTTGGCAGAACCTCGCGACTCCACCGGGAGAAGCGATCAGGGACAACGTCGTAACGGAGGTGCGCGACAGGATTCATGGCAATGTCCTCGCACCCATAGTGGCCATCGAAACCATCGAGCAGGACGGCTACAGCCACAACGCCCTGCGAGAGGGCGGCCGGAAGACACTTGTCGCTGACACGGAGGCGGGAGGCATTCGGGCGCGTAATCTGCGCAGTGAAGAGGCGGGCCGCCTGAGCGGCGATGGACCGGGTGCTGCCCTACTGGCGCAGGGCCGATTCATGCCCGCTGGCGTTCGGCTGGCCGGACTTTCCTCGGACATGCTGGGGCTGGCGGACGCACCGCTTGTCGCCCATGAACAGAGCGTCACGCTTTCCCTCGATGATGTGCCCGGGCATCCGGACACCGATAGCTCCGCCCCGCAAATCACCGCTTCAGCGGCGCTGCTCACCGAATCGTGGGCAGCCCAATCCGACCGCGAATATCAGCGCCGGACTAACCGGATTGTTGCGAGCCAGCCGGTGGATGTTTTCACGCGGCCGGCACGATTCATTGGACGTTTTCCAGTTTTCAGGGAGGGAAGATATGCCGCAGGCACCGACTTTGTACCGCCATCCGTCGTTCACTGACCGTATCTGGACACTGCTGATTACCGGGCTGGTGCTGTTGGTGGGACTGTCCCTGCCCTCCAGCACCGATGCGTCCGATGCTTGCACGACCCTGACCGGTGGCAATCACCGGACGCATGACGCGGCACTGGTGATGGACACCGAGGTGGCCGAATTCAATGGCCTGGAGATCTGTTTTCAGGCCTACGAGACCGAGCTGGCACCCCGGGACGTGATGAGCCATTACCGCAACCTCTGGTCGGACCGAAGCGGGATGCTGGATGAGTGGCAGCCGCAATCGGACCAAAGGCAGCTGACACTCAGTTCGCTGGAGCGAAGCGTGCAGGTGACGGCTTTTTCCAGCGGTGATGGCAGTGCCGTCCAACTCTCCGAGATTCAGATGCCGCCGGCGGGGGCTGAGCCAGCCATTGCTCCGGAAGTCCGTATCCCTGGGCTTGAACCCATCCAGGACCTCCGCCACGAGGAAGCGCGCACGATATCCCTGATCTCGCAACGGGCCCCAGCGGTCGCCCTGGCTCGAATCACCGATTGGCTGCAGATGCAAGGCTATCAGTCCCGCCCCGTCCCGTCCGACCTGCCGTCGCCGGATCGACCCATGAAAACCCGGTTGTTCGAAGGCCAGCCCGGTGACCCACGGCTTTATGTCGCGGTGGATCATGAATCTCAGGGCAGTCAGGCGCATATTCTTTTTCTGCCCGGTCAGTAAGGGGATCAATCCATGAGCACCGCAGAATATCTGGCGATCGCCGCCGGACTGGTGGTTGTCTGGCAGGGCGCGGACGCAGTAATCGCGATGCTTTCGCTGCGCGAAGAGCGTCTTCTGTGGACATTTTCGCTGCCACTCTAACGGGATCGGCTTCAGATGAACCCGATTATTCGCGGACTCTTGCTGGGTGCGGGAGCGTTGATGGCCGGCGGGGCGGGAATCTTTCTCACCGACCGGTACCTCGCCGAGCAAACGGCCGCCATCGAATCATCGCTGCGTGTTGATCATCACGTCCGGCCGGTTCTGGTGGCCAACCAGCCACTGATGCAAGGGGACCGGCTGGATGCTCAGCGCGTGGCGCTGCGTGAGGTGCCGGTCAACTATCTGCATACCGACGCGATTACCGAGGATCAGTGGCCAGACTATGCGGGAGCGCTGCTTCGGGCACCGGTAGAGCCGGGGGAGACGTTACTCCCCAGTCATCTCGAACATGATCAAACCACCCGACTGGCAGAGCTGATCACTCCGGGTGACCGCGCGATCACCCTACCGTTGTCAGGGGCATCGACCCTGAACCACCTCCTCAACCCGGCGGATCGTGTGGATTTAATGATCACCTGGCGGGCTGACGGAGAGCGGCAGACCGCACCGCTGCTATCGGATGTGCCGATTATTGCCATCGGCGATGACTTGGGCGGAAACGACCGCCAGGGTGGATTCGGCGGCACCTCTTACCGGGAGATTACTGTTGCGGTCTCCCCGGAGAACGCCGCCAGAATCACCCAGGCCCAAACCATGGGAGACATTCACGTGGCATTGCGTGGCACCGACGATAATGGCCCGTTGAACCCATTTCTGGTGGACGCTCGCACAGTCCTCGGCGAGGACAGCGCTGATGCAAACCAGAAATCCGGAGTGGAGGTCATCATCGGAGGGCGGCGATGAGGGGACACAGCCGCGCCAGAGGCCGGATAATGAGCCTGCTTCTGTTCTTCATGGTGGGAACCCTGCCGGTGCAATCCGCCGGAGTGGTAGAAGTTCCGGTGGGCCGCTCGCACATCGTCGAGGCCGCCGATATTGAGCGAGTGGCGATCGCCAGCGGCGAGGTGGCGGCCGTGGAGGTGGTCGAGGCGCGCAGCGAGGTGCTGATATTCGGTCTATCCCCCGGACAGACGGATCTGGTGATCTGGCATGGCAATGGCCAACGGAGCGTCTATCCGATTCATGTCCATGCTCCCGGTGCGGACCAGAACAAGCCCACCGTGCAGCATCTGGCCAGCCTGATCGAAGGGGTCACCGTGAGGGCCGTCGAGGACCATTTAGTCCTGACCGGGACACCGGAGTCGCCACAGGACGCAGCCCGATTGCAACGTCTTCTGACCCTCTATCCGAACGTTCGAGATTTTTCGGCTGAGTTTGATGCCCCCCCGCCGAAAACGGTTCGACTGGAGGCCCGTTTTGTCGAACTCAGTCGCTCGAAGCTCGAACAAATCGGCGTCGACTGGAGCCCCCGATCTCCCGCCGTCAGCTTCGCCTGGGCATCGGATCTGCGGACCAACGATATCTTTCGTGGCGATCTCGGCAACTTCCTGCCGGCGGATCAGTTGCCGCTGGATATCGGACAGGCCAATAGCTACCTCGGCGTCGGCTTGAACCTGAACGCCATGATCGACCTGCTGGGCGAGTCCGGTGAAGCGCGCGTCATTGCCGAGCCCATGCTCTCCACTTTGAGTGGTTCCAGCGCGCAGTTTCAAGCGGGCGGGGAGGTCCCGATCCCGATCCAGGGCGACGACGGCGCGACCACCGTCTCTTTTAGAGACTACGGCATTCTGCTGCGCGTGGAGCCGGAGGTAATGGCTGACAACCAGATCCGCACTCGGGTAGAGGTGGAGATCAGCGATGTGGACGAATCGGTCACCGTCATGGGCATCCCGGGCTTCTCGGTCCGCCAGGCCAACACCGAAATGCGCGGCCCCAGCGGTGAAGCCATGCTCATTGCCGGCCTTATCGACGGCCGGCAGTCCGAGGCGATCAGTCAGGTCCCGGGGCTCGGCGATCTGCCCGTCATCGGTGAACTGTTCCGGTCTCGGCGCTTCCAGAGCGATGAAACTGAGCTGGTGGTGGTGATCACGCCCTACCTTCGGGAGGAAGCGCCGTCGGCGCCAACATCGGTCGCCACTCCCTCGCCCGCACAACCCGTTCCCTCCGGGATTCGGGATACCGCGGAAATTGAGCCATTAACCCCGGATACGAGTCCTGAACCCTTACCTCTGGAGCTACCGCCGTAATGATGCCTCTGACGTTGTCCATCTCGACACGATCTGGCCAATTCGAGCACACGCTGCCGCCGGACAGCCGACAAGTGATTGGACGCAGTCGCTACTGCGATATCCCGATCCGGTCATCGCAAATGGCGCGGCGGCATGCGGAGATTCACCATGACCACCAAGGCCTCTGGTTGCGCGCCCTCAGCGCTCGCCATCCCCTGATTCATGAAGGCGAGCCCGTCCCCGAGGTCGGTCCCCTCGGCCCCGGCGATCAGGTGGAGATTGCGGATGTGATCCTGCAATTGCCCCCTACCGAGCCGTTGGCTCCCGGGGATTCGTCCTCAGACGGTGTCGCCACCCAACCAACCTCGACGGTTGGAGTCGAAGAACCACCAGAGCCCGATGGACGGGAAGCACCCGTTGACCCGGTGATCGGGCCGGCGCTGGCCCGACAATTCCAGGAAGCGATCGGTCAGCGCCTGGACCTTTTTCAACGGGACGTCCTGGAAACACTCTCGACAGAGCGTCTCCGTGAGGAAGCTCAGGCGACCGCCTGGGCGCTGCTTAACGAAGGCGCGCTTGAGCTGCCGCCGCACATTTCCGCCGAGGAAGCCGTGCGAGGGGTAGTGGCCGAGACGGTTGGCCTCGGCCCCATTGAATCCTTGCTGGCCGATAACGACATCAGCGAAATCATGGTGAACGGACCGGACAGGATTTACGTGGAACGCCACGGACGACTGGAGCTCACGCCGCTGCGCTTCAGCTCCTCGGCCTCGCTGTTCGGGATTCTCGATCGCATCGTCTCGCCTTTGGGCCGCCGTCTGGATGAGGGGTCACCGCTGGTGGACGGCCGCCTGCCGGATGGCTCCCGGGTGAATGCGATTATTCCGCCCCTGGCACTGGGGGGCGCAACGCTGACCATTCGCCGATTTCCTGAGCGGCATCTGACACTCAACGACCTGGTAAAAGCCGGCGCGTTGAGTGATTCCATGGCGCAATTCCTGCAGATCTGCATCGAACAACGCCGCAATATCATCATCGCCGGCGGCACTGGGACCGGCAAAACGACGGTACTCAATGCGCTGTCCGGCTTTATCGCTGAAGAAGAGCGCATTGTCACCATCGAGGACTCGGCAGAGCTCCGGCTCCAGCAGGATCATGTGGTCTCGCTGGAGTCCCGACCTCCCAACATCGAGGGCAGTGGCGAAATCACGATTCGGGACCTGGTCAGGAACGCGCTTCGGATGAGGCCGGACCGTATTCTGGTGGGTGAATGCCGGGGCGGTGAAGCGCTGGACATGCTGCAGGCCATGAACACCGGCCATGACGGTTCACTGACCACTGCCCATGCCAATTCGCCGCGGGATGCGGTCGCCCGGCTGGAAGTCATGACCATGATGGCGGGCTTCGACCTGCCGGTCCGTGCCATCAGAGAGCAAATCAGCTCAGCGGTGGACATCATCGTGCAGCTGACCCGGTTTGGCGATGGCGCCCGCCGCATCACGGCGATTACCGAGGTGGATGGCATGGAGGGCGAGCGGATACTGCTCAATGACCTGTTCGTCTATCGAACGACCGGCGGAAGGGGGAGCCAGGTAGCCGGTCACCATGCCCCCACCGGGCTAATCCCGGCCTTCATCCAGCAGGGAAGTCACGGCGGCGTTGGTGCGGACCTCGGTCTGTTTCAGGCGCAGACGGGCGCCCGATTACATGAAGCCGAGTTCCAGGCGGGCGCGCTCTGACATGCGGTCCTGGGTCCAGGGCGGATCCCAGGTGAGCTCCACCTCCGCCGCCTGGACACCGATGACGTCTTCGACGGCGGCCTTGACCATGATGGGCATCTGGCCGGCCACCGGACACGCGGGTGACGTCAGGGTCATCAGGACATCCACGAACCCCTCTTCGTCCACATCGATTTCGTAAATGAGGCCGAGTTCGTACACATCCACCGGAAGCTCGGGGTCGTAGACCTTTTTCAGTGCCTCCACGATGCCGGCCCGGAGTGCAACGGGATCAGCGGTTTCTGCCATGGCTATTCCGTCGAGACCTCAGGCTGATTCTGGAGTGCCGCCTGCAGGGTGTGCCAGGGCAGCGTCGCGCATTTCACGCGCATCGGAAAGTCCCTCACGCCGGCGAGAACCGCCAGCTTGCCCAAATCCGGGTCGGACTCGGTGGCCTCTTCAGTGACCAACCGGTGAAACTGATCAAACAGCGTTCGGGCTTCTTCCACGGTCTTGCCCAGGAGGCACTCGGTCAGAATGGACGCCGAGGCCATGGAAATGGCGCAGCCGTTGCCCTGAAAGCCGATATCCTGAATCACCCCGTTTTCGTCCAGGCGCAGTTCCAGTCTCAGACGGTCACCGCACAACGGATTGTGGCCATCGGCGCCATGGCTGTGCGGATCAACTGCCCGGAAATTCCGGGGGTGCTTGTTGTGATCCAGAATCACTTCCTGGTACAGGGCCCGGAGATCTGACATGGCTAGCCGAAGAGCTCGTTGACCTTTCGCAGACCCGCCACCAGCTGGTCCACGTCGGCGCGGTCGTTGTACAGGCCGAAGGAAGCGCGCACGGTGGCCGGCACCCCGAATCGCTGCATCAACGGCTGCGTGCAGTGATGACCCGCGCGCACCGCCACGCCTTCCATGTCCAGGATGGTGCCAATGTCGTGGGGATGGGCCTGATCCATCACAAACGAGATAACCCCGGCCTTGTCCGGTGCCGTGCCGATCACCCGCATTCCCTGGATTTCCTTGATCGCCTCGTTGGCGTACTCCAGCAATCCCACCTCGTGGTCGAGGATGCGGTTCCGCCCGATGCCCATCATGTACTCCAGGCCCACGCCCAGAGCGATGACCCCGGCGATATTCGGCGTGCCCGCCTCGAAGCGCTGGGGCGGCTCGGCGTATTCGGTTTTCTCGAAGGTGACGGTGCGGATCATGTCACCGCCGCCCTGGTACGGCGGCATGGCCTCGAGGTGCTTCAGACGGCCCCACAGCACCCCGGCGCCGCTGGGCCCATAGGTTTTGTGGGCGGAAAACACGTAGAAATCCGCGCCCAGCGCCTGCATGTCGACGGTCATGTGGGGCGCTGACTGGGCGCCATCCACCAGCACTGGAATGCCCCGCTCCCGGGCCAGGGCCGTGATGGCTTCCACCGGGTTGATGGTGCCCAGGGTGTTGGAGACGTGGACGACGCTGATGAAGCGGGTGCGATCGCTGATGCGCGCCCGCAGCGCGTCCATGTCGAGCTGGCCGTCGTCGAGCACCGGGGCCACCACCAGCCGCGCGCCGGTGACCTCCGTGACCATCTGCCACGGGACGATGTTGGCATGATGCTCCATGCCGGTGATCAGGATCTCGTCCCCCGGCCCCAGCATGGGCCGCACAAAGGACTGAGCCACCAGGTTGATCGCCTCGGTGGCGCCCCGAACGAACACCACCTCGCGTTCGCTGTCGGCGTTGAGGAATTCCCGGACAGTTTCCCGCACACCCTCATAGGCCTGGGTGGACTGCTGGGAGAGCTGGTAAACGCCGCGATGAATGTTGGCGTAATAGCGCTCGTAGCACCCTCGCTCGGCATCGATCACCGCCTGCGGCTTCTGGGCGCTGGCCGCGCTATCCAGAAAAGCCAGCCGATGGCCATTCACCGGCTGCTGGAGCACGGGGAAGTCAGCCCGCAGCCGCTGGACGTCCAGGGGCTCGGCGTTCACCGGATCTGGCTCGACGCTCACTCTCAAAGAATCTCTCCAATATCGTCATCCTCGACGCCAAGCCGGCGCATGAGGACTTTGCGAACGTGGTCGCGAACTCCGCTCACCCGGAACATGTCCACGATTTCGCCGGCAAAGGCCAGGGTCAACATGCCCTGCGCACCCGCCGCATCGATACCCCGGGTGCGCAGATAGAAATACGCTTCCTGATCGAGTTCGCCCACCGTCGAACCGTGGGTGCATTTCACGTCATCCGCGTAGATTTCAAGCCGCGGATTGGAATGGGCCAGCGACCGCTTGCCCAGCACCAGGTTGCGGTTTTCCTGCACGGCATCGGTCTTCTGGGCCCCTTCGAACACCTTCACCAGGCCATCAAAGATGGTTTCGGAGCGTCCCTGGAGAATCCCCTTGAAGCGCTGCCGGCTGTAGCAATTCGGCACCCGGTGGTTGAACCAGTTGTGGAAATCGGTGAACTGCCGCCCCTCGGTGAGATAGATGCCGTTGCAGTCGATTTCGCCGTGCTCGCCTTCCAGATCGGCGATCAGATCCAGGCGGGCCAGCCGCCCCCCATCACCGACAAATGCGCCCCGGAGCGAGGCTTCGGCCTGGGCTGTTAAATTGACCGTGCCAATGTTGATGGTGGCGATCCCGTCTTCCTGCAAGCGACTGTAGTCGAGGATGGTGCGCTCACCGGCAAACAGCTCGCTGACCGGGCAAACCATGGCACCGGTTTGCGCATCGCCGATGAACCGCTCGACAACACGGACCTCGGCACCGTCTTCGGCGTCCACCAGAACCCGCGGATAGACAGCGCGGCCGTCCGCCTCGGGGGTGGTGATGTGGGTAATCGCCAACGGCTTCTCGATGAGCGAGCCGGCGGCCACATGCACATACGCCCCGTCGGCGAAAAAGGCGGTGTTCAGCGCCGCGAACGGATGCCAGTGGATGTCGGCCCGACTGGCCAACCGGTCGGTGAGCTGGGTTGGGACGTTGTCTGCATACTCGCTGAACGGCGCCACGGTGAGGCCCGCTGCCAGCCCCTCCAGATCCGAGAGGGCCGATGAGAACTGACCATCCACAAACACCAGCCGATGGCACTCGCCCAGGTCATCCAGCCGCTCGATCAGCTCGGCCGACGCAGTGCCCTGCCCCTCGGCCACCGGGAAATGGTGCTCCGTGACCGGGCGCAGGTTGGTCTTTCGCCAGGCCTCTTCACGGGGACCGGGGAAGCCACGGGCTTCAAACGCCTCAATCCCGCGCCGGTTCAAATCCGCCAGCCAGCGCGCCGAGGCGGCCGGTGCCGACTCGAAGGCTTCCAGATAGGTGCTCTTTTCTTTCGCAACCGCTTGCATTGGTCCGATTCCTCCCGGGCCTCAGGCCGCGTTTTCCTCAAAGCCTTCGTAACCCCGGCTCTCGAGCTCGTGGGCCAGCTCCTTGCCACCGGTCTTGACGATCCGACCATTCATGAGGACATGTACCACGTCCGGCACGATGTACTGCAGCAGCCGCTGGTAATGGGTGATCACCAGAAAGGAACGATCCTCGCTGCGCATGGCGTTGACGCCATCCGAGACAGTTCTCAGCGCGTCGATGTCGAGGCCGGAGTCGGTCTCGTCAAGGATGCCAATCTTCGGCTCCAGCACCGACATGTGGAAGATTTCGTTGCGCTTTTTCTCACCACCGGAGAATCCTTCGTTCACCGGACGCTGCAACAGGCCTTCGTCAAGCTTGACCCGCCGGGCGCGCTCGCGCACCAGCTCCAGAAACTCCATGGCGTCAATTTCGTCCTGGCCATGGTGCTTGCGGATGGCGTTCACCGCGGCCTTCAGAAAGTAGGTGTTGGACACCCCGGGAATTTCCACGGGGTACTGAAACCCCAGGAAAACGCCCTCCCGGGCGCGCTCCTCGGGATCCATCTCGAGCAGGTCCTGGCCGTTGAACAGCACCTCGCCCTCAGTGATTTCATAGGCTTCATCGCCCACCAGCGCTTTCGCCAGCGTGCTCTTGCCGCCACCGTTGGGCCCCATGATGGCGTGAACCTTGCCCGGCTCGATGGTGAGATCCAGCCCTTTGAGGATCTCGTTGCCCTCCACATTGACGTGGAGATTACGGATTTCCAGCAGTGCCATGTCTGACTCCTGAATTGGGTTTTTTAAAAATTCTCTTATCGGAGCGGGCTGCACCCGCTCCGGCTCGTTGGCCCGCGAGAACCGATCGGCGGTGATCAGCCGACGGAATCCTCCAGGGTGATCTCCAGCAGCTTCTGCGCCTCCACGGCGAACTCCATGGGCAGCTCCCGGAAGACTTCCTTGCAGAAACCGTTGACAATCAGCGAGACCGCGTCTTCCTCGGCAATACCGCGGGAGAGGCAATAGAGGATCTGGTCCTCACCAATTTTCGAGGTGGTGGCCTCATGCTCCAGCTGGGCGGTGGTGTTGTTCACGTCCAGGTACGGGAACGTGTGCGCACCGCACTCGGAGCCCATCAGCATGGAGTCACACTGGGAGTAGTTGCGCGCATTGGACGCGGTGGGAGCAATCCGCACCAGGCCCCGGTACACCTGCTGACCCTCCTGAGCGGAAATGCCCTTGGAGACGATGGTGCTGCGGGTATTCTTGCCCAGATGAATCATCTTGGTGCCGGTATCCGCCTGCTGCCGAAGCCGCGTCACGGCCACGCTGTAGAACTCGCCCACGGAGTTGTCACCGCGCATCACCACACTCGGGTATTTCCAGGTGATCGCCGAGCCGGTCTCCACCTGGGTCCAGGAGATCTTGGAGTTAT
>LKMJ01001997.1_pt1 | contig 18506 bp, 19 predicted proteins | sample 643391 | NCBI WGS metagenome assembly LKMJ01 (sample SAMN04112250, study PRJNA286221) | soda lake metagenome | biome: soda lake; feature: Kulunda Steppe; material: water; isolation source: sample PL-Br10 brine of Picturesque Lake | place: Russia: Kulunda steppe | collected 2010-07 | reverse complement strand
GTGGTCTGTGAGCGTGACACCGAGGCGGCCGTTTCGGTGGCAAGCGAGAGCCCGCCGTTGACGCTCGATGATCCGGTCGGTGACGCGGTCGCCCTCTCCGAGACGACCCCGGAGCCGTTCGATCTCCCCGAATGGGCACTCGAGGATCCGCTCGGGGTCCTTTTTACCTCGGGGACGACCGGTGAGCCGAAGGGCGTGATTCTGACGCTTGGGAACGTCCTCGCGAGCGCGACGGCCTCGGCGTTCAGACTCGGGCTGTGTGCCGACGACTGCTGGCACGTTCCGCTGCCGATGTACCACACCGGCGGCCTCGCACCGGTCTATCGATCGGTACTGTACGGGACGTCGCTGTCGATCCAGCGTGAGTTCGATCCGGAAGCGACGCTTTCGGCGCTCGAAACCGTCGACGCGAGCGCCGTCTCGCTGGTCCCGACGATGCTCGATCGGCTGCTCGACGCCGGGAACCTTCCGGACATGCGGTTCGTGCTGCTCGGCGGCGCGCCCTGTCCGCCCGAACTCATGTCCCGTGCGCAGGATCGGGGCGTGCCCGTCGCTCCGACGTACGGCATGACGGAGGCCGCTTCCCAGATCGCGACCGCCCGGCCGACGGAGGCTCGACGGAAACCGGACTCGGTCGGCAACCCATTGATGTTCGCGGAGGTTTCGGTCGTCGACGGCGTCGGTTCGCTCCGGGAGGCGGGCGAATCCGGCGAACTCGTGGTCTCGGGACCGATGGTAACGCCTGGATATCTGGACGACGAAACGACCGACCGACGGTTCAGTAGCCTCGGGCTCCGAACCGGCGACCGGGGCTACCGGGACGAGAAGGGGCGGCTCTACGTCCAGGGCCGCATCGACGACACGATCGTCACCGGCGGCGAAAACGTCGATCCCGCCGAGGTCGCGACGATTCTTCGAAAACACTCCTCGGTCGAGGCGTGTGCAGTCGTCGGCCTCCCCGATCCCGAGTGGGGTCAACGCGTCGGCGCACTCGTCGTCGCCGTCGAGGGGACGTCACCGACCACCGACGAACTCGAAGCCCACTGCCGGGAGCGGTTGGCCGGATACAAACGACCCAGAACGATCCGGTTCGAGGACGAACTCCCCCGGACGGCGTCGGGGACCGTCGATCGAGACGCCGTCGTCATCAGACTCACCGACGCGGAGTGAGACGAACTCGGTTCTTTTAACTCGTCGATCCACGTACGAAGTGACGTGTGTACGCTCATCGTCGCCTGGCGAGTCTTCGAGGACACGCCGATCTGTGTCGCCGCAAATCGCGACGAGGCGACCGACCGACCCTCGAGCCCGCCGCACGTCCGCGGCGGGGGCGATAAACCGGCGGTGCTCGCTCCCCGCGACGATCGGGCCGGCGGAACCTGGCTCGGCTACAACGACGCTGGCGTCCTCGTTGCGGTCACGAACCGATGGGTCACTGGCGAGGGCGAACGCTCGCGCGGGTTGCTCGTCGACGACTGTCTGGGCGAGCGATCGGCCTCCGCTGCCATGGACGTTCTCGAAACGGAGCTTCGGACGCGTTCCTACGCGCCCTTCCATCTGCTCGCCGCCGACGAAAACGCGTGTCTCCTCGTCGTCCACGACGGCGACGGGACGTTCACCCGACATCGGTTATCTCGGGGGGTCCACATCGTCGTCAACGTGGGCTTCGACGGCGAGTGGTTCGTCCCGGAGCAACGGCCCGAAGCCGGCAGACGACAGGGACGGAACGCCGACCGGATCCGATCGGAGCTACAGCCAGATGCTGATGAGACCGCTGCCGAATGGACGACCCGGGCGGGGTCGATCCTCGGCGATCACGACTACGGCGCCTGTCTCCACGGCGAGGGGTTCGGCACCAGATCGTCGTCGCTCGTCCGTCTCGGTCCCGATCGAGTCTTCGAGTACGCCGACGGCCCGCCGTGTGAGACGCCGTTCGAACGGGTCGAAGAGCGAATTTAACCTTCGAGAAACGAGTGGGCCCGTTCGACCGCGTCGGCGACGTCCATCCGGGCATCCCCCTCAAGTTCGACCAGCGGCGGTCGGACAGTCGCGTGATCGATGACGCCGCGTTCGACGAGCGCCAGTTTCGCACCCGCGGCGAAACCGTGTTCGAAGCAGGCGTCGAAGACCGGCGAGAGGGCGTGGCGCTGGATCTCTCTGGCGCGGTCGAAGTTCTCAGCGTCGAGTGCATCACAGAGTTCCACGAGCGCCGCCGGGAAGACGCCCGCGAGCCCGTTGATCCCGCCGTCCGATCCCATCACCGCCGCGCCGACGAAGTGATCGTCGTAGCCCTGTAGCACGTCGAACGACTCCGGGGTCTCGGCGACGAGTCGCTCGATGACGCTGAAATCGCCGCTCGTGTCCTTGATGCCGTGGATCGCGTCGTGTGCGGCGAGTTCGCTGACGGTCTCGATGCTCACCGGGCCGCTGGTACAGGAGGGGATATTGTAAACGTACACCGGCAGGGCCGTTTCGTCGGCCACTCGTTCGTAGAAGGCCCGGTTGCCGGCGGGGGCGTTCGCCGCGTGGTAGTACGGCGGCGGAACCAGCGCCGCGTCGGCACCGACGGCCGCCGCGTCGTCGATGTACTGAAGAACGTCCCCGACGGTCGTGGCACCGGCCCCGGAGACGACCGGGACGCGTCCGTCGGCCGCCTCGACGGTCGTTTCGATGACGGCCCGCCGTTCGGCCCGCGAGAGACTCGCGAACTCACCGGAGGTCCCACAGGGGACGAGCCCGTGGATGCCGTTTTCGATCGTCCAGTCGACCAGCGCCGAGACTGCGTCGTGATCGACCGACTCGTCGGCGTCGAACGGCGTCACCATCGCCGGCAGCGTCGCGACCGGCGGCAACTCGATTCGGGTCTTGGGATCTGACATACCGCCGAATTCAGCCGCGACAGAGTAGTGTTTTCGGGTGGTTGGACGGGTTAGGCATCGAACTACTCAACCAGTGTTTTATCTATCCCGGATTTAACTACCGGTAGCGCCGTACAATTCGATGGTGCTTCGAAGGACCCTCCAGCGGCCCGCGGCTCTCCCCAAGGTCAACCCGGATTCACCGTCGCCGTCGTTCTTTCTGCGCTACTCGCCTTTCTCGTCGGTTCAACGCGGATAGGGCAGTGTTCGGTGAATACTCCCTTGGTAGCTCTGTTGGAACCTTCGGGATTGATAGATAAGACGTGCTGAATACAGAGAATGGATGCATCAAGCTTGATGCGTACTACTCGAAGAGGAACCTCTGTACAACGGCTCGTCAAGTAGGCGTTTGCGAGACTGATTTGCCACCATTACAAAGTGCTCAGAACAGCAAGTAGAATTCATGGAAAGGACTGCCTCTCCGACAATCGGAAATACGTCTATCTCTGTCGGGAATCCCTGGATATTCTTCGGTGTGACCTTCGCCATAACGTGGGGGTTTTGGTTGGCAGCAGTTGCTCTCGGAGTTCGGTTTGACAGCGCCACAGGTCTCGTGTTGCTATTATTGGGACTTACTGGCCCCGGGGCTACCGGGATATTGTTCGTATACCTCGTGTATGATGAACGAGGTCGAACCGATTTCTGGAGTCGAGTGAAACAGATTCGCCGTATCAGTGGCCGGTGGCTCCTTGTAATTCTTTTACTCGCTCCGATAATAGCGATCATCGCAGTATCGGTAGAAATTCTGTTGGGTGGCACGAGTGCGACGTTGGGAGACTGGATATACGAAGTTAACACTAATCCTACTGCCTTCCTTCCGACGTTGGCCTTTGCAACGATCGCCCCCCTTCTCGAAGAATTAGGCTGGCGAGGATACGCGTTGGACAGACTTCAACTCAAACGCTCAGCGTTGATTTCCAGCGTGATATTAGGGACCGTCTGGGCGGTCTGGCATCTACCATTGTTCTTCATTGAAGGGTCGTATCAGCATGACATGGTCGGGTTTGGAACGTTGGAGTTTTGGATGTTCATGATCGGAATTATCCCGGTATCGGTGGCAATCACGTGGGTATACAACAATACAGCTCGTAGCATCCTCGTCGCCATACTGATGCACGGATGGATCAACTTCACGCTGCAGTCTATCGAGCTGACCGGTCGATCGGAAGTATTCCACATCATGATCTGGTTCGTGGTCGCCGCCCTCATTACAGCGATCTGGGGGGCGAAAACCCTGAGAAAAGACGATGAGATGCCACACCCACCTCAAGCCAACCGAGAGACCACTCATGAATGAAGGGTTACTTGACTCGACCACAACAAGACGGAGGGAGGGACTGACGGGTGTAGTATGAACCGACACGAGATACTTGACATTGCGACGGTTACGGCCAGTGCGCTTTTCGTACGAAATCGCGGGTTCTTTTCGAGATCTCTGGAGAGTCCCTCAATTCAAGAGGGAGTTCCTAACACGGTAAGTACCGTCGGCGATCTAAAGCCAGGTACCGTACAGGAGGTAACTGCCACCGGCCCAGCTGGCGAGTTCCAGGCGGGGTATCTCGTTCACCACTGGGAAGGGAGCGATGTACCGACGCTACTCTACCACCACGGAAGCGGTGAAAATCCGTTCGGTTTCAGCCGGTTCAATTCGAATTCCTTTCGTCGGCTCTTTTCGCCAGCGTCGGGCTTCGATGCCAATTTGATCGCACTTCGGGCACCGTTTCACGACCGGTCACCCCGAGAATACGTTCGGTCGATGGGTGAACTGGAAAACTTCGTCGGGATGCTGGCTACTTCGACAGCACTCATACAGGCGCTCACCGAACGGCTTCGTGACGACGGCTGTCCCGTGATTCTGGCCTCGGGTATCAGCCTCGGTGGTTGGGTCGTCAATTTGCATCGAGCATATTATGGAAGTTTGAACCGATACGTCCCGATCTTTGCTGGTGCAAGGCTCGATGACCTGTTCGTCTCTTCGATTTACCGAAAGCTCGCTTCCCAGTCTGTGCAGGAAAACCCAGACAAAGTGGCTGCTGCGCTCGATTTCGAATCGGACTTCACCGCCGTTGAAGGCGACGACTGTGATCCGTTGCTCGCCCGATACGATCGGATCGTTGAATTCGAATCTCAGAGCCCGTGTTACGCTGGCCTCGATCTCGGCGTCTTGGAGAAAGGCCACGTCACCGGATCGCTGGCGACAGACGCGCTTCGTAATCACGTCCAGCAGTCGCTTCTCACTGTTTGAGGTTCGATGTTACCTTCATGCTCAACACTGTTTTCGTGGACGTAACGTGGCGGTTAGAGGGTCATTTCGCTTCACAGAACCTTCGACCGCAGAATCACATCCGTTTTTTTCGGCCTGCAAAGCTTGGGGGTGCGAGAGAGACGGGGCGTTCGTCGGGACGGCGATCACGCCCGACGGACAAGCAATGATTTAAAAGGTTCGCTGGCCCATTATCAATCAATGAGTACCCCCGCCGAAGCCGACCTCTCGGAGGTAGAGCGCGAAGGGCTGGAGCTGGTACGGACCACCGGCGGCATCCACCAGAGCGATTTCTGGAAGGAGCTCGACATCGACTCCCGGAAGGGCAGTCGAATCATCGACAAACTCGAGGAGAAAGGGCTCGTCGAACGGACCGATACGGTGTACGAGGGGCACAACACGTACCATATCACCCCGATCCTCGACCCACGGGATCTGGAGTTTTCGCTCCTGATGGCCGGCGATATGCTGTCGCCGTTCGTCGGCGACGAGGAGATCGATCCGCAGGGCGACGCCTTCTCACAGTGGGTCATGAACCTGGCCTACGAGGAGTACTGAGAGGGTAGTACCGGCGTTCGGTTCGAGCCGCCGGGGTTCGGTTTCTGTGCATGTGTTCGGTCTGTTAAGAAGTATATAGATAGATTCGACGCTGCTGAATAGAACGCGCGCATCAGGTACCGTTCCACCAGTTAATAGACTGGTCCAACTTACTCAGCACGAGCCTTATTCTTCAAACGGCCCTTCGAAGCCCATGAAATTGAGGATCATAAATGCCACGAAGAGGACCCCTGCCAGTGCCGCTAACGCAAGCGCCCATCTCCGCTGGTCGGCAGCCGAAAGCCCGAACTGGCCTGCTGCCCACCGCGTCGCCACCAATCCTGCAAGGAATAGCGAACCGCCGATAGCTGCGATATGGAGCCCACCCAGTAGAGACTCTCCGACGAGTAACAGTCCAAGGCCGACGATCGCCGTACCGATGATCATCAACACAACAGGCCATACACGGGACGTACTATCGGCCGCTATGGTCGGTCCCGAAGACATATTCTGAAAAACAACGTCAAGGTTTGAAAAACATTGCCGCTCCCGAAGCTACGCCGGGCGGAGAAGAGTCGTGGTTGGTCAGAGCGGCGGAATTCGATTGCTGTATACAGAGGCTCTATGCAGCAGCAGATGATGTGCGGGACGAGAGCTGTTCAGCCACCGATAGCGAGGCCGAAGGACGAGCTATCGGTCTTTTTTATCGAAGCTTTTGCGCTTTGTATCCACCATGAATCCCGAAACCGATCACCACTTGCAGGTTTCAACAGATCCCTGCGATCCGTCTCGAACGTCCCGTTTTGCCGCCGCTACAGCACCCTTCCCTCGATCAACGGTTCCGAGCGGGATCGCTACCCTGACGTCGCCCCAAGAATAAAGCCTTCGACGGGCGCAGATCGGACGTTCAGTACGGCACACCGACACCCCGGGTGGGGCGAACACACCTGCCCACCGGAGTTCACGATATGACAGACACCTACATCGGCGCGATCGATCAGGGGACGACCGGAACCCGGTTCATGCTCTTCGACCACGGGGGGAGCGTCGTCGAAAGCGCCTACGAGCGGCACGAACAGCGCTATCCGGAACCCGGATGGGTCGAACACGACCCGATCGAGGTCTGGGAGAACACCCGGACGGTTGTCGGACGTGCCCTCGAAGAGGGGGCGATCGAGCCGGCACAGCTGGCGGCGATCGGGATCACGAACCAGCGCGAAACGACGGTCGTCTGGGACGCCGAGACCGGAACGCCCGTCTCGAACGCCATCGTCTGGCAGGATCGCCGAACCACGGACCGAATCGAGGAGCTCGAAGCGGCGGGCAAAACCGGGTGGATCCGATCGAAGACCGGGCTGGAGGCGGACGCGTACTTCTCGGCGACGAAAGTCGAGTGGCTCCTCGACAACGCCGACCCGATCGAGGTGGAGCGGTTCGGATCGGCGGACGTCCGCGACCGTGCGGCGGCTGGCGAACTCCGTATGGGAACCGTCGATTCGTGGTTGATCGATCAGCTGACCGGCAACCACGTCACAGACGTGACGAACGCCTCCCGGACGATGCTGTACAACATCCACGAGATGGCGTGGGATCCGGAACTCCTCGCGGAGTTCGACGTCCCGAAGGCGATGTTGCCGGAGGTCAGACCCTCGAGTGACGACAGCCACTACGGAACCACCGACCCCGACGGGTTCCTGGGCGCGGAGATACCGGTCGCAGCCGCCCTCGGCGATCAGCAGGCCGCGCTGTTCGGACAGGCGTGTTTCGATCGTGGCGACGCCAAAAACACCTACGGGACGGGATCGTTCTATCTGATGAACACCGGCACCGAGCCAGTCGAGTCGGATCACGGTCTGTTGACGACGGTCGGGTTCCAGCTGTCCGGCGAGCCCGTCCAGTACGCCCTCGAGGGATCGGTCTTCGTCACCGGCGCGGCCATCGAGTGGCTCGCTGACATCGATCTGATCGACGATCCGGCCGAGACCGAGCGGCTGGCCCGATCGGTCGATTCAACCGACGACGTCTACGTGGTCCCCGCGTTCGCCGGGCTGGGCGCACCGCACTGGGACGGGCGTGCGAGAGGGACGATCGTTGGGATGACGCGCGGGACACGACGCGAACATATCGTTCGTGCCACGCTCGAAGCGATCGCCTACCGAACACGCGACATCGCCGAGGCGATGGCAGCCGACTCCGGGATCGAGGCGGGGACGCTGCGGGTCGACGGCGGCGCGGTCAAGAACAGTTTCCTCTGTCAGCTCCAGGCCGACATCGTCCAGCGACCGATCGCCCGCCCGGTCGTGGACGAGACCACGGCGCTCGGCGCCGCCTACGCGGCCGGTCTGGCCGTCGGGTACTGGGACGACCTCGGAGAGTTGCGATCGAACCGTCGGATCGACAGGGTGTTCGAACCTGAGATCGACCGGGGCGATGCCGAACGGATGCACACACGGTGGGGAGAGGCGGTAGAGCGATCACTCGACTGGGCCAGGGAGGGGGAGTAACCCGTGGCGATCGAGACGGACGTCCTCGTGATCGGCGGGGGCGCAACCGGCGCCGGCGTCGTGCGCGATCTCTCGTTGCGCGGCGTCGACGCGACGCTCGTCGACCGCGACGGGCTCTGCGGTGGAACCTCCGGTCGTTCCCACGGCGTCCTCCACAGCGGCGCACGCTACGCCGAGTCCGATCCCGTCGGCGCTGCCGAGTGTATCGCCGAAAACCGGATACTGAAATCGATCGCGGGGAAGTGCGTCCGCGATACCGGCGGGCTGTTCGTGGAGTTGCCGGACGACGATTCGGCGTATTTCGACGCGAAGTACGACGCCTGCCTGTCGGCCGACATCGACGCGGAGGTCCTGGACGGCGACGAGGTCCGGGAGTCGGTCCCCGGCCTCTCGGCGGACGTGCGACGGGCGATTCAGGTCCCGGACGGCGTCGTGGACCCCTCGCGGCTGATCGCCGCCAACGCCGCCGATGCCGAACGGAACGGGGCGACGATCCGTCCGAACGCGCCGGTGACGGAGCTGATCGTCCGGGACGGCCGGATCACGGGGGCCCGACTCAGCGGAGACGCTTCCGGACGAATCGAGCCGAAGTACGTGGTCAACGCCGCGGGTGCGTGGGCCGGGACGGTCGCGTCGATGGCGGGGGTAAAACTGGAGATGGCACCCACGCGGGGCGTCATGGTCTCGGTGCGATACGACGGGCTGGGAACGGTGTTGAACCGCTGTCGGGATCCGGATGACGGCGACATCGTCGTTCCCCGGCCCGGCCGGGCGGTGCTCGGCACGACGAGCGTGCCGGTATCGGGTCCGGAGATGTACGAGCGCGCCGACTGGGAGATCGAGACCTGCATCGAGGAGTGTGCGACGATGCTCCCGGCGGTTGCGGACGCCCCCGTCGACGAGGTGTGGTGGGGCGTCCGGCCGCTGTACGCCCCCGACGAGAAGGGGTCCGATCGTCGGGGGATCTCTCGGGGATTCCAGTTGCTCGATCACGACGACCGCGTCGAGAACCTGGTCAGCATCGTCGGCGGAAAGCTGACGACCTACCGACGGATGGCGGAGGCGACCACCGATCTCGTCTGTGATCGGCTCGGCGTCGCCGTGGAGTGTGAGACGGCCGAACGGCGGCTTCCGGGCGTCGATGACCCGGCGACACTCGACGGATACATCGATGCGTACGATGTTCGAGGAGTTACCGGAAAACCGAACGGCAGGTCGAAAGGCGAAGAGTGAACGAACGGCAGTCGATATCCGTTCACTCCCCGTCGTACAGCCGATTCCCCGTTCGCTCCGGTAAGCCGATCGCGTCGATCTCTTCGACGACGCGATCGATATCGTACGGGACCCGCCGCAGTTCGACCTCGTCGCGGTCCGTATCGAGGACCGCGTAGGCGGCTCTCGGATCGCCGTCCCTCGGCTGGCCGACGCTTCCCGGATTGAGTATCAGCCGGTCGTCGACCCACGCTTCGTGCTGGATATGCGTGTGTCCGAGCACGAGCCCGTCGTACTCATCGAGGTACGGCCGAAGGTCCGGAAACTCCCTCGGGTAGACGTACGCGCCGGTCCGTTCGGGGTGAGAGTGAACAAGGAGATACCGCCCGTCCCCGAAGGTCGCTCGCTCCGGGAGCGCCGCGAGCCATTCGCGCTGCTCCTCGGAGAGCTCGCGTTTGGCGTGCTCGAGGCCGGCCTCGGCCATCCGGTTGGCGGCGTAGCGGTGCGGCGTTTCGACGGTCCGATCGTGGTTCCCCTGGACGGTGGCTGACGCGAGCTCTCGGATACGTTCGAGACAGACTCGGGGCCAGGGGTTGTAGCCGACGACGTCGCCCGCACAGACGATCGAATCGACGTCGGGCATGTCCTCGACCACCGCCTCCAGCGCCGGGAGATTCGAGTGGATATCCGAAATGAGGCCGATTCGCATACGGTTCGGTACGGACGCCGACAAGGAAACAGTAGTGGTCGACACGGGGCGCCCGCCGATGAGCATTTATCTGCCGACGCCGACGATGTCGAGTACCGTTCGGAAGTCGTCGATTTCGTGATCCGCCAGCGGCCCCCGAGCGTCGGCACCGTAGGCGACTGTTTCGATACCGAGCGCCGCCGCACCCGCGATATCGTGATCGTATCTGTCACCGATCATGATCGCCCGGTCCGGGTCGGTGTCCACCGCCTCGAGCGCGTCCCGGAACATCCGCTCGTCGGGTTTCGTGTATCCCACCGCCTCGGAGGTCGTCACGTGGTCGAATCGGTCCCGGACGCCGAAGGTGTCGAGGATGAGCCGTGCTTCGGGTGTGTCGATATCCGAGACGATCGCGAGATCGACGCCCGCATCGGACAGGGTCTCGATCGCCCCGATCGCGCCCTCCTTCGGGCGGAGTTCGGCCTCGATCGACGCCTCGAGTTGCGAGTGCCACTCCGAGGGCGGCTCGTTGTCGAAAAGCGCCGTCGTCGCTTTCGCGTAGCCGTCGCGTGCGAGCCGGTACTCGTTGCCCTCCCGGCCCCGGAAATGCTCGCCGAGCACCGTCTTCCACCGTTCGAGCGCGTCCTCGGGGTCGAGACCGTGATCGGCTGCCAGCCCCTCGACGAACGCCGCGTATCCGGCCCGGATCGAGGCCAGCTCGACGATCACGCCGCCGATATCCCACAGAACTGCCCGGTTCGTTCGTGCCGTCATATGTCCGACCGACGGAAGCGATACCCCAATCGTTTGCGATCCCTCCCGACCACGGAGCGATCCGCCGAGCAATATATGCAGTCAGAGGACACAGCACCCGTGTGGGTCTCTTCGAAACGCTCGCCGATCCCGGCGACAGTGACGCAGTCCGCGCCGTCTCGCTGGTTTTCGCAGGGATCGAGCGAGATCTCAACGAAGCGGTACGGGAACACTACGAGGCGCTCGGGATCGAACCGCCGGATGCGGGCCCGCCGGCCGAACAACGAGCCGAGGAGCTCGCCGAGCTGGTGAGCCACCACGTTGCCGGCGATCTCTGGACCTATTTCCTCGACGAACAGGCGCCGGAGGAGCTGAAGAACGGCGAGTCGGCACAGGCCTTCGCCGGACAGACCGAAGCGGAGTGGCAGGCTGACCTCGAACGGCTCGCGAAGGCGTCTCCCGATGGCGTCGACGGCCCGGTTCGCGAACGGGCGGACGCCGTCGTCCGAAACCAGTTCGGGCTCGATCTCGAAACGTTCGAATCCGCGGTCGTCGAGTGGAGCCCCGAACGGACGCTCCGGCGGGCGCTCCGGGGACAGATCGACGCCGACATCGAACGGATCAGGCAGGCGACGGTGGCGCTAGAGCGGTCGAAAGAGGAACAGGGGAGGTGAGAACGAGGAGAGCGACCCTGTCCGTGTGGCTGCGGCCCCCACAATCAGTCGGACGCACCGATCGCGTACAGCCGACCGCCCTCGTCCCCGACGTAGACCGCCCCCGCGACGACCGTCGGCGCGGCCCTGACCGCGTCGCCGGTTTCGAACCGCCACCGATCGTCGCCCGAACCGGCTTCGAACGACGCGACCCCGCCGTCGCCGATCCCGACGTAGACAGCCTCGGCGACCGTCGGAGCGGTCATCACGGCACTTTCTGTGTCGACCCGCCACCGTTCGGCACCCGTCTCGGGATCGAGGGCGTACAGTCCACCGTCGTCCCCGCCGACGTAGACCGCATCGCCGATCGCCGGCGTCGTCGTGATCGATCCGGTCTCGAACCGCCACCGCTCCACTCCGGAGTCGGGATCGAGCGCGTACGTCCGGCCGTCGTTTCCGCCGATGTAGACGGCGTCACCGACCGCCGGCGCGGAGAGCACCGGACGCTCGGTGCCGACCCGCCACCGTTCCGTGCCGTCGGTGAGGTTGATCGCGTAGACGGCCGAGTCCCAGCCGCCGACGTAGACCGCCCCGTGGGAAATCGCCGGCGAGGAGATGACGCGGTAGTCGGTCCCGAACGCCCACCGTTCGGTCCCGTCGGCCGCATCGACCGCGTACACCTGCCCCTCCGTCGCCCGGCTCGCAGCGTAGACGACGCCGTCGGCCACCGTCGGCGACGCGTCTATCGAACCGTTCGTCTCGAAGGCCCACCGATCGGTCCCGTCCGCCGTATCGATCGCGTAGAGCCGATCGCCCCGCGTTCCGACGTAGACGGTTCCGTCGACGACCGCCGGCGACGAGTGGATCCGACCCCTCGTCTCGAACGACCACAGGCGTTCGCCGTCGACCGCGTCGACCGCGTACAGCGTGTTCCCTCCGCCGACGTAGACGGTTCCATCGACGACCGCCGGCGAGGACCGAACCGATCCACCGGCGTCGAACGTCCACCGTTCGGTCGGTTCGGCCGGGCCGGTGACGTCCGCCACGCTTCCGGTGTTTGCGAGATCGTACTGGAACATGGGCGCACCGCCGATCGAGGGATCGAGGGGCGTCTCCCGGACCGGTTCGTCGCTTTCTCCATCCCCGAGACAGCCCGCAAGTGCGGCCGAAAGTCCCGAACAGACGCCGACGAGGACCTCCCGACGACCCGTCGGCCGTCGTCCAGTTGGGCGACCGGCGTTCACAGCGACTGTTAGGGGGTGATAGTTATAAGCGCTCGGCGACCGCTATGGTCGAAAGCAGTAGCAGAAGCGCTCTCTTGCCGATGAGCGGTCCAAACTGGCGGCCGACGAGAGGACCGCCCCGCAACCGGCCCCGCGCCGTTTCAATACCCTTTTGCCGCCGCGCCCAGTTTTGACCGGTATGGCAGACTTTCAGGTCATCGTCGGCGACGACGACGGGGCCACCTACTCGTTCGAGGTAGACGGACAGGACGCGAACCGGTTCATCGGCCGATCGATCGGCGAAACGGTCGACGGCGCTTCAGTCGGCCTCTCGGGGTACGAAATCGAGATCACCGGCGGTTCGGATCGGGCCGGCCGGCCGATGCACGGCGAAGTGTCCGGCTCCGAGACGAAGGCGATCCTCTCGACCGGCGGCGTCGGCTTCGAGCCCACCGTCGACGGCGAGCGGAAACGGATAACGGTTCGCGGCGCCGAGGTCTCCGAGGAGACCCGCCAGATCAACGCGAAGATCGCAAGCCGCGGCGACCAGTCCGTCGAGGAACTGCTCGGCGAGGGCGACGAGGACGACGAGGACGACGAGTAATCGCTTCAATGAGCGACGATCGCCCCTCGAGTACGCTGTACGAGGCCTTCCTTCGCGGCGAACGCCCGGGGGACGTCCTCGTCTATCTCCACGAGGGCGGCATCGGATCGATGAGTGATCTCCTCGAGATCGGCACGCGAGTCGACGACGGCGTCGTTCTGGTGCTGCCGGGCGAGGAGGGGCGATCGGCGTTCCAGCAGGCGACGGGGCTCGGCGCGATGCAGTTTGCCGGCATGGCCATGGAAACCGACGGCGAAATCGAAGACGACTGCACGGGCGGCACCTGTCCCGAGGCGGCTGACACCCCTGAGGAGGATCACTTCGTCAAGTTCGTCTTCGCGTTCGTCGAAGAACAAAACGAGTCCGTCGGCGGGCTGTACGCCGACGGCGACGTCATTCACGGCTATGCGGCCTGTTCCTGCGGCACGACGTATTCGGAAAAGCGCGTCATCGAGAGCTGAGCGACGATCGAAACGGTTCGTTTGCGTGGGCTCACCACCGATCTCGGCTACCGGAGTGTTTCGGCCAGCGCCTCGGCGATCCGGGCGCCGATCTCGTCTTTGGTTCCCTCCCGAACCGTCACGTCGTCGGGCCCGACGAGGAGAACGCGGGTCCGTTCGGCGCCCATGACGCTGGCGTCGTTGGCGACGACGAACGCCAGATCCGTCCGTTCGAGCGTCTCGCGAGCGCGCTCCGTCATCGCCCCGTCGTCGCCGCTCGTCTCGAGTTTGAACCCGACGATCGGGAGGTCGGGGTGTTCCTCGCGGATCGTGTCGATGAGTTTCGGCGTCGGATCGAGTTCGAGCGTTAGCTTTCCCCCCGATCTGATCTTTTCCGACGCAGCGTCGACAGTGAAATCGCCGATCGCGGCCGCCGAGACGAGCGCGTCCGCCTCGCCGGCGGCCGACTCGACGGCCTCGAGCATCTCCGCGGCGCTCTCGACCGGACGGACGTCGGCGTACGGGACGTCCTCGCCGTCGTGGACGAGCGTCACGTCCGCGCCCCTGACGTAGCAGGCTTTCGCGACGGCGCGACCGGTCCGACCGGAGGCCCGGTTCGTGAGCACTCTGACGGGGTCTAGCGACTCGCTCGTCGGGCCGCTCGTCACGACGATACGGCGCCCTTCGAGCGGTCTCTCGCCCGCCGCTCGGGCGACGTCGAGGACGATCGCCTCCTCGCTCGCGATCTTGGCTTTCCCTTCTTCGATCCTCGGCTCGACGAAGCCGATCCCCCACGATTCGAGCCGTTCGATCGCCTCGAGGACGCCCGGATGGTTGTACATCGGTTCGTGCATCGCCGGTGCGACGACGACCGGGATCTCCGCACCGAGCGCCGTCGTCGCCGTCGTTGTGACGGGCGTGTCATCGACCGCGGCAGCGACCTTTCCGATCGTGTTCGCCGTCGAGGGCGCGAGCAAAAGGACGTCCGCCCACCCGTCGTAGCCGCACAGTTCGACGTGTTCGACCGAGCCCGTGATCTCGGTGACGACGGGTCGATCCGTCGCGAATTCCAGCGACCACGGATGGACGATCCCCTGAGCGGCGCCGCTCATCACCGCCCGAACGTCGGCACCCTGTCGTCTGAGTTCGTGGGCCAACTCGACTGTCTTGACCGCCGCGATGGAGCCTGACACGCCCAAGGCGACGTTTACGCCCGCAAGCATCGGCGGACCTTCGGCGCCGTGATATAAAAACCACCGTGGCTCCGTCGGCGCTGGGCCGACCGGGCTACCCGGTTTCGATCCGCAGATCCACGTCGCGTGTCTCCCCCTCGAGGTCGGCGACGATCCGTCTCACGATCCGTTCGGCTTCGGTCTGGATCTTCGGTTTGAGCTTCTCTATGACCCACCCCAGAGAGACGAACCGCGGCAGATCAACGACGTTATTGTCCGCCGATTCAGGGGCGTATTCCACGACGAGCGTGACTGTCGTTTCCGGACCGTCACCCTCATCGACCGTCGATTCCCCGTCCCGATCCGTCGGTTCGAGCGGTTCGACGAGCCACCGGCCCGCGGCGTCGATGTCCTTTATCAGTCGCCACTCGATCCGGTTCGGCGGGTCGACTTCGGTGACCGCCGAACGGGCCGTATACTGCAGTTTCCACCACGCGAAATCGAGTTCGTACTCCGTCCCGGGGCCGCCGTCGCCGTACTGCCGGACAGAGCGGAGATACTCGGAGTAGCTCGCGTACCCGCGGAACTCCAGCAGGAACTCGTAAACCGCTTGCGGAGGTAAATAGACGGTCGTGCTCACTTCGACCCTGTTCACACTGCTCGGTGGGACGGAATCACCCTAAGCGTTCCCCCAGCGGAACATTCGGTCGATAGTCCGGAGATCAGCTCACGGCATCGTCGATCGCCTCGAGTAACTCGGGTTTCGAGTACGGTTTGACGAGATACGCCCCGACGGAGAGTTCGTCCGCCATCTCCCGCACCTCGTCGTTGACGATCGCGGTGCTGACGATTATCCCCGTCTCCGGACAGCGGGATCTGACCGCTTCGGCGGCCGAGATCCCGTCGAGACCGGGGAGATTGATATCCATGATGACGACATCGGGTTCGAGCGCTTCGATGCGTTCGACGGCCCTGTTTCCGTCGGATTCGGTTCCGAGGACGGTGTGTTCGGACTGGAGGAACCGTCCGATGATGTTCTGCTGGAGGGCGGCGTCCTCGACGACGAAAACACTCGCCATTATCGTTCCTGAGGCCTCTGAACAAAAAACAGCTTTGTTATCTATCGGCCCTACTTTATCAACATCCGATCGGTCCGATCGGCGCGTTCCGTGAGGTTCCGAACGAACGGACAGGAGTCACAACGTTTACTGGACGGTCAACGGTAGTCCATCGGTGTGGACCTGCTCGGGGACCCGACGAAACGCCGCTGGCTCGGCTGGGGAGCGCTCGCGACAGTCTTCTTGCTCGTCAACGTCCATCGGCTCTCGACGGCCGTTCTCTCGGAACAGCTGACGGCCGATTTCGGGGTCACGGCCGCACAGCTGGGAACCCTGCACGCCTCGTTTTTCGTCGTCTACGCGCTCGTCCAGATCCCGGCCGGCGTCCTCGCGGATCGGTACGGGCCGAGATACATCGGCGCCGCCGGCGCGGCCGTCCTTAGCCTCGGCGCGATCGCGTTCACCATGAGCGGCGGGTATCTGGCAGCGACGGTGTCGCGGGCGGTCATCGGGCTCGGAAGCGGCGTGATCTTCGTCACCGTGTTGCGCTTCTGTGCGAACTGGTATCGGGTCGACGAGTTCGCGACCATGACCGGGCTCACCGCCGGGATGGCCGGCGTCGGGGCGATCATCGCGACGACGCCGCTGGCACTCGCAGTCGGAGCTGTCGGCTGGCGGACGACAGTATTTGGACTCGCGGGGATCGGCTTTCTCGCGGCCGGTTCGGTGTTCGCGCTCTCGCGACAGTCACCGGAGTCGGCCGGCCTCGATCCGATCGAGAACGTCCCGGAGCAGGGTTCGGTGACGCTTTCGGAAACCGGCAGCCATCTACGGACGCTCGCCGGGGACCTCGATCAGTGGCTGCTGTCGCTCGCCTTTTTCTCGGCGATGGGGACCATCCTGACGGTGATCGGACTCTGGGGCGTCCCGTATCTGGTCACCGTATACGGCCTCGACGTGACGACGGCGTCGTACTACACGCTTCTCGGTTCCGTCGGGATGCTCGTCGGGGGGCCGGGGATCGGATGGATCTCCGATCGGATCGGACGTCGGCTCCTTCCGATGACCGTCGGGTTCGGGCTGTTCGCCGTTGTTCTCACTGTCATCCCCGTTTTCGGGTCGCCGCCGCTTTTCGTCGTCGCGCTCCTGTATTTCATCGTCGGGACCTGTATCGGAGTCACGATACTCGCGCTCGCGATCATCAAGGAGCGCTACCCCTCCGGAGCCAGCGGTGTCGCGACATCGGTCGTCAACGGAGCGGGGTTCTTCGGGGCGACCGTGCTGCCGACGCTCATGGGCCTCGCCGTCGACAGATACCGGACCGGCGAGGTCGTCGCGGGGACGGCCGTCTACACCGAGTTCGGCTATCGCGTCGCGTTCGGGATCACCGCCGTCGCCGTCGGAATCGCGTTCTGTAGCACGCTCGCGTTGACCGTCCGTAGCCGGCGACGATCCGAACCCACGGGGGCGTAACTCACCTCCCGGAGCCGAACCGGTCGGCGATCGTCCGGAGGGCGTCGAGGCCGTATATATCGCCGTACAGTTCCGGAACGATCGTTATCGGGCGATCGAGTGCCGCCGCCGCTTCCTCGAGGCGCCGTCTTTGGCTTTCGTACTGCGATTGACAGCGCTCACAGTCCGGGGTCGGATCCTCGAGTACCTTGTTGACGACGGCGCGACCGATCGGCACGCCGTAGCGTTCCAGTTCCGCGAGCAGGCGCTCGCTCTCGCGTACGGCCATCGTCTCGGGGACGAGAACGATACGGAACTCGGTCCGTTCGGGATCGCGTAACGCGTCGCCGACACGCTCCATGCGGGCCTGCAACGCTTCGAGATCGATGTCGGTGTCGCTGTCCTGTCCGGGATCGGAATCAGCATCGTCCCCATCCGTGCCGAAAAGACCCCTGACCGAGTCAGCCAGCGACGAGACCTGTGACCGGACGCTGATGAGTTTCCCCATCGCCGACCCCATCACGTCGGGGAGTTTGAGCAATCGTAGCGTGTGTCCGGTCGGGGCGGTATCGAAGACGATCCGGTCGAACCGTGAGTCGTCCATGTAATCGACGAAGAGATCCATCGCCGCAGCCTCGTCGGTCCCCGGGGCGACACCGGCCTCGAGAACGTCGTCGATATCGTCGTCACCGAGCGTGATTCCGAGGTCCTCGAGCTCCTCGAGGGCGGCGCTGATCTGTCCGCGGTACTGTCCGATCCGTTCGGTGGGGTCGATCTCGACCGCCCACAGGTCCGTCACTCCGGGGACGGCAGTCGGTTCGGGACCGATCTCGGCGTCGAAGACGTCGGATAGCGAGTGTGCCGGATCGGTCGAAACGACGAGCGTCGATGACCCCTCACGAGCGTAGCCGAGCGCCGTCGCCGCCGCACAGGTCGTCTTTCCGACGCCGCCCTTGCCGCCGTAGAGTACGTACTGCGTCACAGTCACACTGTGGGGACGTGGCTGATAAACCATCCGTCAGAAACCGG
>LKMJ01001996.1_pt1 | contig 18508 bp, 23 predicted proteins | sample 643391 | NCBI WGS metagenome assembly LKMJ01 (sample SAMN04112250, study PRJNA286221) | soda lake metagenome | biome: soda lake; feature: Kulunda Steppe; material: water; isolation source: sample PL-Br10 brine of Picturesque Lake | place: Russia: Kulunda steppe | collected 2010-07 | reverse complement strand
TGTATGTATGTATGTATGTATGTATGTATGTATGTATGTATGTATGTATGTATGTATGTATGTATGTATGTATGTATGTATGTATGTATGTATGTATGTATGTATGTATGTATGCATGTATGTATGTGTATGTTTGCATGTATGTATGTACGTGTGTGTGTGCATCTGCATGTACAATAACCATGTCTATTTAGGCGGACAGGCTGGCGTGCTTGTTTATGCATGTGGGCACGACTCGTTGACATGTGCACAGAGAAGGGCTGAGACTTTTGGCGGGCGCACCTTCAGGCGGGAAAGCCCAAAAAAGTTCTGCCTGTGCATAAGCCTGTACAAGCCGCAGGTCCCAAGGATGTGCTGTTCAAAGGCCTCACCACACATCTCCCTCCCTGAAAGACATGCACAACCAGACAAGAGCGTTTGACGATCCTGGGTTGGCATGCTGTAAGAATTAGCACTCATGCCTGGCAAAGGTAAAATGGCAGTGTATGTGCCTAAATCAAAAAAGATGGGCGGTGCAAGTGGGGGGACATGTACGACCTTCAAGGATAGTGGCAAAACAAAAAGAAAGATGCAATGGCTAAGAGCCAAGACAAGATAGCTCTGGCAGCTAGCATGGCATGGAACAAGGTGCTGTGACACGACTGCGACATGCGATGCTTAAGAGGCCTGTTGACTTACATAAGCATGGGATACGGAAAAGGACGCTTGCAAGCCTGCGCACGCAGATGGGACAGCATGCCCTTTAAGGAGACAGGCAGGAGCCAACCAGGCAGGAGCCCCCCGTGGCATTACAGGCAGGAGCCACCCGTGGCATTACCCAGCGCACCTGTATGCATTCTGCACATGTGTGCTGGCTAGCTAGGCACCAAAGAGAACAGATGTGGCTGGATGCACAGCTTGGCTGCAAGATGGATTGTGCACGTTGCAAGGGCACACAGCAGCTGTGGCACAAGGTGCCCACCAGAGGGCACCAGAGGACAAGGTGCCCACCAGAGGGCACCAGAGGACAAGGTGCCCACCAGAGGGCACGTTGCAAGGGCACAGCAGCACGAGGTGAGCAGAAAAGAAGTCAATGGGGATCAGGAGGGCGACTAGCAGTGGCCCACTCCTAGCCTTGGTGATGAGAGTTGGCAAAAGTTTCGAGAGCACGTCTGGTATTGACAAGTTGATGTGTGTAATGAACCAAATGAGCACGAACCTTAAAGGCAAGCTTGGTAGTTTTTTGAGGATTGATACCAAGAGCCTTAAAAGGTTCTAAAGTGTGCAAGCTGTAAATGATTCCACCCACTCCCAGAGGGATGGTGTGTAGGCTAACTTTGCCTGTGGCTCGATGGAAGTGCTGACAAAGCACCCTGTGCTGTTGATTGGCGGCTTCGAGTTGGCTCCTGTTATGAGAAAGGCTCCCGGGCACAAGGGCCACAGCAACCTAAGCTCTGTTAGATCAAGCCAGAGGCTCGTTGACACCAGGGCGCACGAGACCATATGCAGGGGAAGACCTAGGTGTGCAGCCTGTGCAGCTCACATAACTACTGTGCAGACCACATGTCCACTGTGCAGACCACACTACCTGTGCAGCGCAGGTGCTGTGGCTGGTGCAGCCTGCAGCCTTGAGACAGCGACTCAAAGACACCCTCCCTGACTCCTTCATGCTCTTTCCTGCGTCCCAGCTACCCACACCTCCCAACATGCATCCTCTCCTGCGTATCCCCACTTCATCACGCATTCTCCCCACTTTGTCACGCATCCTTTCCTTCGCATCCCCACTTCATCCCACATCATCTCCTGCACACCCCCACTTCATCACGCATCTTCTCCTGCGCATCCCCACTTCATCCCACATCTTCTCCTGCGCATCCCCACTTCATCGCGCACCCTGGCCCACGCATCCTACCATGTTCCAAGCCTCCACATGTCTTCGTTGCGCCACCACCCCATGTACCAGTCCAGCACGTTCCCGTGCCCCGGGGCATCATCCTGCCGTGAGCACACCAAAAACAGGCAAAGCAGATGCATATGGTGGAGCCGCACCTTTGTAAACATGTGTGGCCTCATCCCGTTGTGAGCATGTGCAACAGGCCATGCACTTGCATGGTTTGATAACCAAACACCTTCATAGGGATGTGGGGGCTCCCTCTGTCATTAGCTGATGCTAAGTAGGCTACACAGAGCATATGCATCTGTAGCACTCCGAATGAGGCTTGACGCCCCCATCCTGCCGCAAGCACATGCAAAATAGGCCAAACTCAGCATGATAAGGCAGCACTTCACCAAGCATAGTGAAACCGCAAGCGCGTGTTTGGGTGCTGTGCTTGCTGCATGCAAACCACTTCAACGATCCTGGCTGGCCTCTCAGCAGCAGGGGTGCTTGCTGTGTGCAAACCACCTCAGGCCGTAAGCCTAGACCTAAAAAGTCCCGGCTGGCCCCTCAGCAGCTTGTACCCGGCACAGGCACATTTGGTGTGGACAAATCTGAGCCAAAGTTTACACATTGCCTCTGGGCGAGCCCTCAGTCGTGGACCCTGATCCTCCCTTGAGCACAGGCAGGCCCACGCACCAATGGCAGAGCATTGCTCCAATCCATCAAGCGGAGCCTGCCATCAACAAGGATGCTGCAAGCACGGAGCGCACGCACGCACGCAATAAGTCCTGTCAGTGCTCAGCAGAGTCCACCAGAGGTACCAGGCAGCCTGCAGAGGTACCAGGCAGCCTGCAGAGCCGGTCATGCCCCTTAGGCATGCTCGCCCCCTTGCTCCCCATCGCAGAGCATGCTACAGGCACTGTATCTTCCTGCCTGAGATCAACCACCTTCCACTTTGTGTGAGGAGGAGGGGTACCACCAGGGGCCCCTGATGGTGGCCCTGGTGGTGTGCGCACATGCACACAGTGCCTGGGCGAGCTGTGCTAGAGCTTGACCTATGCGCTTCGATTCAACATGCTGGCGCTCTGACGCAAGGTCCTATCACAGGCCATATGACTCCTTAGGCTCAGGCACGCGGTGCGCACCGCAGGCAGGAGGCGATGCAAGAGCCTCCTGCGCCGGCCAGGAGCACACGGCACGGCCTTTGCAAACAATGGCTGTCAAGGGTTGTGCCATGGGAAATGCGCTGCCAGCCCCAATGCAGGCGCTCATGCGCATGAGCAGCCCTGTAACAATCCAGCCATGCAGCTGCGCCAACACACGCCGACGTGGCTGGCTACCATATGGGCGTTGCCAACAGGCAGCCCTGAGTCGTGTGGCTCTCAGACTTGACCATTCCAATCCAAAGATCACGGTCACATTGTCTGGCAATGACCAGCCACGAACCAACAAGCCTGCTGGCAAGGCTGGCGTCCAAGCCTGACCTTTGTCACCTTTCGTCACCTCTTGTTACTCCCAAGCACAGTGTTGCGCTGCAGCTTGGACCGCCCAACAATGCAGAGCTTCGAAAGTTCCATGTATATGGAACTTTATATCCAGTAGGACTGCATACGACCATGAGCTGACAGCTCATGATAATATGCAGTCCTACTGTGTGCAGCACATTTACCATGAGCTGACAGCTTATGGTCATTTGTAGTCCTACTGTGTGCAGCACATTAACCATGAGCTGATAGCTAATGGTCATTCGCAGTCCTACTGTGTGCAGCACATTTGCACGTTGCAGCTCTGTGGTTTTCCTGGCAATGAGAGCCTGCCGCCACCACAGCCAGCATGGGTTATGGCAGCCCTACCACATGTTGTTTCCATGAACATCGCCGTGCTGCAGCTGGCAGCTGTGTGCGTAGTCTAAGATCTGGAGTGTCTGGTACGCATAAGACTGGAGTTTAGCCACAGGCGTGACAAAGGCCGCCCAGTTTGCCAGCACCTGGCAGTGAGCGGTCTCGTACACAAGAGCTGCCTGCAAGCACAGATGCGGCACACACACACACACACACACACACACACACACACACACACAGGCGGCATGGCCCTGGATGATGGTGGTACTGATGTTGGCGGTGTAGGTGGTGGTGCTGGTGGTGGTGATGATGATGGTGATGTTGGCGGCGGCGGTGGTGGTGGTGGTAGTTATGATGGTGATGTTGGCGGCGGCGGCGGTGTTGGTGTCGGTGGTGATGAAGGTGATATTGGCGGGGGTGATGATGATGATGATGAAGATGATGAAGATGAAGATGATGATGATGATGGCGGCAAAGTGATGATGGTGATGGCAGCGATGGTGCTGATGGTGCTGATGTCATGATGTGATGTGATGCGAAACGAAAATGACAGTATTGACCTGACACGGGAGCGAATTGTGTGCAAGGGCGACATGCAGAGGCACGCTAAGATGAAGCCCACTGTTTACCATTTGCAAATTAGACCCAGACGGTACTCAGAGCGCAAGACGATGCCGCGCCGGCCTGCAGGCCTCCCGTACACCAGCCTATGTTTGGACGGAGCAGCCGGCTGTGCCTCTGTGGCCCACCCACTGGACTCGGATGAGATGTCAGGCATTGCCTGCCCTGTGCCTGTGGGCCTGCCCTACCCTGCCCTGTGCCTGTGCCTGTGGTCCTGATGTCTGGCAGATGTCAGGCATCGCCTGCCCTGTGCCGTTGGTCCTTCTCAAAGGACAGCCGCCATGCCCTAGCAGAACCAAGCATGCTCCGCACCCCACCTCAAACGGCGTGCTCAGTGGGTGGGCGTTCCTGACTCCAGGCACATGGGGAAGCACGTCCAAAAGGTGAAAGATGCCTGGAGCACCAGGCCCAAGATTCTGCAGGGTCAGGCGCGAACCAATGAGCTGAACACTCGTACTCGTGGCTGATTCAACCCTTATAAACGTACTGCAGGCGCAACACATAAGCCCCACATGAATCCCAAGAATTAGAGCCAGTTTCTTGACATCATGGACGGGGTTGGATCGCGCTCGCGGGACTTCAGAGCCTCGGTTTCATGATGTATGTAGGAGATGAACAATTGTGGGGTGTTGGTGGTTGGTCAGATGCAGGTGCAGCCTCTCAGAACAATTGATGGATGAGTTGGGTTTGCAGTGTGCACCCTAAATGCAATAAAGCAGTGCCTGTTTTCAGGTCTTCATTGATCCTGCACCCGGACCTCCCTCATGAGCATGAATCATGCTGCACAATGCATTTTGCCATTGGCATTTTGCTGTCATATGCCAATGACAGGTGAATGCAGTGTCTCCCACAGCAGCCACAGGGCCTCCTAATCCCAGAACACTCGCAGCTGTGCTGAAAAGGCTGTGAGTGTATGGTGGGCTGAGGTCCAGCTGCCTATCCTCTCTTTGACACTCAACATATCTCAGGCCTGGACTGAAAATTATGACAGTTGCTAAACAGCCAATGGCCTGGCAGTAGGGGCACCTCTGGCAACAAAGAATTTCTGCTGGCATGTGTGCACATTGATCGGGATAGGCTGGCCCCCAAAGCAATGGTGTGAACTGGCCTAATTCAAAATAACTCTTGCCCATACAAACAATGTCAGGTGATGCAGCATGACTGTCTGAAAAAGGACGTCTCTATGCCAGAGAAGAGGAGTAAACCAAGGGCAACTCACCCTGTACACCTTAATTTCTTTGGCCGCCCATCCAATGCCACCCACTCCAAAGACCTTGATGGCCACTGCTTGCTCCTTCACGCGCCAGCTTCCGGCTGGTGCGCGGATGCCCTCTCTGCTAACATTTCGACTGCTCTCATTTCCATGCTCAGGGAACCAGACGGGCACTGACCTCTTGGCAAAGTACACAAAGCCCTTTGCACCCCTTCCAATGAGCCCTCCCATCTCATATTTTTTCCTGTGGTCAAGTCAGAAAAATCAGAAGAGAGGGGATCAGGCTTAAGTGATTTCAACAGTGAATTCAGATGAGGAGCTGCACCAGCCCCTGACAAACTTGAGGGAAAATGAGGTCAAGAGCTAAAAACCATGTACAACTTGAGGCTGTGGAGGAGATTATAAAATGAGAGAGAAGAGAAATATGAGAGAGAGAGAGAGGGAGAGGGAGAGGGAGAGAGGGGGCGGGTGGAAAGGGGATGAGGGAGAGGCGAGTCTTGTGGACCCATCCCAGCGCGTATTGTGGGAGACAGCAGCATTCAAACATTAAAAAGACAGAAGTTCAACTTATTGGACGTCTACCAGCCAGCACCAGGTTGTGCGCTTAGATGCATCTTGCGGTCAATGCTAAGGTGCACGCAAGTTGGACTCCTAGAGCAGCTTACCAAGAGCCACTGATCCTCCAGGTCTCTCTCTCACAGTCCCAGAAAGCTGGCGGACTGGTGCGAGAGGAGCACAGGTTTTTGCAAACATTGCCGAGTTCTGTCAGGTCTGCTCCTGCCTGTTCAGGGGGGAGTTCCGGGACGATCTCCTCAGCAGCAGCTATACTCGATGCATAAAAGGCACCTAGAGCAAACAATATGCAGCAGGCCAGCTTGATGTGGCCAGGTCCTGAGGTTGTCATGCATGCTTGCCTGCTCGGGGCTCGGGAATTTTCAATTTTTTAATATCAATTGGGTAATTTTTGTATAAACAATCACCCGTCAGTGAGACCCTCAATTTTCACAAGGGTTGCATGCGAAAAATTATTGCTGATCTTGCACCTGCTGGTCGCGTTGCTAATGAAGTAGTTGCTAGATTTACAGATATCGGATTGCCTTGGGCATCATGCCTGATCTGTTTTATAAAACGATGTAAAGGATGTACTCAACAGCTCCTGGGTACCTTCTCCACATTGCTTAACTGACAGATCAGAGCCTGAGCGTCTCTGGATTGAGTGGGTTCTGTGCCTTGTACAGGAGTATGAGTACATGCTAATGAGCTCATCAGGTATCACAGCTTAGCAGGTACCAATCACTGGTGAAATTACTCATGAGGCGCCCTACTTGCTTGCTTGTGAGTTGGCCTGACTTGGAATGGGGCAGGTTTGCTCACACTGGGTGCACCCACTGGTCTCTTGCACTGTAAGCCATGGCTCTGCAGACTAGAATTTGGGGCATGCCTGAAAAATTTAGCCGGGGATACGGTGGTGTCATGACCCTGACCCTGTGATCACGGTCCCATTAGGTCTGCCCCTGCGCCTCCGTATTATGTATCCCTGCATTGCTCTCAGGGCCTCTGGCCCGGGGGGTCATTGCAGGCATTTAGTTGCCCTTGCACCTCTCAGCCTTGCCCCTGGGCTGTCCCTCCCCAGCAATGACTTGCAGGGGTGGTGGCCATGGCCCACGGAGCTTGTCAGCCAGTGAGGACACTGCAGACAGGTGATACCTTCCACAATCTCTAAATTTTTCGCTCGTCCTGGGCAAAACACAGGACAAGCCTGAGCTGGGCATCACCCAAGATGAACGCATGGTGCGCTGGGCAATGACCTTCGCCTCGGTCCTGCACAAAAAGGGCGCCCAGCTTCTGGGGGCACGCCACTCCCTGGTGATGTACTTGTTGCCTTCTTGCACGTGAGGGCAGGCAACAATAGCTCAAGCGCTCACACTACTAGCTCTGGATACTCGAGCAGGCGGCGGGGCACCTGCAATGGAAAGTTGACTATCCACCCTCGCAACCTGTGGGTTTAAGGTTCCAACCTCACTGGAGGCTCACAACCGGCTAAGCTGCTTTCGTTCGGCAGATGCAGCCTTGAAAACCTTACGTCTTACACCTTAAGCACTCCCACCCATGTAAACGGATGGGCTTGAGCCCAGCGGAGGGTTCTGCTGGGTGAAGATGTATGTATGCGGACATGGATGACCAGAAGGCATGGGGGAGGTATCCAGCACTCCGGCAATTTTGGGTTGAGCAACTCTTGTCCAGGTCTTTCGTCTGTTGCACCAATACTCAATCAGCCTAAGGCTTAACTTTATTGCAGCAGGGTCCAAGCACTTTTTAATCCCTTAGGACTGTGCCTGCATGCAGCCAGTCATCTGGTTGGCGTAGACGTTTGCCTGTTGCCCAGAAGACATTCCTGCAGACATCCCTTGTGCATGGTCCTTCAAGCGTGAAGCTAATTCGAGTACACATACTTTTTTTGCACTTTTCAGTCCATCTCAGAGATTTATTGGTTGCTTAATTTATGGTTTACTAGGGTGGCTTGCTTAAACATCAAGCTCGAAGCATGGCAAAAGCTGCCTGTTACTAACAGTGTTAGGCACATTTTACCAATGCCCTTCTCTTGTTTGGTTAAAGTTTCTCCTTTGCTAAGGTCGGATAATTTTTTAGAAGGCTCTCCCATACCCTAAGCATACGCAAACGCCTTCCAGCTTGCCACGCTGCATGACCTGGGGCGTTCATACCATCACAATGCAAAGACTATCTAATTCAAGCCGACCAATAACAATTTCTGCCCTCATTGCTAGCAATAAATCAAACAGCCACAAAAAAATTGCAAAACAAAGAAACTAAAGACATAGGCATAGGTAAAAGCATATTAGCCACTGCTCTTTTATGAATGAATGGATTCTTCCTGAAAGTTGCACCAGATGTTTGAAAAGCTCCAAATTGTGAAGACACAAATAGGAACCCTAGGCATCAGACAAAACAATTGAAAGACCCGCACGGGCACTGGATTCTAGACATGAAAACAGGAAGCCAATCGGGGATTTGTTTTGCAGAGTGGGGTGCCCGCATTTCCCTTGTTGGACCTTGCAGATTGCAAGTGTTACCTATCAAAATATTGTTTCAAGGTAGTTGTACAGTGTGAAGCTGCAAATACAGGAAGAATTGAATGAAGGTATTGACTAGCTCAAATCAGAATGTATGGACCATCTACCTACACAGCACCAATGACCCCTGGCCCCTCTGTCATGAAGAACCACATGCATTCATTTTGATGTATTCAGACCAGACTCGCTCGGTCACTTTCTCAGATCCATGGCTCATGCCATTGCCAAGATTCAGGATCATCACCGGTTGATTGTGACAGCTCGTATTAAACCTTCCCGTCCCGTGGATGACAAAAACGAGTCTGGCAGCTGTGGCAACAGCGGCAGGGTCAAGTGGGCCTAGGGGGTGCTGCCTCGGGAAGGAGGCGGGGTCGGCGGTCGTGGAGAGGTGGGACTGAGATTGGGTTTGCAGGGCTCGCTGAACACGGTCAGTGAGTGTTCTGTTGTCTTCCCTTTTAAGGGCTCTGCAGTCCCACAAGCTCACACAATTGTTGGTGATGAACCACAAAACCAGCAGCACCCAGCTTTCCACGCTACCATGCGCCTGCTTCTGTGTCTCGACGGCCTCTGGCCAGAATCGGTTCAGCGTGGTCAGGCCACGCCCGCAGGGTTGCCCTCATCACATGCCGAGAATAGCGAGCATGGCCGCACGGCTACCACTGTTCCTTGCTGCTAGCCAGCCAGTCTAGCAAGGCCAGTCTAGCACAGCCAGTCTAACACAACCAGGCCAGCACAGGCAGTCCAGTACAGCCAGTCTAGCACAGGCAGTCCAGCACAGTCAGTCTAGCAAAGGTGGTCTAGCACAGCCAGCCTAGCACAGCCAGCCTAGCCAGCCAGTCTAGCAAGGCCAACAGTAGACCACAGACAGGGAAGTGTGGCCGCGCCCTCACCAGCGGTCCTTTCCGCCAGCCAGCAGGTACCCGAGCCGTGCTTGAGCTAGCCAAAGGAGGGGGGAATCCTGCTGCGGCAGCAGGCCCACCAGGCTGTGCATCTGCAAGCACGCAGCCGCATGCACCCCTTAGCAGATCCACGCTCGCGTGTACAACCAGGCCAAAGTGATGCTTTGTGCGTGTGTGTGTGAGTGGGGTTAACCATTAACTTGTAACTTGTGTGTGCGTGAGCGGCAAAGCATGCTGCTAGGGTGTGCGTGGGCCGCCTTGTGGCAGGTGGGCATGCACGTCCTTGGAGGGTTGAAGTTATGCACTTATCCGTGCATTGCCTAAGCTGACTGCGCTGGGTTTGCGTCAGTCTTCTATCTCAGACCATATACTGGTCCTGGTTGGCTGGCAGTGGCTTACCACCACGAATTAGCCTACTGGCTTGATTGGTAGTCAATACCAAATAGGTCTGCAGTCCTGGAGACCAACGCACTGGATGTAGAACAATTTGACATGATTGCTGCTAGCGCTTGCTTTGACCAGCATCTATTGATGTCCATTCAAGTCGCTTTTTGTGACAATTGGGACTCTTGAAGGGATGTGTGTGCGCGCGTGTGAGGGGCACACTGCAGAACTGCTCGCAAGTTGCACTTGATGTCAAGAATGCGTGCGTGCTCAGAATGCATGCACAAATATGCACCTGTGTGCACATGTGTGCACATCCCCATGAGTTGGCATGCGTGAGCTGACTCACCTTGCCTACGTTAAGGATGTTCTTGATGCGGCGCTCCATCTGCACATCAGTCATTGTGTTCAGCCTACAGCACATGCGGCAAGCACAGCATTGGTGCCACCCGACTTCAGAAAGGCAGCATGGAGGCCTGTGGAGCAGAAGACATACTGCAAGGCAGGTCCAGGAATGGGAGCAAGCGACACAAAGCATGGCATGCTCAGGACATGGAGCAATTGACACCAACCAGGGACTTTGCTGCAGTAGGGTGTAACAGGGGATTGGCACTTCATGAAACATCACAGCCTGTAATTTACAGGCATTTAATGAAGCATTGCAGGCGCGCCATTCACGATCCAATTCGTCACAAGCACTGCAGGCACTTCACCAGGCACTGCAGGCAGGATAAAAAGAGCCTCGAATTTGTCATATGCAATGCTGACATATCGTGAGGCGTTGCAGGCGCTCGGTACAGGCTCTCGTTTTTCCAACATACTTCAGGCACTTTGCGAGGCATTGCAGGCACTGTCACGCCAGATAAGTGTAGTGCCAGATTTATGCTGGATTGGGACCCGAAGGTTGGTTGAGTCAGCTGGCGGAGTATTTGATCCTGTTGTCAATTCAGCTATAACTGTACTGTTATGGCCATGCCGCGAGTCTGGTTTGGATGCAGCAGTCTCTCAGCGTGACACCACTTAGTTAAAGAGGGCCCTCCACAATGCCAGGTCCTTGCGAGGATCGCCCATTTCATCCTGGCCAGTGACGTCAGCCTTGCACCTCACCGACCTTATGGGCTTTGCTTTCTCATGGTCTGCATCTCCTACCAACCCCACTAGGTAATCCCTCTGACCCCACTAGATTATCCTTCTCACCCCACTGGATAATACCTCTGACCCCACTTGATAATCCTTCTGACCCTACTGATAACCCTATCAACCCCACTGGATAATCTGGAGGCAAGGAGGCACAACACACGAGGCAGTAAAACCAGCCATCCACCACCCAGTCTACACGGCTTCAACGCACCTGTGCACATTGTGCGCATCCAGTTTTGCTGCGTCACTCGCCGCTGAACTCTCCTCCTTCTTATTCCTCTTGGACTCTCCAGCAGGTGGCTTGTAGTTCCTGAAATCCTCCTCGTACCTCACCTTGTCAGCAGCAGCACGCTCATGGTACTGCAAGGTGTGGCAGGTGCAGATAAGCAGCAGGCTCAGGCACGCATCTTACCATCCAGGTGCATTTGCATGCCTCCTCCACTTAGAAAGGCATAGTGTTGGCAAGGCATAATGTAGGTAGAGGGTGGGCATTCACTTAACCTGCACCACTTGCCGCGCCCTTCCAGTTCACGCTAAGCCATCAAGACCGCCAACCTTCACCCTTGGAGATCAAGCCTTTCCCTGCAGACATACTCCATCTGCCATGCACTCGCCTGCTCCTTCTCCTTCTCAGACATCGCCTTCCATCGCCTGCCAAGCTCGGTTGTGACCTCAGTGACCTTCATCTCAGGGTTCTCAGCCTTGACGGTATCCCGCATATCTTGGCAGAAGAACATGTAGGCACTCAGACCCTTCTTGGGGGTGTCAAGGTCCGTGTCTGGCCCCTCCCTGTTGGGGCGCTTGTAAAGGCAGAAGGTGGATACTTCTTCATCGTCTTTGCTCTTCTCATGTTCGTTGCTGTCGTAGTCATCAGCTTTGGGCGCTGCTCTCTTGCGCAACCTCGTGCTTTGGCGCGAAGCCACTTGGGGGCCTGAGGCACAGGGTCAGATGGATCATTTAAGCTGCATACGAGCGCAGAAGGTCAGATAGATAACCATATTCGTAAACTGGCACGAGCATGCATGCAGGGAGTACACGCCTCAGCAGGCCAAGCCCTCCCTGCCAGCCACGCAGCCTGCCCACGGACCTGCAGCTGCTTGGCTTTTGGTTTTCTCCGAGGACCACCCTCTCCGCTCCTTCTTTCTGCTGGACTCTGCCTTCAGCTCAGCAGCAGCCTCAAGCACACCTAGCGCCCTGAGCTGCTTCATGTTGGCCTCAATTCGCTGCAGGCGCTCAAGCTCATACTGGGAGAGGGCCTCCACTGGGGCGCTGCAGGCAGGCAGGAGCACTGGCCGAGCCCACTCGTGAACTGAAGCCAAGAAAAACTTCCCAATGGTCCATATGCTTACAGCTAGGGCTACATACACTGTGCACGTCAGCCCAGGGCACAAGGTCATGGCCAAGCGGTCCCAAAGCCGGAAGTGCCCACCACGAGTTGCACCTTTGACCACATGCTTCCCGACCTGCTTATCCCCCAGCAGTGTTTGGAATGATAATACATCTAGGCATTCTAAACCGGCCAAGCACAATTTACAAGCTGATCTACATCATGCTTTGCAATTTTTAGTGTCATGACACTTAAAAATGAATTGATCAAGCAGCCTTGACAAACACCCTCATCATCATCACCAGCACTTCTCACCCCTAGCTGTCCACACCACATCACGCTTAGAGTACAGTAATCTGGAGGTTCATCACCATGTCTGCATCCGCACAAGAGCATGTACAAAGCACAGCACAGCGCAGCGCACAGCGACAGCTGGAACCAAAGCTGGCACACCTTTGCACATCATTTTTGCCCAGTGCCACGGCCTCTTTGGCAAGAACCTTGGTTGCATTCATTTGATTGGGCGAGGTTGCGCAATTCTCCTTGTCTTCATCAAGGAAATATGAGGCCTTGAATACCGTCTTCCCGCGGAGTCTCGTGCTCTGGCGCATAGGAGCTGCAGTATCTGGTCCGTCTGCGTGCAGAGAAGTGTCCAGAGAGCCAGAAGTACGTGTGCATCGCTGACTTGGACGGACACTTTCACAGTGAGCCGGGCGCTGAAAGGCGGATAAATCAAAGTTAAATTTGCGCTCCAACATCGATGCCAGTCAGCTGTCACCTGGTCGCATTTGGCTGCCCTCCATGTGAGCCTTGGCGAAATATGGTGAAATATGGTGCACTTGTGAAAATTATTTCAATTTTCATGTCACATCGGATCACAAACGTGTAAGCATCAACTGTTGATTAAATGGAAGCATTCCGTTATGACAACGTGTCTTCATATTAGCCATTGAGCCATGCAGGTGCTCAGGGCTGAATGGTCCCCTGGTCATGACCCCTGCCTAACACCCAACCAGCCTTCCCCTGCCCGGAAAGTGCATCGGAGGCCTCCATGTACCCCTCCTCCCCTTCCGATGACCGTGACTGTGTTAGCACCGGCACAGCGATTGGCAATGTGGGATGCTGCGCATGCCTTGCATGCGGCTTTCCACAGGCAGGCCTGCAGCCCCTGCTCTGCGGCTGGTATCGAGCCCGCTGCGCCTCTCAGCAGTAACCTCTCAGCCACTCAGATTGCAGCTGGAGCTTGGCCCACGCCTGTGAGTTTACCCAAGTTGCAGACTGCGCTGCAGTAATTTGTTCAAAAGCACTTGAAGGCTTTGCATACACGCATTTTTTAGGTGTGCTGATGGCCTTGATAGGGATGAGCTGGCTCCTTAAGCGCCCTGCAATGAAGCGGCCCTGATGTAAAGAAAGGGGGTGCAAGGCGCTGGAGGGGCGAGCGCCTGCTGATGGCAGCTTCGCGCAAACGCCCGCCCCCTTTGAATGCAAGTATGGTGCACATCCACGACAAGGTTGAGTGCTCGCATCAGTGCCATGCCCGCTTGAGCCTTTTACATATCTCAGGCATGGCCGCAAGGTTTGAACGGTTTCACAACTCGCGTATGTCCTGCTTCCCAGGTTGGAAGCCTGGGCCAGCTGCTTGGCCCCTTACCTGATAGTCTTCCTGCAGCGCCAGTGCCCATAAATTCAGTCGGCGCATGCAACAGTAGAGCTGTGCACAGCAGAGCTGGGGCCGCTGCCCACAGGCGTGATGGATTCAGCAGCATCTCCGCCGGCAGCCTGCCTGGTCGGCCCACGCGCAGCAGTGGCTCCAATGGCGGCAACAGACAGGACAGCGCCTACAGCAATAGCGGCATAATAAGTGCCCCACTGCACACCAGCAGCAGCAGCAGCAGCAGCAATGGAGGCGGAGGCAGTCGCATGAGCAACCAGAGCAGCAGTGGGGTGGTTGGTTCCGCGAGCCAGATGTCTAGCCCCTGGCGGCAAGGCAGGTGGACGCGCCCGCGCGCGGTGCCTGTGAAGCTCCATTTGGGCGTGCAGGCCCAGTCCAGCCGCATGTTGGCCAGCAAGGTGCGGGTGTGGGTCATGCTGGCAGCAAATGTGCAAGGGTGTATTGTGCTAGCCAGCAGGTGCGAGTGCAGGCCATGCTGGCAGCAAAGGTGCATGGGTGTATTGTGAGCCAGCAGGTGGAAGTGCAGGCTGTGCTGGCAACAAAGGTGCAGGAGCATGGTGTGCTGGCCTCCAGGGTGCGGATGCAGGCCATGCTGGCAGCAAAGGTGCAGGGCCGTAGTGTTCTGGCCTCCAGGGTGCGGATGCAGGCCATGCTGGCAGCAAAGGTGCAGGGGCGTAGTTTGCTGGCCCCCAGGGTGCAGGTGCAGGCCGTGCTGGCAGCAAATTGCAGGGGCGTAGTGTGCTGGCCTCCAGGGTGTGAATGCAGGCCATGCTGGCAGCAAAGGTGCAGGGTCGTAGTGTGCTGGCCTCCAGGGTGCGGATGTAGGCCATGCTGGCAGCTTAGGTGCAGGGGTGTAGTGTGCTGGCCCCCAGGATGCAGGTGCAGGCCATACTGGCAGCGTAGGTGCAGGGGCGTGGTGTGCTGGCCTCCAAAGTGCGGATGCAGGATATGCTAGCAGCGTAGGTGCAGGGGCGTAGTGTGCTGGCCTTCAGGGTGCGGGTGCAGGCCATGCTGGCAGCAAAGGTGCAGGGGCGCAGTGTGCTGGCCCCCAGGGTGCAGGTGCATCAATCGCCATGGACGCCTCTCTCCTAACACCGCTCCTGGCCCCTCTGCATCCTCCTCCCATATGCAGCTGGTGGCAGGCCTGTACCGCCGCAACAAGGCCACCCTGCTCGCAGACACCGACAGCGACATCTCTCGTGCCCTGCAGCTGCTGCTGCTCGTGTCCTGCTTGTTGCCAGGCCCGCAGGCACTGCGCCCACCCCGGCCCGTTGGCGAGCATAGCAGCGGCAGCAGCGCATGCGGCAGCAGCACCAGCAGGGGGGTGGCTGGCGGAGCAGGTCGCTTCGTTAGTGGCATTGGCCGCGCCGCGCGCGGGGTGCCAGATCATCCTTCTTCAGGCAGCCCAGGTGGCACCACGGGCGTGGAGGTCCATGTGAGGGGCTCTTGGGGCGACCCTGCCCTGCCTTTGCCCCTCCCCAGGCTGCGCCTTCCCAGGCAGGGATCCGGGCCTCATGTTCAGTCAGTCAGGACCGCGGTCGACCCGGACTTTGGCCTTCCAGTTCCCCCTTCTAGAGAGAACGATCCCGGGCAGGGGGGCGCGAGCATCAGGCGCGTCCTCGCCCGCCCGAGGCCCGTGATTTTCAGGCGAGCGCGCCGGCGCCGCCCCCAAAGCGTCCTGACTTTCAAGGTGGGTGTAAGAGCGGGTGGGGGCCGCCTGCGCATGCCTGCACACAAGCTTGGCGCGGACAGAATCTCCTGGAGCGCGGGAAGCGCGCACCAAAGCGCGGCCCCAAGGGGACAGCCAGGCCGCTCTTGTGTGCTGCGCCTCCCCCACAGAGGCCACGCGCCCCCTGCATGCACTCCCTCGCATGTGTGGCACATGTGCGTGTTCAACAGCGGCTCTGGCGCCATCGCAGAGGCATGCGTGCGCCGAGGCTGCGCGAGCTGGGTGCGCACTGACTGGCCCTGTCAGTCCCCTGCCCTGTCAGTCTGGTGACACGCAATGCCTTGATAAAGCAGAGTGCCATGTGCACACAAGAACGTCGGCAGCCCATCGGGCTGGTCTCCCACCAGGTGCAGCAGCAGCAGCAGCAGCAGCAGCAGCACGTGGGGTTGCAAGCAACAGTGCCCCCCAGCCACTCCCGCAGCTGCTCCCTAGCTGCATGCAGCCCCCCAACGCATTGCTTTTTTCAGGCCAGCGCAGAGGTCAAGCCATGTCCTGTCTCTGGTGGCTCCCACACACATCCCGCCCCTCCCTCTGTTCACTTGCGCGCAGCCCCACTTGCGCCCCCTGCCTACAGCCCTTGCCGGGGCAGATGTCAAGGCCACCCCCACCTCTCCCCCGCCCGCCCTGCCTTGCCCCCCCTCTGGCCTCCCAACCCTGCCACCTGCCCAAACCCTCGCCCATCCAAAGGCGCCACAGCAACTCCCGCTCCATGGTGCGCACAATGCGGCGCGCCACGCGCCTTTGCACCGCACCACAAGCCACCCCCTCCACGCCACTCCATTCCTGCCCAGAGAGGCCCTTGCAGCCCAGCGCATGCAGCCCCAGGGGATCTCAATCAGCACATCACGGCTGCACCAAAGGAAGTGGCTGCTGCTGCTGGCAAGCCTTGCAGCGCCCATCAGCCCCACGAGCAGCTTGCCAAACTACCTGAGGGTGCCCGCCCCACAGCCTGGCTTCGATGCCCACAGCAGCGAGGAGCGCATGCGCCGGCGCCTTGCGCACCGCCTGCTGCAGGAATTGGTAAGGGCGGATTGTTTGTGTATGTGTGTGCGTGTGCGTGTGATTGTGTGTGCCCGTGGTGCGTGTGTGTATGCATGTGTGCGGGCCTACATGTTCTGGAGTGGGGCACAGCAGATGCCCGGCTGCACTGTGCCCCTGCTTTGGGAGCATTTGGCTGCCGTGGCCCTCAGTTCTCCCTGCGCTTGAACAGCGGCCATGGGTGCACGCGTCCCCTGGTTATGGAGTTTGAGGGCTGGCTTCGTGCTCCTGGCCCTTGCACAGCTGAGGCCGAGTGCAAACCTGAAGCTGCACAACTGCATTCGCTCAACTCAAACCGGGTGCACACCTGAAGCTGCACAACTGTGTTTGCACAACTCAAGCCGGGTGCACACCTGAAGCTGCACGAGCGCAATTGCACAGCTGAAGCCGGGTGCACGCCTGAAGCTGCACAACTGTGTTTGTACAACTCAAGCTGGGTGCACACCTGAAGCTGCACAACTGTGTTTGCACTACTCAAGCCGGGTGCACGCCTGAAGCTGCACAACCGCGTTTGCACAGTTGAAGCCAGGCGCACACCTGAAACTGCACGAGCGCATTTGCACAGCTGAAGCCGGGTGCACACCTGAAGCTGCACAACTGTGTTTGCACAACTCAAGCCGGGTGCACACCTGAAGCTGCACGAGTGCATTTGCACAGCTGAAGCCGGGTGCTAGCCTGAAGCTGCGCAACTGTGTTTGCACAACTCGAGCCGGGTGCACACCAGAAGCTGCGCAATCGCATTTGCACAACTCAAACAGGGTGCACACCCTCACCCCTGTACAGCAAGCCGCTATAGGGTGGTCTCTGGTGTAGCACTCCCTCTTCTTCTCGTCACAAGCGTACACCTCTGTCACTCCATATGCGCACCATGGCAGCGAAAGCCACAGAGGGGCCGGTGGGCCCTGTGGGCAGAGCAGGCCTGCATGCCTTGCCATCTGTCATGGGCGCTTCCTCTGGTGGGGCTCCAAGGGCCCGTGATCTGGGCCCAAGCTGATCTGGGCCCAAGGCTCAACAAGCCATGCTTCAGGCCTGGGCTAGGGCTGCACCGGTTCTCATTGAAGCTCTGTGCTCTAGGCTCGGCCGTGGTGACGTGCTGTGCTCTAGGCTTGGCCGCGGTAACTTCCTGGTGCTCTAGGCTTGGCCTGCACAGGTGCTTCATTGCGGTGCCGTGCCCCAGGCCCAGGCTGCTCCATTATCAGGTGCCGCGCCCCAGGCCCAGGCGCATCGCTCCAATTCAGGGCTGCCCTGTCGCTCTGTCTCTCTCACGTGTGGCAGGAGGCCCATGGCGTCGCGTACCTGTCCGCCTCCCCGAGCGCAGCGCGCGTCCTGGCCGTCCGATGCGTGGCCACCGTGAACGGCTGGCTGGCCCTCAAGAAGCGGGTGCAGCGCAAGGGAGGCCGGCATGGTATGAGGCATGAGGAGCCCTGGGAGGGTGGGCGCGACAAGCAGGCACAGCGTCCCGAGAGCAGGGACGACCTGGCGAGCGGCGGCAGCGACGCAGGAGCAGCAGCGCCGGCTGCGAGGGGGAAGCACAACAAGCACCGAGCTCTCTCTGCCCACGTTGTTGCAGAGGAGGCCCAGGTGCGGCGCTTGCCCTCTCTGTGGATGCAGGGGGAAGGTAGCTGAGGGGGGCAGGGGAGCTGGGGGAGGGGGGCATGAGATACGAGGGGGGCGAGAAAAAGGGGGGGGGGGGA
>LKMJ01001995.1_pt1 | contig 18508 bp, 29 predicted proteins | sample 643391 | NCBI WGS metagenome assembly LKMJ01 (sample SAMN04112250, study PRJNA286221) | soda lake metagenome | biome: soda lake; feature: Kulunda Steppe; material: water; isolation source: sample PL-Br10 brine of Picturesque Lake | place: Russia: Kulunda steppe | collected 2010-07 | reverse complement strand
CGCAGGAAATGATGACAAGGGACATCTTTTGCGCAGGAAATGGTGGCAAGGGAGAGCGTTCACGCAGGAAATGATGACAAGGGACATCTTTTGCGCAGGAAATGGTGGCAAGGGAGAGCGTTCACGCAGGAAATGATGACAAGGGACATCTTTTGCGCAGGAAATGGTGGCAAGGGAGATCGTCCATGCAGGAAATGATGACAAGGGACATCTTTTGCGCAGGAAATGGTGGCAAGGGAGAGCGTTCACGCAGTAAGCGGAGAACAGGGAGAGCGCTCACACAGAAACCAGTGACAAGGGAGATCACTCACGCAGAAATCAGTGACAAGAGTTTGTTCAAGCAGTGGGGTGAACAACGTGTCAGTCGATTCCAAGGGCCATGCGAGTGCAAGGGCAGCGGCCTTCAGGGCAGCCTGCCTCACCCTGAATGCATCATGGTCGGCACCCCAGAAGGCATCACGGCCGTGCGCCCAACCTTTCCCATGCATGCACCAGGTGGCTGGCCGTATTTCCCTGCCCTTTGCGAGCCTAGCTAGCTGCCCAGCTGTCCCACACACTGCTGGTTTGGGCATGTGCATGCCCATGCGCAATGCATGCCCACATGCGCAAGCACGCGTCCGCGCACCTGTGGGTCTTCCACGCAACCACCACCTGGGTGAGCGCGCAAGTCCCTTCACGCCTGCAGGCAGCAAGCACCCTCACCTCCAAGTGTCCCCGCTCGTGCAGGTGGCGGATGCGCGTCAGAGGCACCTGCGCCTGCTGTGGTGCCCGCCCCTCGCCCTTTGCCGCCGGTCCTATGGCCCCCTGCTCGGGGGGGGCCCTGCGCGCCCCAGGCGTTTGCGCGGCATGCCCAGCCCCTGCTGCCCCCACACTTGCAGCGCGTGGCGCTGCAGGCGCAGCAGCCTGTGCAAGTCGCGCCCCCCCCTCCCTGTGCCCAGCCCAACCCCCTATTCCACTTTTTCCGCCTGCCACCACCCCGCCTAACCCCTCCTCCTCCCCCTCCTCTGGCTTTATCGCACCACAGCACACACACATGCCTGCCCAGTAGGACGGGTGCGGGCACTGCTGCTGCTGCTGCTGCTGCTGCTTTGTAGGCCCCGCGGCTGCCGTGACCCATGCGCCGCTGGCCTGCTGCTGTCTGGGCCCTCGGCTGTGAGAAGGCAAGGCATCGCCACCCACGCCCGCCTTGTCACCACCTATGCCACCAGGTGCAATCGGCATTGGGTCCATTGGGCGCGCGCCAAGGGCGCGGGCCACGACTCTGCGCCGCTTGGCAGCTGGCTGGCCAGGATCGGCAGGCTCAGGTGCAGGCGGGGGCGCCCCTGCCTCCCCTGCAGCAGCAGCAGCAGCAGAGCCCTCCTCCCTTGCCTCCGCCCCCGCGAGCTCCTGGGCCAAGCAGTGGTCGATGCGCGCGTGCATGCTCGGACAGGGTCGCGCAATTTGAATGTGGCCGTGTTCGTGTGCGTGCGCATGCGTGATGTGCGTGTGTGCACGCGTGTGCCAAGAACAAGGAGCCAGACGTATGCAGGGGCAGGTGGAGACGAGTTAAAAACGAGTCAAAAATACCATGCTCATCCAATGACTGAGGTCGCAGGGTGACAGCAAGGCAGGAAAACCCATGCCCAGAAGTGGAGTGACATCCTCCCAGGGCGGAGCTGTGGACTGTTCTTCAAGGATTCAAGGGAATTCAATCCCCCTGGGTCCCCATCTGATCAATTGCCACCATGTTGATTGATGTATTGCGAGCGTGTTGCCTAACCCAGGCACCACAGGAGATTGCATCATCGCGCAAGGATGAGCATGGGTCTGGTCCTAGGCTCACACAAGAGCCATCCAGAGCAGCACAGCAGGTACTGCATGCAAGAGGTGGCGAAAAGGCATAATGGCAATAAGACATACTCTCACCTCCAGCTCTTGTAGCCCCTCTAGGCAATCGCTGGGCACATCCATAGGGTCGGCCCACTCTCCGCTGCCCGCTACCAGATCCTCAGCAGCAACACCCTCCTCTCCATCACCACGGCTGCTATCATCATCAGATCCTTCAAAGTCCTCCATCATCTGCTGGCCAACATGCCAAAGATTGCCAGCCCTTACGGCAGGTTTGACCGGCAGGCCCAGCAGCGCAGCAGAGAAATGCACTCTAGGCAGGCCAGCTCACATCTTGCCATTTGCTATTTAGTGCTAAGTTCCAGAAACATGTACCTCTCAGACACCTGGAATGACTGGGCCATTGCACGCATAAAGGCAGGGCCTCAGGGTTGCCGTGCCACCCTGATCATCTCTTCTACGCCAGGGTGCAAGTGCTCATCATGGACACTCTTTGGAACAATGCTGGCAGGAGTACTTGTGCTCTCTGCCTTGCATGCATGCTCCAGCAGGCTGTGTGTACACTCTGGCTCTGGCTTGCAATGTGCAGACAAGCCCGCACCTCCTTTGGAAAGCCCTCCTCCTGGGGCACATCCGCCTCGATCTCCTCATCCTCAGCCCCCCATTCCTGTGCAAATTCATCATCAAATGCATCAGCTAGGTCATCAGTCTGACCTCCTGGGTCTGTGTCTGCCATTCAAGACCAACTACATGGCCAAGCCCAGTTGGTCACATTTGCGGTTCAATTGAATGAGTTATTAGCTCAATTTACATTATTACCATCAATTTGGTAATCAAATATTACCAAGTTTGAATCGGCCCGTCTTGCGCTCGCTACTTTTTAAAAAGTCGGCACGTTACAAAGATGCTGTGCCAGAGGTCCTCTTCCCTGCTCGCTCAGCGCCCGGCGGGCAGCTGCACAAACCCGGCCGCAGCTTTCTCCCCCCGCGGAGCTCGCCGTGCCACTCCCTTGCGCCAGCCCACTCGTGTGGCTATCATCCCTGACAGCCCATCATCTCAGAGCGAGCCGCAGGTGAGCGAGGTGGTGCTGGTCTACCCTCATCGAAAGGTGCAAGCGCATGTCAGCTCCGAGGTGGCTGTATGACACGCATGCTGGCATCCAAGGGCATGCGGCTTGCTTGCATGTGTGCCTTGCCGGGGTCGCAAGGCGGGCCTATTTTACGATTTACGGCCAGCCTGCCAAAAGGAATGGCTGGACCACACAGGCAACCCAGCCTGTCTTGCTTGTGTGTCAGCCCGCTGCTGCACGCTGCACATCGGCCAGTTTAATGGGCGGCAATCTCTTTGTGTGTAGAGGGGGTAAAGGACCGGGGGGCCTCGACTCAACCATTTGGTCGCGGTGTGTTTGAGGGCCACCTGCGTTACGTCGCGGAAGCTGGAGCAGTGGGGCCCCCTCCTCCTTTCCTTCCGTATGGGGACGATCCAGGGATGTTTGTGCTAGCGCGTTGGTGTGCACCGTGTGAGGTGCACGCGTGGCGGGCAGAAGGGTGTCTCGAGACGATGACCACGGGACAAAGTATCTCACTCAGCTCATTACTGGCCCCGCTCGGGCCCCCGCTCCCGCCGCCTCCCCTCCCCCCACCCCGCCTCAACGCAATCCTTACCGTTTATTCCCATGTGCATGTGCAAGTGGTGTGGAGCAGCCCCTGCCCTTTGCGGGGTAGTGTGCTCCCTCAGTGATCACCTGCAAGTGTGCGCGCTGTGGGCCACTCCTTCCTGCTGACTGGCCTGCTCCTGCCCAGCCCCTCCTCCCCTGACCAATATGCTCCATCGCAGGGCCGTGTGGACCTCAGCGCCCCCCCTCCATTCTCTTTGAAGGACTTGCGTGACGCCATCCCAGGTGCGTAGAGCTGCAGCCGCTTGCGTTGCTTGCATCTGCAGTAAAGTAATTTGACTTGAAGCGACTGGTATGTAGCGCCAGTGGTGGTGTCGTAAATGGCAATTTTCCTAGCTGATCCCCGCCCTGCCCCCCCACAGAGCCCTGCTGGCAAAAAGACACCTTCAAGTCATTTGCCTACCTGGCTCTGGATTTGGGCGTCGTGGCCGGCCTGGCTGCCTTGGCCTTTGCTATCAACCAGTGGTGGGCTTGGCCCCTGTACTGGTTCGCCCAGGGCACCATGTTTTGGGCTCTGTTCGTTGTTGGACATGACTGGTGAGTGGATGGAAGTGTGGGGTGCTGTGAGTGCAAGGGCCCTCACACAAGCCTGAGCTTCATTGTTGTTGTTACATGAAAGGGTTGCTAAAATGCAATTCCTCTCTGTTTAAGTTCGTCAGCCCCAGGTTGTCATGCACGTCCATGCACCTGTTCGATTGCCTGGAATAAATCAAGTGGCTTACACAGATGAGGATGTCCACGCCCAGAATAGGGCAGTTGCTAACAGACTGTTGCTTGTTACCAGGAAAATTTTGCGGTGTTTTTGATGAGTCTCAAAATAGATACTTCTGATGTTTTAGTGACTGTTTTGCAGATAACTCGGTAATGGCAAGACAGTCACAAAACATCGGAAGTATCTATTTTGAGACTCACAGAATAGCAGCCAGCCTGGCCCTTCACCACCATCGCATGCCTGCCCTTGACACTTGCCTGACTCTGGACTCCAAAAGACATGTTCAAGCTTGTTCCTCGGCACAGTTATGGAAGACTGACAAGTTTGGTCAGCACAAACAGTTAGAATGTAGGTGCGCTAAATGCTCTTTAAACCACACCTCCCAACTGCAGTGGTCACCAGAGCTTCTCTAACAACAAGATCCTCAACAACTTTGTGGGCAACATTGTGCACTCCAGCATCCTTGTGCCCTACCACGGTGCGTAAACCCATGATGTTGGGATGAAAGAGAGAGAGAGAGAGAGAGAGAGAGAGAGAGAGAGAGAGTGTTGGGTGATGTGGTGCACACATGTGCACTGGTGGCACTCTCACTCCCTTTCCGGGTGTCTCATACTGGTTTCCTTCCACCCTACCTGCCACAAGTGCACATGTGTGTGGACTGCACAAGGTCCTGCTTGTTAGAGGCGCTGTGTGTGCGTACAGAACTCCTGATCATCCTGCTGAATGTGCAGGCAAGCTCTGCACAGTGCCCTGTTGCATACCTGTCCGCCCTGCTCTGCTGCAGCCTGTTGCTGAATGGCTGGGGTGCGCCAGCTGGGTGGCTGCAGTCAATGGCGTGCTCACCGCAGAGCGCGGCATTCCGACGTGGTGCGTGCGAGGTGTTCTGCCAGCCATGTGCTGGCTGACTGGGCAGGTGCATGCTCTGCCAGGCAGCCAGTGCTCATGCCGTGCGCGCTGCCTGGATCGGCCCTGCAGGATGGCGCATCAGCCACCGCAACCACCACGCCAACCACGGCCATGTGGAGAATGATGAGTCCTGGCACCCCGTGAGCAAGAGCCTGTACGATGAGATGGTGAGGCAGGCCTTGCTTTGTACGCGCGTGCGCGCACAAACACAAACACAGCTTGTGGTGCCGCTTGTGTGGTTGTTTGCATCGCACCATCCCATGGTCCCATGCATTCTTCCTTACGTTCACCAGGCCACATCACCCAACTAGCCATCCCCTTTTAACAGGCTCATGAAGTATGCCAGGCACCACTCCACCAATGCACAGCTGAACCTTGCACATCAACCAGGAGAGGGTGTGCAGGACACAGCTAGCACACCCAGTTAACAGTGTTGCAAACTCCTGCCTCAAAGGCAGGCCTGGCCAGGCACCTCAGTCTCTCGCTGTTACCAGCATGAAGGAAGCAGCCAGCTGGTCGGCGCATTCACCAGACATGACAACTAAGGTGTCTTTGTCATGTATGCTTCATATGTGCCCCATGTGACGGGCACCCACACTGAGGCGTTTGCGGGCACCCAAAAGCTGTGAGCGCTCACGCCACTGCCACCTATTCCAGGGCAGCTGTATCTGCACATGTTGGCATGCAACCCAACAGCTGTGCACCTTTCGCACATGCATGCAGGAGCCCATGGCGCGCATCGGCCGCTTGAGCCTGCCCTGGTCCATGTTTGCGTACCCCTTCTACCTGTGGAAGCGTAGCCCTGGCAAGCAGGGCTCACATTACGACCCCAACTGCGACCTTTTCGTGACGCAGACAGAGAAGGAGCAGGTGCGGGGCGCTGCTTCCAGATGAATGTGCGTGCTTTAGAGTGTGTGTGTGAAACTGGGCTTGCATGTCAGACATGCCAGGCTGACCCTCCCAGTGGAAACCCCAGTTTAGAGCCCGTCAGTGGAATGGAACAGAATTGGTTCAGGGCGCTTCGCAACAGTGGTCCTTGACTAGTCTGTTTCAGTGTCAAATTTGAGGTAAACTTCCTGTAGGGGTCTGTCGGCGACAGCGCCTGAGGATGGAAGATGCCAGCCACAGCAAGTGCCTCAAGTACTTGTACTTGCAGGCTGCCCTGTCTGTTGCTTCGCGCTTGCATGTTTGCATTCTGCCTCCCCATCCCAACCACAGCAGCCTACTATGGCAGCACCCCTGCTTGCTGCTACTCCCTCTCAGAGAAGCACATTCTGCCTGAAGTCATGCACAAGGAAGGGAGCATTGTAACAGTGCAGATTGAAAAGAACGCCAGAGAAATGCTTCAGGTGATCATTTGCGGCCAATGCATACGGCTATCACCTTCCCTAAATCAGAAGATACTTAACATCCGTTTTCATGAAAAGGCAGGCTCAGGAGGCCAGCGGGACGTCAGACGCTGCACTCCCCCCACCCAGCGATCCACGAACACGTCCCTGCCCCCCCTCCCACCCCCTGTGCAGTGCATGGCCTCCAACTACTTCCTGCTGGGCTCCCTGGGCATCCTGGCGGCCTGCACCATCAAGCTGGGCATCCCCGCCATGTTCAACCTGTACTTCATGCCCTACTGGTTCTTTGTGCTCTGGCTGGATGTGGTGACGTACCTGCAGCACCACGGCAGCAGCGACCCTGAGGAGAAGCTGCCCTGGTTCCGCGGCGAGGTGAGGGGGGCGGCGCCCATAAGCGCGCAGGAAAGAGAACGCTGAGTGCCCAGGGTGTGCGTTTGTAAATATGGACGTGCTCAGCCTGTCACTGTTGCGCACTCCTGCAAATTGAAGGACGCGCGTGTATGATTGTGCATCAAAAGGGTAGGGTGCATTTTGCACGACAGAGCGCACCAGCCACGAGACTTAGCATTTGTGTGCCATCGCGCACATGCCCACGTGCGCAGCACACCCTTGCCCTCCCCTTGCTCCCCTGGTTCTAAAAACAGCGCTTGCCTATGTACCCAAGAGCAGATTCAGGTGCTGCTGTGTGGCAAGCTGTGCTTGCTGTGCATGCGAGCGACGCTTGCCATGCGCATGTTTGCTTAAATGTATGGCGGATGCTGCTGTGTAGCCAGCCTATTGCTCTTACGTGCGCCCTGCGCTCTGTGCCTTCAGGAGTGGAACTTCCTTCGTGGCGGCCTGACCACGCTGGACCGCGACTACGGCATCTTTAGCAAGATCCACCACAGCATCGGCATCCACGTCGTGCACCACCTGTTCCCCCAGGTGCGACAGGCGCATGAGCGCAGGCTGGCCTATCAGAAGGACGGGTCGCTTGGATAGTTCCTAGGCGTCGAGCAAGCAGGGCCTGGTGCCCAATGCAGGGCTCTGCATCCCTGCCTCTTCCCCAGTGAGACTTGAAAAAATTAGCCCACTCATCAGATTGGCCTCCACTGTCATGTTGGGGCTGCGTGTGCATCAGCATGTGCGCCCTCAGTTTGCAAGGGGGTCAGCTGAGTGCATTGCATGCTAAAGAGTCTTGTCCGTGCAGCGCCGGGGCAGCCTTTGGCTGCGGGGCTGACTAAGATGCGTCCAGCTCAGACAGATGGAATTCTGCCAAAAATGAGGGATCTAAGAAGTCAACAGCAATTCGGCAGCCTTAATTTACGAGTTATACATGGCACGCCTAGCAATGCAAACTCATTCACAGCTATTAAAAGCGGTGTCTATTTAATTACACCACCGCTATAATCATGGTAAAGGAAGGGCTGCTGCCAGTCACCTCTAGATCCTGTTAGAATTATGTCTATTCTGCTCCTGATGCCTTGGCCCCAGGTGGGCCCTTTTCCTGATCTGAAAATGAAGGAGCCATTAGTGTTACTGCGTGCACAACTCATCTTTCTATATTCGTCTGCGATTCAGCAACAAGCCAACGACGAGCCTTCGCCACTTACCCCCGCTCTTGTTGTTGTCCAATATTGCTCTTATTGTTGTAGGAAACTTGTCCATCTCTATCTTGCTCTGGTACAGGTTACTGCTTGACTGGCTCGGTCATGCCCCGTAGTTGCACACAGGCAGGCGCTCGCACTCATGCAGAGTCCTCAATCCAGTCCCCAGCTGGTGCCTTTTGAGGCAGCGCCCGGCCATGTTTGCAAAGCACCTCATTGGTTCCCATTTCCCCGCCTGGTCTCTTTCATGTGCCTGCGCGCAGATCCCCCACTACAACCTGGAGGCTGCCACCGATGCCGCCAAGCCTGTCATGGGACCCTACTACCGTGAGCCTGTCAAGAGCAAGGGCTGGTTCCCCACCCACCTGTTTGAGCCCCTTGTCCGCTCCTTCAACAATGACCACTACGTGGAAGACACTGGTGCGTGAGCGTCGCTGCTCTTTGGCTGTGCGCCAGGGCTGAGCAGTATGTGTCGGATCGCTTGCCCGAGCTGCGCAAATTGTGCTGACTGTGCTGTGCCATGGCAGGCGCTGACCTCATGCAGAGGTAATTTGGATTATGCTTTTCTGGCGGCAGCCCATGTGTGCCACTCAAGGATGGCCCAGGGGCAGAGTGAGCTGCACCCGTGTAGCGGGGCAGCTCGAAGCTGATTGTCACTTGGTAGAACTTACCACGGGGTGTAGATTGCTATTTCATCAGTACGTCTACATTTCCAGGTTACTTGTACAAGCGTCTGGCAGACCTGTCGGGAGCGATCTCGGCAAAAAAATCCTCGTAGGAGCAAAGCGTTGTGCCCCACCCCTGCATGCTGTGACATGGTCACAAATTGTGACAGCAATCGCAGCACAGATGGGTGGGCATGACCTGCCCGCGCCTTGCACGCCCTGTCTCTGTGCCAGTGCCATGTGGGGGCACGTCCCATATCCGTGCCAGTTTTGGCCATGGACAAACGGTGCACCTTGTGTGCTCGTTTGGCACCCTGCAGGCGACATCGTGTACTACAAGCGGGACCCCAACCTCTCCCTGACAAAGGCCCTGAAGGAGCAGAAGGCCTGAGCGGCCTGCTGCTCTGCCTCGCCAGGTGTCAGCCAGGCAATGTACAAGTAGGAGTGATGAGTGGGGCGTCAAGCGCGCAGGCGTGTGCCACCTGTGCCTGTCTGCCGCTGTTGCAGCTGTCCTGTGGATCGCATGCAGAGGGCGCCTAGCTGCTGCGGCAGGTGGTGCCAAGCCCGCGAGGTTGGGCACCTGTGGCTCAGGGGGCGCCAGCCTGCCGTGCTTGGGGTGTGTGAGGGGATGAGAGGAGAGGGCGGGTCGGTGTAGTGTGGCTTTCATGTCTGGCTAGACTTGAGAGGGAGTCCTGGCGCAAGCCGTGCCGTCGTTGTGTTTGCGGTCCTTGTGGTGAGACGCCTGTCGGGCACTTGAGCTAAGGGGGGGGAAGGAGGCTGAGGGCAGGCTGCCCTGCTGGCCCAAGACGGATTACAATTTTGATAGAGGCAACTTGTACACCTAGAAAGCACGGGCTGGTTTGTGGCGGCACTTCCTGGGCTTCCAAGCATGCTGCTGCCCCTAAGATGCCTGCTGCCCTGAGCACGCGGCAGATTAGAGACACGCTGAGGACTGCAGGGCACCCCACAAGCACCCAACCACTTATTTATTGGAGCTCGCTCCCCCAGGCAGTCGTGACTTGGCTCGTTCATTGATGATCCGGATCATTGTCAAACTCACCCTTGCTACGAACACCGCAACCTCAGAATAAGTGTTATGCTCTCCCGAGTGAGCCGGACCCAAGCAGTTCTAGGCATGTTCTGTTAGTAGTTCACAGTTGTGCTATGTTCTGAAGCTCGGTTTTTACAGATTGATCAGTTTTTCCTGCAGGTTTGCAATCTCCTTTTGTTACACTGGGCTGTGTAATTCGGAAAAGTTAGGTGTCATGCCTGTACCTGCAGCAGGAGGACTTTACAGGAGCCTGTTAGACCTGCAACCAAGTCCAACACACACTTTTTCTAGTGCAAGGGTGTAGAGAGGTGTTCTTCTGGAACCTTAATCTACTAGCCTAGCAGCCGGACCAGCAAAATCTGTGCAGGCAAAGAGAACATCAAATATGGGGTCACCTAGGGCCTAGGCACTGAGTGACCCCAACCAGCAGGATACAACTACTTGAAGCAAGAGAGGCACACAGGGATCGGGAGGGCAACTTGAGTCCCTCATCCCTGACCTCGACAATCATCACAACTTATGTGACCTTTGTGATCATGACGAGAGGTGGCATAGGTTTTCCTTTTTCCTTGACGGATGTAGAGGGTGTTCCATCGCCTGCATAGTGTCTCTTTTTTACAGGGAGGACAAGGGTTGGAAAAAAGGGTTGCAAGTAAGGGTTTACCAATAGTTTTCCTTGTCTTTCAAAGTTTCTTAGGTTTTCTCAAGAGCGCGTCTGGAACTATCTAGTTTACAGGCACTCTGAACTGAATGAGCATAAAGCATTATACCTTGTAACTTTATCTTAAGTATAGCACATAAAAAAAGCTCCTGCATGAGAGTAATGAAAACGAAGATGCTCATGATTCAATGCTGGCAGGGAATCTTCTCTAGTGGCAAATGTTGTGAAAGGGAGAGCTGACCAGCATCGACCAGGCCCTAAACATCAGCCATATACGGTATGGTGACCCCTAATGCAATGTATCAGCCAAAGCTTATTTTTCTCCCTCAGCCATTTCACAGACATGACGGAAAGAAGACACCACTGGTGTCTGGCACCTATTTTATCCCCATATTGGCGTGGATTAAAATCAGGCTCAGCCAGGCTGGCAATAACCAGCCGCAAATCAATCACTCAAGAACTAAGGCTGGCGTCATGGAATACTTTCTGGCTGGCAATGGTCGGTCATTGCCAGCTACAAACTATTTGTGGCTGGCAATCAGCCTGACGACAGGGCTGGCCCCTAACTAATACACTCGAAGTTGCATTGGTTGGTTGTTGACTATACTAGTGGACCTTCTCCATAGACTCTAGGGACACGGTTGTCCTTTTTGGGCTTCTCTCAATTCAGCTCTACCAGTAGAGCAGAGGGTGTCAAGTTAAAGGCCTTGAAGGCTTCAGCAAGCACCCTCGCATTGCAAGCACAGCTGTGATACTTACTGCAAGTACCTGGGTGAAGCTTGTGACAACATGCAAGTCTCTCCCTCACCAATGCCAGTGTGGTTGTCTCCGAGGACGCAGGCTCTCCCTTTCAAAAGCCCTCACAGTCTATCTGATAAAGAGCGGCATGCCAAGTGAAGTGCGTACTCAGCACCTAAAAGAAGTAGCCACCGGTGCCGCTCACAAGATCTCGGTCCTCACTCCGGGACTGAGGCCTCCTTGTTCCTGGTTGGGCCTGAGACATTTCCAAGAACTCCTGCACAACAGGCAAGCAGCATGAATGTCATGGTGGGTGTGCTTCACCTGTGCGGGTAGGTCAGCAAAGTAGGGCAGCCTGTGATGACTCACAGCGGCTTCCCGGCTTTGCATCTGCACCTTTGACGTCAAGCTTAAGGAACGGCACCTCCTCTTCCAACGGCTTGCCGTACGTACTCGCAGACCAAACAACCAGCCACACATCCTCCACGGTCACCTCATCAAATGCCATGACACCTCTGCACAGCCAAGCAAAAACGTGTGCCCCTGGTAGCAAAAGCGTGTGCCCCTGGCAGCATAAGCGTATGCCCCTGGCAGCAAAAGCGTATGCCCCTGGCAGCAAAAGCGTATGCCCCTGGCAGCAAAAGCGTATGCCCCTGGCAGCAGCACCTGTGACCGCAAGGGCTCCCAAGCTCACAGCACCGCGTCAGGGCCTGCCAGCGCCCACAAGCTCACAGCACCGTGTCAAGGCCTGCCAGCGCCCCAAGCTCAGGAAGCATACAACCTCAACAGGGCAACCTCGCACAGAGCGCAAAGCGTCACCAGGGCAACCTCGCACAGAACGCACAGCGTCACCAGGGCGACCTCGCGCAGAGCGCACAACACCACAGCCAGGCCCTGATGCACAACGGGCGCCGCGCCAGCCAAGCTGTTTCCAACTTATGCGCCTGGTAGGTCTAGGCAGCATGGCGGCGCGCCGTGTCCGGCACAGGGAATGCCATGCCCCGTGCACTTGGGCACAGGGAATGCCACGTGGCACAGGGAATGCCATGCCCCGTGCACTTGGGCACAGGGAATGCCACGCCCCGTGGCACAGGGAATGCCACGCCCCGTGGCACAGGGCATGCCATGCCCCGTGCACCTGGGCGAAACATTGGCCACCTGCGCAATCAGGAACCAGGCCGCCTCAGCGCGCACCCCAGCACGGCAGCATTGCTGCGCATACAGGCGCCGCAGTGCACATTTGAGCGCACCTGACTGAAGGCCTCCGCCTGAGGGTGCTCTAGGGCCTTGAACACGCTGTATACCGACTGTAACTGCCACAAGCTCAGGCCCACACCCCTGCCTGTTGCAGCGCTTGCTGTAGTGTCATTGATGGGCGGCATGCCGCTAGATGGTGCTGCTGCAGCGCTGGCGCCTGCGAGTGTTGGAGACGGCCTCAGGCCTGCAGCAGCTGGGGTGGCGGCAGCAGTGCTACTGCTGTTGCTGCCCCTGCCCTTGCTGCCGCCAGTGACGACTTGAGCCGCGCCTGAGGTGTGGCGGGGCGCTGTGGCGCCGTGCTCGGGTGCATCAGGCTGCGTCTGGCGTGTAGCAGCAGCATGTGCATTTGGGGCAGAGGCTGTCGCAGGGCCGGCGTCCCGGGGCGCCTCAAGAAGCGCACTCGCAAGGTTGTCATAGAGCTGTGGGGCCGTGGCGCCAGATGCGTACAGCGCGTGTAGGGCGCGCACAAGCTGGTCCGCCTGCATGCGTGTGTGCGTATGTGCATGGTTTGTGCGGTATGTGAACACGAGCACATGTGTGAGCTTGTGCCGGCGTGCTTCCATGCCGTGCACTTGCTAGCGCCTTTGCATGGGCGCACCCATATGGGTTTGAATGTTATAAGAGGCAGGTTTTGGTTGTGCATGCACAGGCTGTGTGCACACCAGCTGCGCCAATGGCTGTGGTGGGGATAGCGCTAAAGGAGCTACAGGAGCTATTGAACCTTTAGGAGCTCAATTCGCCTGTGGACCATGCTGGAGCTGCAGCAGCCATAGCCACAGCGGCAGCCGCTGCTTGCATGGTCTCCTCTGCCTCAATTAAACCACCACCACCACCACCACATCATCATCATTGCCATGAACATCATAGTCATCTTCACCATCACTATCGCTGCCATCACCATCATCACCATCACCATTATAGTCATCATCATCATCATCATCATCATCATCACCATCACCATCATCATCTCCATCAATGTCATCATCACCATCGCCATCACCATCAGCAGCAGCAGCAAGCAGAGCTTGCACAAGGGTAATAGAAGCAACTGAATGCTAGGCAATGCGTGCAACGCAGATCCGGACAGCCTAGCACCAGGGAGGACTGCTGCGGAGTGTGCCAGTGTCGGTCCTGCTGTTGTTCCACCTGCACACGAATCATCTCCTGGCTCAACCTGCTTAACTGCTCAAACCGCCTGCTGCGCTGCTCACTGCAAACATGCATGATGCGTGGGGGATGCCTGTAGGGGCCACAAAAAACATGGCTAGGCTGACCTCTGGCTGAAACTTTCTGCCTGTCATACCACCTGCTCACCGAAAACGCGTACGGGCGGCGCGCGATGTCCGCGGCGGCCGCGTAGAAAAGGGAGCGGTCCCAGAAGCTGGACACACTGGAGAACTCCTCCATCAGCCGCACCAGCTGCTCTGGCGGCAGCCGGTCCACCTGGGCCGGTCATGCGTGTGGGTGTATGCACATGTGTGCATGCACGCGCGCGTGCGTGTGTGTGTGTGTGCGCGTGTGTGTGCGTGTGTGCGCGTGTGCATGCGTGTGTGTGCGTGCATGCATGTGTGCATGTGTGCGGGCGTGTGTACATGTGTGCATGTGTGTGTATGAATGTGTGTGTGTGTCTCCGCACAGCCAGACCTGTACGGCTATGTCCAGCCCAGCACACAATATGTCCTAGAACAAACACACAGCTTCTCCACAAAACACTCAGCTTGTCCCAGAACAACATACAGTTTACCCCAGGCCAACACACAGTTTGTCCCAGGCCGATACACAGCTCATCCCAGAACAACAAGCAGCTTAACTCAGCCAAATGCACATAGGGTGTGCGCTTGCAGATGGCTGGCGGTCCACAGAAAGAAAAGAAAGAAAGCTACGCAGGCAGTCCACAGCTTACTGCCTGAATCAGCACAAGGCAGAGCTTGCGCACGCTCATGCACCTGCATGTCCCCTAGTTGCCTGCCCCGCACACCCGAGCCCCTCCAGAGGGTACCCCAGAGGCATGACACAGCTCCCCTTCCCCCTCCAGAGGGTACCCCAGAGGCATGACACAGCTCCCCTTCCCCCTCAACCCCCCTGCCCAAGGCACACCTGTGGTTGCAGCGCCTTGGCTGCCAACTTCAGTAGCCTCCTTCGCTGGTACGCCCCTAGGCTGCTGCCAAAGACCACAAGCTCGTAAACCTGAAGGGGGCGTGCGGCAGCTTCAAAACCATCAGCAAGGGTTCTCTCATAAGGGTGCCTCAACAGTGTGGGAGTCATGACAGAAGTGGAGCTGCGGCAGTGGAGCCCTCTGACTGCAGAGGAAGAGTGCAGTGAAGCGCGAGCATATGATAGCAAAGAAGCAGCGGGCACGCCGCCGGCGGCAGCAGAGAACATGAGGAAAGCTGTGATGGCAGCAGAGAAGCAGCAGGCACGCTGCGACGGCAGCAGAGAGCAGGAGGAAAGCTGTGATGACGGGCAGAGAGCAGCACGGATGCTGCAACAGCAGCAGAAGAAGAAAAGAGGAGGCCAGCTGCAACAGTGAGGCTTTGGCGGCAGCAGAGGCTGCAGCAGAGGAGGCCGTAGAAGAGGAGGTTGCAGCAGTGGAGCGACGGACGGTGGAAGGCGCGCACACACACACACACACACACAAGAACACACACACACGCTCCTTCCACACCCGCATCCTTGACTTGCAGCCTGTGGCACTCATACGCGTTGCGCCTGCCTGCCTGTGCCGCGGCCCGCACCTGCTCCAGCGGCAGCTTGCCCATGCAGTGCTCCAGCAGACCCAGCAGCTCCCGCATGAATGCGTCCACTCCCTCCAGCTCGCTGCTGCGTGTCACATGCGCCGGGCGCATGCGTGGCAGGGATCGATTTACTCGTTGGGCGCAGGGGCCTGCAAAGCGTGCAGCTCTGTCCCTGCCCCTTGCTGGCAGGCAACCGCGCTTCAACGCAGAGGAATGTACACACAGTGTCATGTTGGCCCATGGGTGCTGCAGCGCATGCAAGGCCGTAATGCCAGGCGCATGCGAGACCTGCATGCAAGCTGCGGCGCCAGACAGGTGCAATACCTGGGTGCAAGCCACGGCAGAGGCAGTGGGCCTTACTGGTTCATGGTGCCCATGCCACATCCATGCCTTGCACATGCTCACAGGCAAGAGCGCGCGCTCAGTGTTTGCCCGAGCGCGCTTGCATGCAGCCCTCAGCACGGCGCATGGAGCCTTGAGCATGTGCGAGTGTGCGCACACATTGGACACAGACCTTGCACAACGTGCAAGCTCTGCGCCATCAGGGAGCGGCACTGCAAAGGCTTCAAGGCACTGAGGCAAAAGCATGGGTGGTGTGCGCACTTGTGCCTCTGCCAAGGATTGCGCTGTCAAGGGACGTGCTGTCATGGGACGCGCTGGGTTGCTCGCCAATGCAATGCCAGTCAAGCAAGGTCTTGCCTGCCGCTGTCTCCTTCAAGCGGCACAGCACCAGCAGTCCACACCACCTGGCTGGCAGGCAGGTGGGCCATCAAGCACAGACCTCTATGCCTACCCGTTGCTGCCCAGCCTGGGCTCATGCTCTTTGGCCTACCTGGAATGTGTGTGTGTGTGTGTGCTCGTCAGCTTGTGCTCATCGGCCTACCTGGTGCCGCCCAGCCCGGGCTCGTATTCATCAGCAAATAGGTTGCTGCCCAGCATGCCCCCCTTGCTCTTGACCACTGCGCCATCATCCGTAGTAGCCACAGCAGGGCTGCCCCCACTCCTGCCGCTGGTGCTCTTGCTGCTACTGCTGCTGCTGCTGCTGCTGTGGATGGCCTGGTCTCTGGCGCGCATGAAGGACAAGAGCAGGGCTGAGAGCGTGACGGGCGGTGCGTCCTTCAGCTGCCAGGCCAGGGCATCAGCGGCAGTGGCTAGCAGGGGCAGGGTGCACAGGCGCGCGGAGACTAGGCACTGCAAGCAGCTGCTGACCTGCAAAGCAGAGGGGGGTGGGGTTGCGTGGGGCTACTGGTGTGTGAGGGATGGCTTGCGTGCTGTTTGCATTTGTGTGTGTGCTTGTGTGTTTCTGGAGTTTGTGTTCTTCACTTGTGTTGTACGTGTGCGTGCATGTGCATCTTATCATGCTTGAGAGTGTGCTTGTGTGTACGTATGTTAATGCATGGCATTACCACCAAGGGCAAGCCTGCTTGTGTGTGTGCATGCGTGAGTGTGTGCGTGTATGCGTGTGGGCACGCATGCGTGTGTGCGTCTACATGTGAGCATGCATGAGTAGTGTGTGGGCAAGCGCATGCACTAGACCAAAGGCTTAGCTAGGGCTGCACAGCACTTTTATGGGTCCCTTTGCTGCATCCACAAACAGGCAAAACGGGAAAGTCTGGGCTTGACTTCATCCTCATTATGAATACGCTGAACTTACAAGTCTGGGTGATAAGCCAACTGTTGCTGTGCAGCCCATGAGGCAGCACAGCCCTTGTGCTCAGCAGATGGTTAAAGACATGCACTTAGCAACTGTCATGCCAGGCTGGTTTATTGGCACACACAGGCACGCACATACTCGCACACATACATGCACAAATTCATGCACATACGGATGCATAGGTACATACAATGCATGCCAAGGCAGCCCAACCTTACCCCTTCCCGACGCCCTTTTGCCCCCCAAAGGCCCACCACCTAGGTATCCAAACATATGCCGAGCTACGCACGCACCGTCTCCGCTGGCAGCAAGTACAGCTCCTCCACCTTTGTCTCCAGCTGCACCTGCACCCCTGCATACACAGCCGCCAGGTGTGCTAGGCCCTCGCCTTGCGCGCCTGCTCCACCCACAGCCAATCTCCCTGCACCCCAGCCTTCGGTCTCTCCTCCATCGCGTGCTTGCAGCGTGGAGGGCGGGTGTGCTGCCTGGCTGCTGTTCATCTGAGCAACATTGCTGCTGAGCCCGCCCCTGCTGCTGCCGCCGTCGCCACTGCTGCTGCTGCTGCTGCTGCAAGGGCTTTCCCACTGGCCGGTGGCAGCAAGCATGGCCCACGCCTCTTGGCCAAGCGCACTGAGCTGGGGCAGGGCCAGGGCAGACAGCGCAGGCAGCACTGCCTCGGCCACAGTCTCAATCAGCGGAATGAACATGCGTTGCATGCTGCTACCGCCTCCGCTGCTTCCGCTCCAGCCGCTGCTATGCTGCAAGCTGCCCACGCTGCTGCTCACTGCTCCCACGCAGCTGCCATTGCCCAGCCTGCTGCTCCAGCCAGCGTCTGCGCTTGATCCGTGTGCGACAGGGGCCGCTCCTGGCTGCGCGCCATGCAACAGCTGCTGCAGCTGCGTGTGCAGGGATGCCAGGCCCGCCAGCAGCTCCAGGAGCGCGCCTGCCAGGGGAAAACGCAGCGGCACGTGCGTGGGCGAGGGCGCTCGTGCCGCGCGACACATTCTTATCTTTGGGGCTGTCATGCCCTGAGCACCTCAAGAGCTCAGAAGTGGACCAGCTGTGTAGCCGGCTGCAAAACTGCATGGCAAGCACCCGGGGCCGTCGCCCCCGCCATCTGCCTCACAGAGCCATGAAACCTCACGCTGAGGCACTCTGTGTGCGTGGACGCGCGTGTGTATGACGACCACGACGCAACCACACTCACCAGCTGCGTCAATGACAGTTGAAACAGCGATCGGCATGCCGTCTGACAGAGACTGGCATGCTGTGTGACCAGAATGCCATGCTGCGTGTCCAGAATGCCATGCTGCGTGTCCAGAATGCCATGCTGCGTGTCCAGAATGCACGCCAGATGGTTGGAGGACCTGCAGCTCTTGGTGCAGTGCAGCACGCCGCCATGTTTTTGTGCCGGTGTGGGCCGGAGGCAATCTGCAGCTCCACAGCCAAACAGGCATGCAAGCTCCCAGCCAAACAGGCATGCTAGCAGGGCACCCAGGTGGGCAGCTGTGCCGGATGCTTGTTCCCACACACACTTACTTCCCTCGCCCCAGCCTCTCTGGCCCCTCCCTTTCGTAGCAACGACATATGCTGAGCTCTGCAAGCTCCAAGGCGCACTCCTGTGCAGGTACACTCTGAGCAAGGGCTACTAGAACCATGGGCGCTGGTTATACCTGCTCTGAGCTGTGTACT
>LKMJ01001994.1_pt1 | contig 18509 bp, 7 predicted proteins | sample 643391 | NCBI WGS metagenome assembly LKMJ01 (sample SAMN04112250, study PRJNA286221) | soda lake metagenome | biome: soda lake; feature: Kulunda Steppe; material: water; isolation source: sample PL-Br10 brine of Picturesque Lake | place: Russia: Kulunda steppe | collected 2010-07 | reverse complement strand
GGAAAGAGTCACTTGCTGACCGTTCTCGATGGACTCTTAGATACTGACTGGGTCGCTGGACAACAGGAGGCCGTCTGGTCAGATCTCGTCGACGTCACCGGAGACAACGACTATGACCAACTTGGTGGCCACTGGCGAACGATCCACGACGAATACTACGTGATCCCAATCTCAGTCAATCTTCTGAAGTACCAGGGACAAAAGCAGCGAAGCTTCAGCGAGATCGTTCTCAGACACGCACACGAGGATTCGGATTTGACCGGCGTCGACGATGGTCTCTCAGAAGGTCTCTCTACGCAACTTGATGTCGCCTACTTCGAGAAGTGGTTCCGAACAACAGAAGCATGGTCTGAGCGAGAAAAACGTGCGCAAGCTGCCCTCGATGAGGTCAAAACAGGATCTAGTGACTATGACTGGGAGTCTAATGGCCTCTGGAAGGACATTCAGAACTACGGTGCATTAGCGGATGTTGTTCTCCCCAAACTTTTCGAAGACGTGAATGGAACCCGCGATGGGTATACTGACTTACAGCCATCAGATATCGATCCGGAGGAGGTAGTGAGTAGACTCGAACAACTCCGAACAGAACGGGAGGAGGATATGGGAAAACCCGTGAAGCTCGTGTTGCTGCTTGACGAGGTGAGTCTCTTTATTGGGACTGACTTCGAGCGTCTGACCGAACTTCAGACGCTGGCAGAGAATGTCAAGGAGATTGGTGACGGTGATATCCAGTTAGTCACGACTGCACAGGCCAAAATCGAAGACGTCCAACCGAAATTTGCTGCACACGGGGCTGACTTCAGTATCGTCAAAGACCGGTTCCCCCACCGATACCAGCTACCCAGCAAGCACGTCGGCGATATCGCAAAGCGTCGACTCTTCGAGAAGTCGACTACTGGAGAAACAGCAATCCGAGAAGTACTTGACACTGCGTCAGTGAAGCCGACTGAATCACTAGTCTACAACGACATTAAGCAGAATACTAAACCACCGCTTGACAATATCGACGATCAGGAACTCTTTGAATTCTATCCGTTCTTGCCCTATCACGCCCCATTATTCCTTGAAATTCTATTCAACCTCCGTAAAAAGGCCAGTGACCCAGCAAAGTCGATTTTCTCGGGGACAGCACGAGCAATTCTCGCACTCATGCATAATCTCCTGCAGACGTGGGTCGAAAACGGAGAGGCTGATCAGTTAATCACCCTTGTAGATTTCTATGAGTTAGTCAAACCAGAGCTTCGAGAAACACTGAAGCAGGATATGCACGTCATCGAAGGGTCGGACACCAGTCGGGGGATCAAAGATGAAGTTGAGGCTGGAACACTGGAGGAATTCGACCTTGAGGTAGCGAAGGCCGTCCTCCTGTTACAGCACGTCCACGATATTGTCCCACTCAACCAAGGAAATATCGCGGTTTCTGTGATGTCTGATCCCAACGGTCGATCCTGGATCGGTACCCAAAATAAAGTCGAAGAATCACTCGAACGTCTCCAGAAATTCATTCGACCAACCGAAGACGAGACAGGGGCACGGTACCGATTTGCGACCCAGGAAGAACGGATTATTTACGACGATACGGAAGTTAACGAAGCAACTCCCAACTGGGATGCTATATTACACACACTAGACACCCATCTCTGGGAACGCATCACTCAGGACCTCTCGCTCCCAGAGTCGGTCCCGTACGGTGAGTCCGGTGAGGAGTACCCTGTTGCGTATGAATTCCGACTCGATGGGACCGAATTTGAGACCACTGTCGACGCTGAGGGTGGCCTAGATGTACCCATCGAAACCCAAGGCATCCGCCCAGACAGTACGCCTCAAGATGGCGACGAAGAGACGCTCTACTGGTCAATAAATACAGAGGGATTGGAAGATCTTCGGACACACCTCATCAAGTGGTGGGCACTTCGTGATGCGATCTCGGCGCAGACTGCTCCACCGGCTGTCGAACGAGATCTTGAGCAACGTGCGAGTGCTGTTCGGAGTAAGCTCATTAGTGTGATGCAGGGTGGTTCGTACACAGTAAAAGACAGAACCGACATCAGTGGGCTTACTACGGCCGTTCAAACGGCTGTCGACGTGGGATATCCTGATGACTTCCATCCGATGATGCTCCAGGTGACCGACGACCGCCTCCAAGAGTTAGCAGAACTCTCAGCCGGAGATCCACTTCCTCCCTGGGCACACACGATTCAGGTACCGACGTCGGACCCATCATCGAGCCAAGGGAAGAAAACCATCCAAAGTAATGTGATGGCACTCACAGGCCGTCAATTGAAAGACCGAGACGGCGGCCTCAATATGAATACAGTCCTGGATGGAATCACCGCGCAGAAGCCGTTCTACGACGATGCTCGACCGGCACTGTGTGCGATTATCTGGGGTTTCTGTCGAGAAGGTCGGTTAGTTCCAGTCGACGAAAACGGGAATACCTTAGAGAATTCCGTCGTGCTCGATCAAGATAGGTTGTCGGCGACGAGATTGAAGCTGCTTCCCCGTGAGCCGATTGGAAAGCTCCTCGAAGAAGGTGGGTTCAAAGAGACCACAGAGACGGTTTCAGACGGGCTCATTACCCTCCAAGAAGCAAACCAGCAGTTACGTTCGAGACTCACCGGGCTGCAGGAGGATATCCAGTTGGTCGTTGATACCGACATTCAGTCTGAGGAAGTAGCTACGCTCCTTGAGGGGCTTATCGAGGAGTTGGCTGACCGGATTTCCACGACTACGGATCGGTTGTCGGTCGTGAGAGCACAAGGAGATGGCCTTGGAGATGCAATTGAAGAGACGAACGACACACAAACGTGGTTCGACGAAGTTCAAGACGTCTGGAACCGACGATTAGGATCGCTATATCGGTTTGATGCTCAACTCACTGTTGGCGATGATCGGTTCGAGTGGGTCGACGCCGAGACGTTATCGACTGTTGGAACGCAACGTGACGCTCTTGGAGACTTCGACGGTGCTTGGTGGACAACAGATGGATGGAAGAACCTCATTGGGAACACTGCAACGGGAGTGAGCAAAGAGTTCGAGCGTTCTTGGAGCACATACTCCGATGATCAAGGTCTTACTGACCTTATCGAGAGTATCGACGACCATCCCTGGATCAGACCAGCAACGGAACTCCCGGGATGCGTACAACGGGCAATAGAACGAGAGTACATCACACCACTTCGAGAGTTGCAGCAATGGTACGAGACAATTGATGAGGTGATCGCAGCACTCTCTTCGGACGATGAAGATACGCTTGCGTCTGCGACAAACGATATTGTATCTGTGGAACCTCTCGCTGCGGGAAGGGAACACGAGATCGAAGATTTAGAAGCCAAACTAGACCGACTCACTACTCTTATCGGTGACCGAAAACCAGAGGAGATCGATCAACTCAGCGTGCTTCCAGACGACCGCCAGCGTATCGACCAACGTCTTGCACGTCTTATTGAGAGTCGAGAGTTGGACATCGAAGCGACGGATTCGGGGGTGATCATTCGATGACAAGCTCTGGATCTCCGTACCGCGCGTTCAAAGAGAAGCTCTGTACGTTCGCTGACGGCCAAGCCGGTATTAGGAATCCGTTCGTCATCGCCGCAGTCGACCCCGCGGTCGAGCATCGAACTGCAGACCGACTCAGTTCGTGGTCGACAGGTGCCACAGAACCGCCGAAACTTGATAAAGACGTAACAGTCCAGCCGATTTGGCTCGACGAATTACTGCCGAGGACTAAGGTGTACAACCTATCGGTCGCATTGGGTGGGGAAACAAGCCCGAAGCGTATCAAGACGACAATGCAAGACCGACTAGCCGAAGAACTTGTGCAAGAAATGATCTCCAATGAGATCGATGACGATAAATTAGCAACGCAAAGCCATATTGTACTCCTGCTTAATCTTGGCAGTCTCTATCCCTTTACACGCGCGTCTGAACTCCTTGATGAGCTTGACCGGCGAAACGTCAGATCGACAATCGGGATTCCGTTCCCGGGAGACGTTGTTGCTGGGAAGCTGAGTTTCTTTGGCAGCGGTGACTCGCGGCACTACTATCCAGCCCATCAGATTGACGGCCAGATTCGGGAGGTGCATCTTCAACAATGAGTCTTACAGAGTTATTCCGAAGCGATCCAACACGACAGCTAGAAGAAGTCCAGAAAGTCAATGCTCGGCAACGGGCGGCAACTGATGTTGCAGAATTCTACGAAACAGACAGTGCAGAACGTGTCCTCAGTGAATTGGGAGAGGTTATTGAGACGCATCCAGGAGAGGCAGCTCGGTTCCTCTATGTAAATGCGACATTCGGCTCAGGAAAAACCCACTTACTGAAGCTCATCGGCCTTGTTGCCGATACTGAATCGGAGTTCGCCAATCTCGGCAGAAAACTCGCCGAACAGTGGCCGGGCTTCGACACCCTCGCTCGCTCGATTGAGGCGTCACACGTCGACCGACTTGAGCCTGTATTTCTGAATCTGCTCGACCGTGATGCCTCAAAGGAACCACCGCTTCCGTTCCTGATTTTCGAGGCGATTGGCCGTGAACTGGGCTATCCAACAGATCCAAACTGGCTGCTCGAATGGGCCTGGACCATCGATATGGAGTACGATGGCATCTGGAATGCAGTCAAGACCACAGAGTACGACGGCCAGACGTTCGAAGACGTCCTCGAAGAGCGTGCCTCCCTGCGGCGTTGGCTATACGATGCGGTTCCGTCGATGGCAGCGACAACAGGTACTGACCTCGATAGCCGTGAGAAAGTAAAGGCCTCTATTGAGCAGGCAGAAGCCGACGTCGACCCCGAATCGTTTGACCCCGATGAATTGGTCAAACGAGTCGAAACCGTGACTGAATCGCTAAACGACGGCGGGACACGCACCGAACTCCTCCTTGGCCTCGACGAAGTTGCTCTGTTCGTCGGTGACAGTCGACCGCGGTATCGGGAGTTCGAGGAGACAATGGAGGCACTCCAGTATGGACCTAACCCGGTCGTTGTAACGACTGGCCAGTACTCGCTACCAGATACACGAGAGAGTCTCATAGGAGAGCGTGAAAAGAATCACTGGACCCAACAACAGATACCGCTTGAAGGCGCAGATACGGAAATCATTGTTCGGAAACGCTGGCTGCAAAAGAGCGACTCCGGGAGTGATCGGGTCTCAGCGTTCATTTCGTCGATGCCTGATCTCTCGCTGGAAACGTATTCGGCAATCGGGAGTACCGATCCCGATCCGGTCGAATCCTACCCCTTCCGAGAATACGATCTAACCTTGCTGCGAGCTGTGATGCAAGAACTGATTACCCAAGGCCGAGAGACCGAGCGTGATTATATTCAGGGACGAGCGTTGCTCGTTTTAGTGCGATCACTGTTCACCAAATTCGGCTGGGCCAGCGCGGAGGATGGTGCCCTCGTCACGTGGGACGAACTGTTCGACCTTCTCATCGAAGAAACGACCTACGTCCCGCTGTGGGTCCAAGAAATGCTTGAGAACACGTTGATTCCAACGTTCGATGGAGACGAAGCAGCGTGGGGAGTTCGTGTCTCGAAGGCACTGTACCTCCTCAACCAAACACCCGCAGTCCCGGCAACACCGGAAAACCTCGGGCGGTTGATGCTCGACAATGTGGACACATCGCTTGACCAGCGTATCGAAGATACCCAAGAGGCACTTGATTCACTGGTCGACAAGCGAAAGGTGCTCACAGAGACAAATGATCATGGCGACGAGGTGTATACGCTGGTTTCCGAAGAACAAGAGAGTATTCTGAGTCGGGCCCAAACCAAAGCAGAACAGATCTCACCGCATCAGCTCTCGGCGTGGGTGGAAACACGACTCCGTGAAAACGACAGCTTCTTTCGGAGCGATAGTAGCCGTCACGAAGTCGACATCGGTACTGAACGACTTGTTCCACTTCGATACGAGTACTCGGTTTTCGATACGGTTGGTCGGGCCCCAAGCACAGAATACGATGCAGTTCGAATTCGAGTGTTAGCGGATGATCCAGACACTGTCTCCGACCAAGTTGAGATCTGGCAAGAAGTAAACAACGAACGAGACGGTGGTGAACATATTCTGCTTGCGATTGAGATCCCTGGGCCGACGCTTGATCGAATTAAGGACGTCATCGGGATGAGAAAGGTACTCGAAGACGAAACCGAGAGCCACGAGGAACTCGAACGGGAACACAGGACTAACAAACGCCGTCTGGAGTCGTCTATGACAGATATCCTAGAGAGTGCGTCAGTTCACACTGTCGGAGGATATCAAGGCGAGCGGCCGACTTCTCTCGAAACTGTCGTCGAAAATCAAGTGCAGTCTGTGTTTGGGACAACAAGAAAGGTCCTGTCACGCCCGCTAGTTGAGGTCGACGATGCGAAAGCACTAGCTCAATTCTTCCGTGGAAGCAGCCAGTGGCCGCTGGCAGACAGCGACGCCGTGATGCTTGGTGTCGATACCTCCAGTAGAGAAATATCAGATACCGGGTGGTGCCGTGAGTTCATTGACGCCTACGAACCCCAGACTGCAGTCGATGTCGAGACATTACTCCAACAGACACGGACTGCAAACGGGGAGTACCGAGGAACACCGCAAGAATCGATTGCAGCACTACTCATCACACTCGCAACCTCTAACGAGAAGGTCGCACTCAAGCAAGACACAGAGTACGTGACCGATCCAACAGCGATTGGTCGACAGGTCCGAACAAAGGGCGGTCTCACGTCACTACAGGTTCGGTTTGGCGTCGACACGGTCAATCCCAAAGAAATCCGTGCGGTGGTGTCGACGGTTCTCGGTGACGATCCCGACGGAAGCGATCCTGACGCATGGGTGGCCGAACTCGCCTCGTGGGTTGAAACCCACAGTATCCTCGTGAAACGGACATTCAAAGGCGTCTCCAGAGCATTCGACGTCTCGCTTGATGCGCTAGAGGGAGTACTGAAACCAGCCTACAGTGGCGGAGAGATCGATACTTCGGAGTTGACTGATGAGAGGGTCCGATCCCAAGTGGAAACGTTCGCGGATGCACGGACACTTTTTGCTGTCGAAGATGGGGAGAAATCACTCTGGGAACAGTTCACAGAGACGTTGGAACTACTGGAGGATTGGTACTCAAATGCGACGATCACATCGCGGATGCAAGAGACAGCAGCGAGCGGCTCGGTCCCGACGAAAGCAACAGTGACCTCCCGATTGGCGGATGCCACTGGCCACCGAGTCGACGAGCTATCGGCGCAGTATCGACGAATTATTGGTGAGACGGTCGAGGCGACTGATCCAGAAGAGATCCCCGCGGCGCTGACAGCGTGGGTTCGTAAAAACGAGTCGACAATTACATCACAGCTTGCTTTGGCCAGAGAACGGTTCGAGGAGGTTTCCATGGACAGGCTTGAATCACTGTTCGAGACTGTGTGGGACGGTGGCCAGATCAGTGAAGGTAATCTCATCGACTCGACGGTTCGACAGCAAACCGTCGACTACGAGACAGTTCGAGGGTTGCTTTCGGGAGATCCGAGCCTGTTGTCGCAGTTGCAGTCCGCACACAACAGCCTCCAGGCAGACTATCCGGACTCCCCGACAACAGAGTCAGTCGACACAGTGCTTGAATCGACTCGACTCCCCTCAGTCCAGCGGGTTGAGCAGCTCATCGAGGAAGCGAAGCACCCACGGACGGGCGGCGGTGTCTGGGCAGACCTCCAGCGTGTTGCCGAAACACTCCGACAGGAGCTTCCAAACGCTACCATCACCGATGAGGTCACACGGGTCGTCGACGCTGAGGACCGTCCAACCGACGAACAAGCAACAGAACTGCTTGACGAAGCAGAGACGCTGTTGGCTCGGATTCGAGAGGTCAGAGAGGCATTGGATGATGTCGGTGACGGGAGTCTAGTGTTGATCGAAGACGAGAGCCAGTAATCAGTCACAGATCCCGTCCCGCTTCGGGAACATTAAAGACGCTCCTGTCAGTCGGTGTTAGCATACTGGAATACGTTCTATGGAAGGCGATTCACTCTCTCAACGGAAGGCGCAACTGGACAAAGCCGAACGTGAACACCTCGAAGACATCGTCGAGGAGCTTCGTGAACGGGTTGAAAATAACGTTCGCTTTCAGCTGACACAGAAGGGACTCGATGACGAGCCGAAAGATACGGAGGAACTAGACGAGGAGACACAACAGCTCGTCGAGGCAATTGATCTCGAAGCCGTCGATGGCCACACGTGGGACGAGGCTTTCGAGCAGTACGTTACGGGTGTCGGGTACACCATCGTTAATCGGCTCGCTGCGCTGCGCTGTATGGAAGTGCGCGATTTCGTTAACGAAGAGGTCACAGTCTTCAAAGACAACGGCCTGACGCCGGCCGCTGAGACGCTCGTTCACGAGGAGTTCCTCTTAGAAGACGAAGCCGTTCTAGAAGCGTACCACAACGCGTGTAATGAACTGACCGAAGAAATTGAAATTCTCTTCGACCGCTCCACAGCCTATAGCTTGATCGACCCAGACAACGACACGTTCGAGGAGTCGTGCGGGATGCTCGACGAGGTTCCGGACGAGGTCTGGCGAGCAGACGACGTACTCGGTTGGGTTTACGAGTACTACAACGTCAAACTCCTCGACGACCTCCGGAAAAAGGGCAACCGCGAGGGATTGGATCCAGAGGACGTGCCCCCAGCGAACCAATTCTACACGCCACACTGGGTCGTTCGAATGCTTACCGATAACTCACTCGGGAAGCTCTATCTCGAACACACCGGCGACTTGCAGGATGTCATTGAAGCACAAGAAGCACTCTCGGCCGATGAACGAAAGAACCGTCCGCTCTCACCGAACCAGTCGCCCGACATCGCCGATTTTTGTACGTACCTAGTCCCGTCTAGAGAGGAAGATAATCCAACTGACTTCGAGCATCCAAAGGAGCTTCGCGTCATCGACCCCGCTTGTGGGAGTGGGCACTTCCTCCTATACGCGTTCGACGTACTGGAGCGTATTTGGCGCGAAGAAACTGATATCGACACGACCAAAATTCCAAGGAAAATACTGAAGCACAACCTCTATGGCGTCGACCTAGATATGCGAGCCTGTCAGCTCGCCGCGTTCAATCTATATCTGAAAGGTCGTACACGCACCGAAGCAGAGGGTGCAGATGGCTTCGATATGCCTGAGATCGGCATTGTTTGTGCAGATGCTGCAGTTGCGGATGTCGAGGGCGTCGAAGAAGTGTTTGCAGAGGTGGCTGATCAGAATACGAACGTAGCGGATGCCCTCCGACGAATCCTTGAAGCTTTCGAGGAGATTCACGGGCTCGGAAGCCTGCTTGACGTCCGGGGAACTCTTCGAGATCTTTTCGAGGATGATACTGAGATGGGTGGCGTTCAGATTACACTGAGTGATGACCCTCATGAAGACCATACCCTGAGCCAGGTCCTCCACAGTCTTCGCGAAGCGGTTGACGAACACCGCGACGCCGACTCGTTCTTGGCACAAGATCTTCGTAGCTTTATTCGACTGCTGGACGTGCTTGCCCAAGACTACGATGTCGCACTAATGAACCCACCATACGGATCAGGTGGACTAATGCCCGATAGCGTCCAAAACTACGTCGAAGACCACTATCATTACTCCCCTCAGTTCTATGTAAACTTTTTTGAGGTTTGTAACCAATTATCGAAAGAATCTGGCCGAATTGGAATGTTAATTCCAAGAACGTTTATGTTCAAACGGAGCTTTGAGGACTTCCGTGAAGATTTCATCGGGCCGCTCGGAAGCTTTGATTTCCTCGCCGAATTCGGACTGGGAATTCTTGACAATGCGACGGTTCGAACCGCTGCCACAGTCGTACGTAAGGAAACAAAAGAAAGAGGAAACCGATCTGCCTCTTTCATTCGTCTTCATGATGTTGAAGCAGATAAGAAAGAGGGCGTTTTCTTGAACTCTGTATTTAATGCTCAGACCTCGGATAAGAGAGTGTTTGAGGTTGACGTAGCGGAGTTCAAAAAAATTCCCGGCACCCCAATGTCTTACTGGGCCCATCCGGATGTTCGAGCCCTGTATGACTCTGAACACGTTCTTGATTCAGAAAATGCGAATCTGGATCGCAAATCGGGTGGGCGAGTGAAAGAAGGACTTACAAGTGGGAATAACGACCGGTTCGTGTCATACTTCTGGGAAAAAGGGTCAGACGATTGGGTTCCGTTAGCCACAGCAAGAGGTGAATGTTTATTCGTTTCTATCACACGAAATTTAATCAACTGGCATTCAGACGGAGAAGAAGTAAAGCGAGTTGGTAGTTCATATGTGAGAAATGAAGATTATTACTTTTCTGAGGCACTGACATATAAGTATCATGGAGAGGGAGGACGAAGATTTGGATATATTCCATCAGGTGCGGTATTCGATCGGTCAGGGAAGATATTCATCCCCAACTCTGACTCTTGGACATTCTTGGCATATCTGAATAGTTCACTGGTTACGTACCTCATGTTGTGCCAAACATCAGAGCGACGTTGGGAAGTCGGTCAAGTGTCCAAAATACCATGGTTCCCCAATCTGGCTGACAACGACGAGATTGAAACGCGAGCCCACCGGCTTGGATCACTACTGATGAAAATTAACACATCAGATATTTCGTCGTTCAACTATTCTGGTCCGTTGCTTCTTGAACAATTAGGGATTCAGGAGTCATTCTCTTGGCATAGTAATCACAAGTTCAGTTCACTGTACGGAGAATTACCAAGTCTTGTGAGTAGAGAAGCCAGTGATCCATCTACACCCATAACTCAGTTGGCAGCTCAAAGTGACGAACACATCCAGAATATCCACTCACGACTCGTGGAAGAACTTGAACACCTAGATCGGGTAGTAATGGATGCGGTTGGTCTTTCTGATGATATACAAGAAGTGGTTCAGGAAGAAGTTTCTACACAGACTCCTGCAAAAGATGGCTACGAGGGAGAGATTGAGTACCTAGTTGATCTTCCGAACCCTACTGAGGAAAATCAAGCACGTGACCTCTTGTTACACTTTGCCTTAGATTCGGTAGTTGAATCTGAGGATGGAATTGTTCCGATTACGTTCGACTCAGACGCAGAACCTACTCTTCTCAACCGTATTGAGGAACGCTTTGAGGATGTTTTCGGGGAGCATGCGACTGATCGTATGTTTGAGATTGATCAGATAATTGGTGATATATCGCCCGAGGAGGAATCGTATCCGAATATACGGAAATGGATTGAACAAGACCTCTTTGAGTACCACGTCAACCAATTTGAAAATACACCGATTATGTGGGAGGTTACGACAGAAAACCTTGTTACAGATGCTGACCGAGTGGGTTTCTCTTGCCTAATCGATTATCACCAACTCGACGCCAGTATATTCGATAAAATATCGAATCGATATATCGAGCCTCAGAAGGCATCAATACGAGAGAAGCGGACCACAGCTGATCGGCGGAAAAGTAACGACGATCTCACCGCCAAAGAAAGAGCAAGAGCTACCGAGAGGTACAAACGCTGTAACAGTGCTCTCGAACAAATTGTTGAGTTTGAGCAGAGGATACAGGCATTAGCAGAGGAGCAGCCCAGAGATTGGAACAACGAACGGCAACAAGCGGCATCTGAATTGAAATATAAAGTTCAGAAGTTCCGGGAAGAGACACAGAGACGACTTAATCTATTGGATGAGCTCGCAGCACAGGCAGATACCGATATGACTGAATTGTTCACGGAGACATTTTATTCAACAGTTCAGGAGAAACGCGACGAGTGGATTGATGCGCTTTATGATCTCGAGGAGGCTTGTGATGCCTACAGCAAAGACGCGAACGAAGCAGTCCAAGCACATCACTACGACTTATTTGGATACTTTGATGACCTAATTGGATCTACTCATTTTGCGAGTAATGGTATCCTGTTCATGACTTACTACTTTGAGGATGGGAAAAAGTTCCTTGAGAATGGTTCCCCCCGAGGTGGGTTGCGAGATGATGTCAACATATTAGCAGACCTCGCAATAGACCTTGAGGATTATATCGAGCTTGCCGAAAAAATAAATGAAGAATGTGGTGATTTGGCGGGAGAGATAACCTCAAATTGGGCTGATCGAGCACTCTCAGACATAATGACTACTGGCTATCGACCAAATCACAAATACGGTGTTGCAATCAATATTACGCCACTCTCCGAAGCCGAAATTGTTCCAAAAATTGTCAATAATCAGGTGATTTGATGCAGGCCCACATCTTTGCAGAAGGGTCGAACACCACCGCAGACACCAGCGACCTGCCGGTCAAGGAGTACTATCAAGGCCTCTTTGGAATGATCGTAGGCCTCCACGACGCTCTCGCTGAATTCACCGATTCCCATCTGCACGTGCTATCGGAAGAGTACGGCATAATAAGTGGAGAAGAAATATTATCAGAGATATCGAATGAAGGGGGTGAGCCCATGGGGACTGAAGAGATGGTCGAACAAGCAAAAACCAAACTCTTCGATGCTGCAGATGACGCTGATTGCATGGTAATTCTCTTGTCCACTGATGTCTTTCAGAAGACAGTCAGTGAGGAATGGAACAACCTCGTGGAGGTGGCTAAACCAGATTCAATCTGGTGTCTTGGCGCGGCAAGGAGTGCTCTCGATCCACTCGATCTTGACTCGCTCGAATCTAAGGGATGTACTGTACTCACGTACCAGCGTGTGGGAGTCGCTCGAATAGGTACTGAAACGCGAGAAGAACTGCTCGAAACTGTGAAACAGAACACAGACCAGTAACCTATGCCAGCAACCAAAACCATCCCCCAATGTGCGTACGACGCCATCGAAAGTGCCATCGACGAGGCGGTCGACGACAATCCTGTCATCCTCTGGTGGGACGACGGTGGCTACCTCCAAGACACCATCCGAACTGTGAGTTCCCAACTGGGCTGCACCTTCCAAGCTGTCGACCAGACACCGCTTGAACTCCGCAACGAGGCCCCACGTGAACGGACCGTCTGGTACATTCCACAGTCTAGGAACGATGACGTCGACTGGTTCAAAGACGTCGAATACACTGGCGGGGTTATCGAACAACACATTGGGAAGCTTGCTGCCCGCTGCTTCGAGGACGACCGCCTCCAAGCTGCAACGATTCGCACCGCCTATGAGGACGCCGACGACCGCGAGACAGTCGCCCAAACGCTTTACAAAGGACTCGACGGCGAGGGAGGCCTGCCCTCGCTCCAGAGCCTCCAGACGAAGATCGTCCTCGACGGCCACGACGATCCAGTACAATTCATTCTCGAACACGGAATCCAAAACCTCCCTGAGAACGACAAACTGGAGGAGATCCGAAAGCTGCTAATCGAAAACGGCGTCACAGCCGTCGAAGGTGAATCTGACCCCGAGGCCATCGTCGACCGAACACGCCGCTGGGCAGTCGCTGAGTGGCTCGTCGACGAAGGACTCGATAAGTCGCTTCTCCCCAAAGAGTACCAGCCCGAGCCCAACACTGGCTTCGGTATTTCCAGACCCGAACTCCGGTCACTGCTGAGCAAAACAGCTCAAAAACGAGAGCTAGCAGACATCTATCTCGATCCAGCACAGCGGTTCTGGCACGACATCCTCCGAACATACGACGAGCCTTGGGAATTGGTTGACTGTCCAGTAGATGCCTCGCTCGAACACCGACTCTGGGACCAGTGGACTCAGTCGTTCAATGGTGGCGACTACGAGACGTGTGCCCAACAGGCGAGACAGCGGTACGACCGTCTTGAGTCGACATACGGTGATATCTCGTGGACACAGGTCTGGGAGCAAGCCATCGACGTGGCCACTCTCGCTGATGAATTGGAGAGCTGGGAAGACCACGGAGACACCGACGACATCGTCGACCTCTACGGCGATGTCGAAACCGGCACCTGGCAGATCGACAACGCTGTGTTCAACCTCATCACTTCGGGCGAACCCGAAATCGGCGTTCCCGATGAACACCCAGCAACCGCAACCCTTCCCGAGCTTCGCTCATCGCTTGTCGAATCACGGTATCTGGAGTACCTCACTGATCTCGGTGATCTTGTCGTCGACCAGGTCGAAGATGGCTCACCGTTCGTCAACAAAAGACACGCCCACCAGTTTTTCGCCGAAGAACAAGAACACCTTCAGAGCGGACAAAGCGTCGCGCTATTCATTGTTGACGCACTTCGATTTGATCTCGCCCACGAACTCGCCGAGTCTATCCGTCACGAGCTTCCACAACTGGAGGTCGACGAGAGTCCGTGGGTCGGCACGCTACCTTCCGACACTGAGTTCGGCAAGGCGGCGCTCACACCCGGTAGTAAATTCAGCTTCAACATCGAACTCCAGGATGGGGATCTCGTCCCCGAACGCAACGGGCACAAAATCACGAACCATCGCCGCCAGACACTCCTTGAAAACGACGGCTGGAGCTACATCATGCAAGATGCCGACGATGAGGTAGGATGGAGCAACACCCGTGTTGCCTACTACTGGAACGATATCGACTCGGCTGGCGAAAAAGAGCTGACTGACTTCGAGGCGTTATTCAGCGACCGAATTGAGACGATCTCACAGATCATCTGCGAGAAGCTCGACAAAGGTGAGTGGGATCGTGCCTACATCCTGTCGGATCACGGCTTCGTCTCGCTCCCGAAACACGTCGACATAGACGATCTCCACCCACCAGCCACCGCAGAAACAGTGACCCGTCGCTGGGTCGCCGGTGCTGATCTCGGCAGTACTGATTCCGGTGTTCTACTCGATGAAGATTCCCATCTGGGCTATCTCGATGACGACACCAGAATCAGCATTCTTGCAGATCCGATCCAACGGTTCCGCAATCAGGGACTCCCGGATGCGCGGTTCTATCATGGTGGTATTCTCCCCCAAGAGTTCATACTCAACTTCGTTACCATCACGCAGGAATAACATTCCTTGCCCCTTCGTTACGTAGATTGATATGATCCGATTCTCTCGTAGTAAGTATCCATCAACCAATGTTTGATCACACCCATCCACAATGGACCACGCAATACAGTATCCGACAGACTATCTCCTTCATCGCATGAACCGGAACACCGGACATGTCGATGGTGAATTGGCTGAATTCGCGGCTGCTGCGGATCTGGTTCGCAACGATTGTCGGGTGTCATACACCCATGGTCAGTACAAGTACGATCTCGTCGCGGACAAGGACGACGATCTTCTTCGAGTACAGGTCAAAAAAGCGAACCAGATCAAAGAAAAGCCTTGGAAATATCGGATATTCACCGATCGGTACGAGGAGGATGAGGTAGATCTGTTCGCGGGCTACGTCGTCCAAGAAGACAAGGTATTCTACGCAACCTTTGATGAAGTTGGGTCGAACGAGTTCAGGGTAAACTCGAAGACTAGAGATGAAATGACGCCCCACAATGCGGACATTGCAAATATCCTGGATGACTACACCTTTCCTCGGGCGATTTCGAACCTATATGATGAACGTCGATAATAGGAAGACCGGGAATACGAGCAATAATTCGATACCCAACTGAACCAATGAACACCCTCGAATCAGGAGATACGATCCTCCTCAACGGCAGCCCAGCCGAGGTTATCAAGACGTACAGTGTCGGCGATCTCGACTACCTGCGGGCCTACATCCAGGACAGCGGCGTCAAAACTGTCTGTATCGACGACGTCGAGATCGAACTGGTCCAGGAGCCACTCGGAGAACTTGACCCTGCGACTGCTGATCAACTCCATCCCGACCACGAAGCCGTCTCCGCTGACTGGTTTGATCTCCGCTCGCAGGCACTCCAGCTACAGATCGCTCACGAACAGGGCCAACTGCTGAGTATATCGAACTCACTGGTTCGGCTCGAACCATACCAACTGGCCTGCGTCAACTGGGTGATGCAAAAACTCCGCCAGCGAGCCCTCATCGCTGACGACGTAGGACTTGGGAAAACTATCGAGGCCGGGCTCATTCTTAAAGAGCTCACCGCTCGTAACCGTGCCGACCGTGTCCTGTTCGTCGTCCCTGCCCATCTCCAGAAGAAATGGATTCGAGATATGGATCGCTTCTTCGACATTCGGCTCACGCCAGCCGACCGCCAATGGGTCGAGGGTGAACGTCGACGCCTCGGCGAGGAGACAAACATCTGGGATCAAGATCACCAACACTTGGTCACTAGCATGGCGTTTCTCCGCCGCGATGAGTTCCAGAACGAACTTGACAACGCCTTCTGGGATGTGGTTGTCGTTGATGAAGCTCACAAGGCAGCCAAGCGTGGTGACTCACCAAGCCAGACCTCAAAGATGGTCGACCGTGTCGCTGACAACTCCGATGCTCTACTCTTGTTGAGTGCAACCCCACACGATGGGAAGGGAGAGGCCTTCCGCTCGCTCGTTGAGTACATCGATCCATTCCTCGTGGCCGAAGACCAAGACCTCTCGAAAGAAGCCGTCGACCGGGTCATGATCCGCCGCGGCAAGCAAACGATCTACGATGACAACGGAGACCGTATCTTCCCCAACCGGGAGGTGAAAACGGCCTCGATAGAGATGACTCACGAGGAGCGTCAGTTCTACCGTGCAGTCACTGACTACGTCAAGAACGTCTACAATCGATCGGAGAAACTCAACAAGCCAGCAGTTGGATTTGCGATGGCCCTCATGCAGAAACGGCTAGTGAGCAGTATTGGAGCCATCAAAGCCACGCTCAGTCGCCGCCTCGCAACTATCGTCGAAGAGCAGTCGACAGGAACGAACCTCTCTGATGAGGCAAAAGACTATCTCGACGGCGAAGACCTTGATGAAGACGACAAACAAAAGGCCGAATCCGAACTCGGTGGCCTCACAATCGCCGAGAGCGATGCACAACTCGAAGAGGAAATCGAGACGCTTAGAGATCTCGTCGCTCTCGCAGAAGGCATCCCTGTCGACTCAAAAGCCCAAAAGATTCGGCGGTATATCCAGCAACTCCTCGAAGAACAACCCAACGAGAAGGTGCTACTATTTACCGAGTACCGCGATACGCTAGAGTATATCCTTGATCTTGTCAAAGACGAACCGTGGGCCGACGAGATTCTCGTGATTCATGGCGACATCGATAAAGAGGATCGGAGTGATATCGAAGACGAATTCAACCACGGCCAATCACGGCTACTCTTCGCAACAGATGCAGCAAGTGAAGGGATCGACCTCCAGCACAGCTGCCATATCATGATCAATTACGAGTTGCCATGGAATCCTAACCGCCTCGAACAGCGGATCGGTCGACTCCACCGCTACGGCCAAGAGAAGGAAGTTAAGGTGTGGAACTTCTCCTTCGAAGACACTCGTGAGGGTGAGATCTTCGAGATGCTTCAAGACAAAGTCGAATCCATCCGAGGGAAGCTTGGCAACACAGCAGACGTCCTCGGGATGCTTGACGACATCAACGTCGACTCGCTCATCATGGACTCGATTCAGAACGATGAGCCAGCGAGTGCCACTAAGGAAGAACTCGAAGAACTGATCGACGAACGGCAACAAACACTCTCGGAGTGGTACGAGCGAAGCCTCATTGATACGACGACGTTCGATGAAGAGAGTCGCCGCAAAATCCAGAACGTGATGGATCAGTCAGAGGACGTCTACGGGACTGAGGCCGACATTCGAGCCTTTTTCGAACAAGGAATATCAGTGCTCGGTGGCAACGTCGAAAAGGCCGGTGACAACCTCTTCCGTGCCGATCTTCCTGAATCGCTCCAGCAGTCACCGAGTTCCGATCAGTACGGTCCATTCACATTCAATCGTGAGTTCGCGATGGATCACGACGGAATCGAGTACATCTCACCCGATGCTGAGCTCGTCCAAAAACTCATGCGCCAGGTTCTGGACAGCGAGCAAGGTACTGTCGGGCTCAAGCTACTCCCCTTCGTCGACGAACCTGGGATCACCTACAGCTACCGCGTGACATTTGAAGACGGGAAGGGGGAAGTGATCCGTGAGGAAATCATCTCTGTATTTGTCGATATAACTCATCAAGATCCTCAACAACGGCTTGGTCGACGGGTCATCGAAGGAGACACGATCAAAGGTTCACCTGATGAGGGTACAGTACGTGGCCTGCTCGAACACGAAGATGAGATGCGATCAGCTGCTGATCAATATATCAGCCAGCAACTCTCGTTGCTTCGAGAGGATCTCCAGGAGCGGAGACACGAAGAAACACAGGAGGAACTCGACGATCTCGAAGCCTATGCTGAAGCCGAACGTGACCGGATCGAGCAATTCATAGAAAACTACCAACGCAAAGCCGAGGCAGGTGATAACATGGATATCGCCATACGTGGCCAGCGAGATCGGCTCTCTAAGCTTGAAGAACGGATTGAGAAGCGTCGACAGGAACTACAGCGGAAGTCACAGGTGATTTCTTTGGCACCCGAGATTGAGAACTACTGTCTGACACTTCCTGTATGATTTTAAATAGAGTTGCTAATATTCAATAGTAATCTCTGAAGAGGTGATTTTGATTGATGAGTCTCTGAGAACTGTTTCT
>LKMJ01001993.1_pt1 | contig 18509 bp, 24 predicted proteins | sample 643391 | NCBI WGS metagenome assembly LKMJ01 (sample SAMN04112250, study PRJNA286221) | soda lake metagenome | biome: soda lake; feature: Kulunda Steppe; material: water; isolation source: sample PL-Br10 brine of Picturesque Lake | place: Russia: Kulunda steppe | collected 2010-07 | reverse complement strand
TTTCGATAACGATATTAGTACGTGGTGTGTTGAACAAATAGATGAAAAACCAGATGATTTCGATGATGGTGCTGGTTTTGAAGGAGAAGATGGTAAACAACCAGATTGGGAGGATGAAGAATGTTAATTTGATATAAATTACACTATAAATTTAAACTATTTTTAATTTAAAAAATCTGAATGGGCGCACATGGATTCGAACCATGAACCGCTCGGTTATGAGCCGAGTGCTCTACCTGATTGAGCTATGCGCCCGTTCACCCTCTAATACATTATTAGACGACAAGTAACTTAAAACTACCTATTCTAGTTCAGTTATATAACTATGAAAATTTTTTAATAGCTTTTTGAACTTTAGGACTAGAATAATATACATAATCAGGCATTACAACAGAAGAATAAGTCGGTCTTTCATTCATTTTTTCAACAACTTTATCCCACTGAATTGAAAAACCATAATACATGTTTTTATCTGAAGGTTTTAACCCACTCCACGGCCATGTAACCTCTATTACCTGATCATCAATTTCAATCCATGCATGTCCTTGAGCTACACCTCCATATTTAGTTAATCCAAATCCTTCACAATAATTTATTCGTGAAGAATCAATATTCGAAGATTCTTTCAGAATCCTTGTTATTTCAAATGCATTTCTATAACAAGCTATCGTATTAATTTCGTACTGCTTTAAACAATTTTTAACGATATCGATAGATTCATTAGATGGATTTTTATTTCTTTTTGATCCATTTTTAAAATATATAAATTGATGATCAAAACCCAATTCAATACCATACTTACCTGTTTCAACAAGTTGATTTGCCCGCTCTCGTTTTGAATGATTACATATATTATCAATATGATTATCAAATTCTGAATTTATATTCCTAATATTATTAATTGATATTTTTTCGTTAACATCATGCGTTTCTAAATCTTGTAAATGATTTTGTATTCCAAATTCTATATTTGTAGTTTTTAACCGTGCATGAAATTTTCGAACATCTTCTGGTTGATATATATTATTATTTTCTTGTGGTTCATTACCGATAGATAAAATAATATATTTCGGCTCTGTTCGATTTGTATTATTAACTTTTTCACAATTTAATATTTTTGGTTTTGTATCTGGAACACTAATATATACTTCAGTTACTTCTTCTTCACTTTCTGACGGATAATTAATTCCGCTCATTTACATTTCATACGAGGGGCAAATATAAATATTTTACTTTTATATGTAAATATCACGTTAAATTAATCATATATTCATCAGAATTATTTTTGATGTGTCGAATCTTCCAATACAAAACCTCTAGAATCAACAAATCCATAATGAATATTTTCGGTTTTAAATTCATTATTCATATTTACTTTGCCTCTATCTGGCGTATAATGATTATAGGCATTACATACGGTCGGCATAAGATCATCAAAATTTCCATCATAATCATGTAGGTCATATAAATATTGTTTTGTATGAACTTCTACAACGATATGTATATTATCAATATTAACGGTTTCACCATATATATCGTAAGACATTTCAGCTAATTTATAAAACATAGCTGAATCTGTTAAATAATAATTTAAGTTATCTTTTTTACAAACTGGTTCAATATCTAATTCATCAATATACATTGAACCAACAGCTTGAATATAAGCCAAGTCATAATCACACAATACATGTGTATCAGATTTTTCCAATATATAATCTGAAATTGGATGTGCTTCTGATACATTTTTAGCATATTTGTGTTCTTTTACTACTTTGTTTTCTTCTACTACAGGGGAGTTGTTAAATCGACTCATTATATAATACATTGTGAAATACAATTATAAATATTATGATTCAAAAATAGCATAGCATAAAACGATTTCAAAACTATTTTATGTTATAAACGAATATAGTATTGTATACAATGACGCAAACAGAAAAAACCGTTCAAGAAGAAAATCCAGATTCAATTGATAAAGAAGTTGTTGAGGCTTCTGTCTTTCTTTCTAAAATCCTAAGACATGAACCCGAAGCGTATGGAATTCAATTGAATTCAAGAGGTTGGGCAAGTGTAAAAGATATTCGAACAGTATTCAAAACAGAATTCAAAAATAGTTGTGATCTTTTGAAATCTATTATCGAACAAGATGATAAAAATCGATTTCAGATTATCGAAGATCAAAAAAATGGATTTGCTATGATTAGAGCTACAAGAGGACACACTGTTGACAATCTAAATATCACAGAAGTTGAACCAGAAGAATCTTCTCTAGAATGGTTTATTGCTTATGACGAGAAGAATAAACCTCGATATTACGTTGAAGCTGTTGATGAACAAGCTGTAAAAACAGTTCTTAGACACCGTGTTGGAATTACATGGGACAGTATTGACGTAGAAAAAACCGATAAAAATATCTATTGGAAAGATCGTAACTATCAATCAGATTCACTTTCTGGAAATCATGGGCCTCATTCTATTATTTATCAAGACGGAAGGAAATATCTAAAGGTTGAAAAACGAGTTAATCAAGCAGGAGATAAGGGAAGATATATTACTCATAATCCTATAAGAGTAAAATCTAGACTATCTTCATATAAATATTAATTAACTATTTTTCATAGTTATTTTCGTATCGAACGAATAAATTTATTTTTATATATAATTATAAATATACACATACTAAATTCATAATATTTTTAAGGTGTTACAACTAATTCATAATATGACAGACACATACACTGTTTATGAACTTGTTGAAGCTGCTGGTGTTAAAAATGCTGACGAATTATGTGATTACATATTTAGTTCAATGGGAAAACCTGGTAAATATCAACCATCAGGAAGAGATGATGAATTTGTATTTAAATTTGTGAGTATTGACGAAATAAATGATCTTGTTAATATTCAATGGAAAGTTGTTACTGGTGAAAGAGATGAAACTTACCAAAGCGATATCCCAATTACAGAAGATATTATTTACTGTGTAAAAGGATCTGACAAATATTAAAAAAATAATATTTTTATTTTTTCCAATTCCCAAACTTTCTAAGTTTATTAATTGAAACCATTATTCCATCTAACCATTCTTCTGTTGCTTTATCATCAACTTTTGATTTAAGTTTATTTAATTCCATTTCAATCTCTTCTAAAGACTCTTTTTCATTATAATTTATACCTATATTTGTATTTATATTATTAATACTATTCTTGTTATCTTTATCAAATTTAGAGGAAAATACCGCGAGGCTTGACCTCGCGGATGAATCCGTAATTCAAAACACAACCAATACTTTTAATAACACGAAAACCTAATTACAAAGTGTGAAACTGGCGTTTAAATACAAAGTAAATCCAACTCAAAAACAACAAACAGAGTTACAACGCCATTTCAAAATACACGCTAAAATTTACAACAAATCCTTAGACACACTCGACAACAGCCAAGAATGGATACCAAAATACAAAATGTATAACAAACTCACAACATGGAAACAAAACCATGAAGAGTTTACCACTGTCCATTCAAAAGCTGCACAACAAACAATCGGAAGAATATACCGAGCCATACAAGGATTATCAAAACAAAAACAAAAAGGAAGAAAAGTCGGAAAACTCCGACATAGAAATAAACTATCTAGTATCGAATATAACCAATCAGGTTTTACTATCAACGAAAATACAATACAACTATCCAAAATCGGTGACATACCAATTACGAAACACCGACCTGTAACGGGTGAAATAAAAGGCGTTACAATCAAACAATCTAAAACTGGAGAATGGTTTGTAAGCGTTATAACTGAGGTTGAAACCCCTTCAGAAATACCTATTAAAGATATTGAATCTGAAAACGTTGTTGGTATTGATGTGAACGTGTCTAACTTGTTTGCTGATACAGAAGGAAAGAAACTTGAATCATTATACAAGTTTTTAAAACCTGAATTAGAACGGGTGAAAAAAGAACATCAAAACCTTTCTCGAAAAGAATACAAGAGTAATAATTGGAAAAAACAAAAACAAAAATTATCTAAAGCGTATACAGATCTTGTTAACAAGAGAGATGATATACTCCATAAGTTGTCTAACTGGTATGTTACTGAGTATGATTTAATAGCCTTAGAAGATATAGATTCGAAAGAATTATCGGAGAAATCGAATGGTTTAGGGAAGTATATTCGAGAACAAGCGTGGAATCGGTTTGCAGAGTTTGTGAGTTACAAAGCTTCACAAGCTGGTAATCATGTTTTGCAAGTTGATCCCTCGTACACGTCTCAAGATTGTTCTAATCCTGATTGTGATAATCGTGAGAAGAAATCATTATCACAACGTGAACACGATTGTAGTGAGTGTGGATTAGAGTTAGATCGAGATGTGAATGCGGCTTGGAACGTGCTGTTTAAAGGATTGGATAAATTAGGACTGGGATGGTCCGAATTGACGCCTGCGGAGACAGAAACCACTAATGATACTCGTTACGTATCATTACGTACTGTCGTTGAAACAGGAAGCCCCGACCCTTGAGGTCGGGGTGATTCACGAACTTATAAATTATTCGACTTAATCGTAACAATGATACTTGTTACAAATATTATAAAAAATCGAAACTTTTTTATGTTAAGAATCGAATTTACTACCATCTCACTACCAGTGTTGGTAGCGAGATTTCAAGGGTAACTGTTAGCGAGTGACCGAAAACAGGTAAGTTATACAACTTCACTTGTATTAAACCTATAATTTACTTGTTTAACACGGTCTGAATAGACGTTAGTATATTAACAGATAACGGTTAGAACGGTACCTACTAACCGTTTTGGTGAAAATCTCACTACCAACACTGTAAGTGAGATTTTTTGACATGTTTGGTTTCACTACCAACACTGTAAGTGAGATTTTTTGACATTTAGTGTATTAAAGAACAAGGCCACTGGTCATAATCTAGAAATTTAATGTAATTATTTTTATCTACAATATATTTAACTTGATCTGAATGAACAATGGAATTATCAATTGTTTCATTATTATCTCCTTCAAATATTAAAACGTGTTCTCCTTCTAATTCTTTTGCAGATTCTTTATCCATTTCTGTTTCTACATAATAATTATCAAAAATTAAATTATTATCGGATGAGATGTAATGGTCTGCTTCAGAATGGTTATATGATTCATACTCGGCAACTACACGATGTACAATATATAAATTTGTATCTGGTATTTTCGTTTCAAATTGAGCATATTCTGGTTTATATATAGCGATTTCATTATCTAAAGATGATTCTTGATCCCAATTTTCCGTTTGTATTATACCACATCCTTTTTCGATTGTTGGTTCCATACTATCCCCTCCAACTAAACTGAAATCACTATTAGGATAAATAAGACCTATTGACAATATAATAATAAATAATAAACATAGTGAAATATTTATAATTAATTTTTTATTCATTATATTTACATTTTATTTTCAATAATAATAATTTTAGGGTGTTATTTGAAAAGCAATACATTTATAATGTTTTAGATTAAATAAGTATTTATGAGTCTAAATAGAAGATCGGTCATGATTGGTATTGGTACAATTGCTGTTGGAGGTGGAGCAATTGGTTCAGGTGCATTTTCAACTGTTGAAGCTGACAGAGATGTTGATATTGAAACGGCTGGTGATAGTGAAGCTTTACTAGCAATGGAAGTTGATAATGATACACTTGAAGGAGAAGATGGTGAAACAATTGCATTTGATTTAGAAGAAAATCTAAATCTTAATGCTGTGACAGTATTTGAAGATGCATTATCAGTTACGAATAATGGAGATGATGTAGTTGATCTTGAAATTACGGATTCTGATGATGATGAAAGACAATTACTCGTTGATTCTCAAGGAGATGAAATGTACTTCGAAAATAGTGAAGTTAATGATAATACTATGGAAATTGGATCTGAAGAAACGGTTCAATTTGATGTAGGTTTTAATCTAGAAGGTTATACAAATTCAGAAGATGCAGATGATGAAATACCAGAAGGCGTAACATTCGTCGCAACAGAACAAGATTAAAACAACTAATTAATTTTTATTTTTTATAAAAAACACGACAAATATATTTATATATAATTTGATAGCAATTCACTTCTAAATTCATTTACATCAAAATTATCTTTTTCAATAGTATTAAGTATATAATTAACCTCTTCTTTTGTTATTTTTATATCTTCACTTGTTAAAAGTTCATCTATATTATTCTGTATTTCTCTAAAAGTAGATATTCCAAGCAAGTATGGTATACTCCAACCTTTTTTACAAGACGGTTCAATTTCTTCTAATTGATTAATAAATTTATTAGCACCGTCTTCATATCGTTCCAATTGTAATATTAGTTGTAACATGCATTCTTTTACCATTGGTTGATTACTTGATAATAAAATATCTTCCTGCTTTATATCATATGATTTCAAGATAGATTGTGGTATATATATGCTATTTTCTTTCTCATAATCTTCATAAATATCTTTTAAAATATTTATATATTGTAAAAATAATCCATAATTTTCAGCATTTTTATGTAAATTATTTATAGTATTTTCACTCGTAATATTATTTTTTGTTATTATTAGATCTACGATAGTGTGACCAACAGTTCCTGCTACATAATAACAATATTTATCAAGATCATCTACTGATTTGATTCTTATTCCTGATATGTTATTGTCACGGGTTACGTATTTAGACATACCATATGTTAATTCAATAGACCAAGCAATTATATGATTCTTATACTCTCTTGGTATATTATTTAATAAATTTATAGTTTTATCTATATCTAATACTAAATCCCAATCATTATTATCTTTTTTAACTTTATTTATTTTTGATAAAAATTCCGTCGTATCTGTATTATAATTATTATTTAAAATTTTTATATAATCATATAATAATTCTTTTTTTACTTTAGGCTCAATATGTTTTGAATCTTCAATAGTATCTGGAATCCTACAAATGAGATAATGTAAACCAGTATAATATCTATACGGTTGCGGTAAATATTTAATAGATAATGCAAATGTTCTAGAGACTTTATTTAAATGTGAATCAATCCATTCTTGATCATTTTTAGAAAATTTATAACTATTATTTATAGACATTGTATATATAAGTTATATTCCAATGTATAAAAGATTATTCCTGTGAATAATTCTAAGATCAAGCCTCGGGATGATTCACATTTAGTTTTGCGTACAAATATTTGCTGAATTTAAATTAACATATCTATCTTCACTTATCAATCCATTAATATTTTCAACATTAATAATTTCAGGATCAGGATAATCATTGTTGTCACCTTTTAATACAATAACATGCTCTCCTTCTAATTCTTTAAAATCAGAATATTCTTGTGAAGAATACTGTTTTTCTTTATCATTTGTCGAATTATCAACAAAATACTCTTCTTCAGAAATATAATAATTATCATTATCTATACTATAATTTTCGTTTTCATAAATAACTCTGTGAGCAACATAATAACTAATATTTCTTATATCTGATTCTACTAAATTACTATTAGATTGATAACTAACAATTTTATTTTCTAAAGAAGACTCATAATCCCATTCTTCTAATTCTGCTATATTACATCCACCTTCTATAGACGGGTCCATACTTTCACCCTGAAGAAAAACTATACTATTCATAGGATAAATAATATAAGCAACGAGTAGTACAACTGTCGTAATTAAAAAGAGTACGCTAAAGTTGTATTTCATACATGAATAGTTGTATCATAGGTATTTAATAGTTATTAAATTGATATACTTAAAAACGTTCTTATTATAATTTATAACAGTTTTAATATTTAACGTTTATAATTAAATGTAATGATTTTCAAAATTACAACTTTTATTATTTAATTATCTAATTATAACTCTATTTAAAACAAGATTCAAGAATACTGTAGATTAAAATCCTATCGAAGGTGTATCCCGCAGTAAATCTAAATAGTAACAATTAAGTAAATTCTCGTACAATACAGAAATTAACTATGAGAAAACCCCCAGGACCAGACGTTAGTGGACCGAAGTTACCCACCGTTCCGATTAGTGAGCCTGAGTTGGAAGTGCGATTTCTTGAACAAGTGCTAGACCTAGCTGACGACAGGGTATGTCTGTTCAGTGTCTGTGCCATCAAACCAACATTAGACTCTGTAGGACTCGGCGTAGATGATAATGGTTACATCACTGATGAAGACAATAAGTTGATTGAGCCAGCTGTCTTTGATGAAACTTTGTTTTATGAGTCAGAAGATCCTGCCGATAATCCAACTCGTGACTACTTCCGACCTCAAAGTGAGGTTGAAGATTACTTCTTTGGAAATAAAGGTATCCACTTGTCTGACCTACATTCAATCACGTTCCATAACGGCACTCCATATCCTGTACGAGATGACATTTTTAACCTTAACAAATTTAGAGGCTGTACAGGAATGATGTTCTCCGTTGTTACAAGATGGAGTTCTGCCCTACTCAATGTGGTAGATGATATTCCCCTATTCGTTGTTGCTAAACCCTTGAAAGAACATGAGTTAGACCTGTCATGTCTTCACTGTGGAGAAACTGAGGATGTTAGTAAGTGGAACATCAGTGAAGATAATCCAGAGGATGTCTGTTGTAAACACTGTGGAGAAAACTGGATACATGGAACTGTATATCACTGTACAGAGTGTGGTGAAGTAACTCCTTTGGGTGCTTACGATGATGACGATAGGAGTATGTATTGGGAACCGTATTGCAAATCGTGTAAGGCAGGGGTAGGGTTCCTAGATAGGTATAGTTATTCATCTCGATTAGATGAGGATGAGAATAGTACGCTCTCAGAACTACAAGAAAACGTGTGATAATTTAATTCAATGGTTTGTCGTCAGAATTAAGATTTTTTGTAATGTGTATCCGACATTTTGCAGGCTTTAGCTAAAAACTCTAACTCACAACCTGTATATTCCTGTAGTTTGTCTCTTATAATTTGAATATACATATTTTTTTACTATTAAATTATAATAAATTACTATTATTTTATAGTTAATTACTATATAAGTATAACAAATTACTATTATTTTATAGTTAAATGAGTACGAAAGGATTTGAACCTTTAACCTACAACTTCGAAGGTTGTTGCTCTATATCCAATTGAGCTACGCACTCTTAAAAAGCCATAAGTCGGATTTGAATCGACGAAGATTCCATCTGCAGTGAAACACGTTACCAAGCTCTGTCATTATGGTACAAATGGAGGTAGAAGGATTTGAACCCCCGACAAGTTGATTTGGAGTCAACTGTTCTGGCCTAACTGAACTATACCTCCAGTAAAAATTATAATGGGTACGATTGGATTTGAACCAATGATCTTCACCATGTCAAGGTGATATTTTAACCATGCTAAACTACGCACCCGAAGCGGATTTGGAGAGATTTGAACTCTCGATTTTTTGGTTAAAAGCCAAACGCTTTAGGCCAAACTAAGCTACAAATCCATTTAAAGTCCAGATGAGAGATTTGAACCCTCGTCCCATCCGCCACAAGGATGAATGTTAGTCCACTACACCAATCTGGACACATTATTATATGAGGAAGGGAAGATTTGAACTTCCGTCACTAGCACCCAAAGCTAGTATTATAAACCAAACTAAACCACTTCCTCATTATTGCAAAATTATTTTATTTGCAATTAATTCGGAACGCTTTGATTTGAACAGAGGACGCCTGATCTTCAATCAGGTGCTTTCCCAAATTAAGCTATGTTCCGATTTTATTATAATTACTTTTCATATTTATGATGGAATCAGATATCCAGTATTTTAAGTTTCATCTAATTTCTCTTAGATTTACCCTAATTAAATCTATCGGTTATCAGATTTAATTGGGCTTTTACACTTATATTGGATAGATCCCAACTTAGTTTCCTAAGTTTTATTGTTTATAATTTGAAAATCATCAGTTCCAAAATCCAAAGAATTTTATTTTCCATCTTTGAATTTTGTTCCGTGATGAATGTTAGAAAATAAATGGTCCGACACCAATATTCTTATGACCATGATTTGGACGCCAATCTGGTCGGGTATCGGGACAACCAGTTTGTCGTTTATAGTTTTTTATCATGGTTATTTTCTACTTCTGTATAGAAGGTGTAGGTATATAAATCTTTCTATATTGATTGAGAATTTGAGCATAAAATATTAAACGTTATAATAATAATATTAAATATGGTATTATTTACCAAATATGAGAAAGCGATATATCATATAGATAAATCAAAATCATATGCTGAAAATGATCAAATAAATAAATCAATACAAGAAATTATATTAGCATATGAATCTTTGGAAAATACACCAGCACAAAATAATCAAAAGTTGAGAAAGTATGCTGAAACTTCTATCAATTCATTATCTGATAAAAGAGTAAATAATGGTATACAACAAATTGAAAATATTAAACAGAAATTAGTAGATCAACAAGATATGATTATTAAATCTAATAAACTAACAAATGAATAATATATTATTATTTATACTTGGATGATTCATATTTACTCATTAAATAAGCATTACCACCATCATTATAGAATGATTCTAATTCTTGTATAATATCAAAACCTAAACTTTTATATAAATTAACAGCTTTTTTATTATTGATTCTAACATGACAATAAATATTATCCTGAATTTCACTTATAATATAATTCATTAATTTTTTACTTAAACCATTTCCTTGTTTGTTTAATCTAATAGCTAGTAAAGATAAATAATACCCATTATTTTTTTCATCTATAATAGCATATCCTAATACATTATTTTTGCTCTTTTTAAGTAAATATACTTTATTATTTTTATATACTTTATAAAAAAAGTTCCAGCTTTGTTTTAATAAATCATGTTTATTTAAAATCTCTTGTTTAATTTCCCAGCAGTTGATTAAATTTGTCGTATCTCCTTCATCAACTGTTTTGATTAATATACCCCTCATCTTATTATACTATACTATTTCCAACTATATTAGTATTTTCAAATCTTTTTAGAACCTATTAGTATTATTAGTAATTAAATATTTAAATTTTCAAATTACTTATAAAAATTTAAAATAAAAACGGTTTTTAGGTATAAGATCGTAACATACTATATTAATATGAATGAGCAAACTATTAAATTAAAACGTGTAGAATCTAGTATACTAGTTGATGCTCTAAAATGGTATTTAGATGAAGAAGAAAATTTAGAAAATGATACTATAGAAATGATTGAAAAAAGTGTGGAAGAATTAAATACAAATAATACAATAACCATATCTAAAGATGATGGCATACTTATAAAAACAGAAATTCTTAAACATTATACATATGAATTAAAACCATACTTACAATCAATGGAAAACACGGGGAAAAATATGCGTTTTTATGAAAATAATGTTAAAAATATTTCAGAAGAATTTCAACGGAGAGGGATGTAAAAATGAAAGTTAATCAATTAACAATTACAGATGAAGATCGAAATATTATTAATGAATATTTTAATCAGTTTAAATATCAATATGATAAAGTAGATAATAAAGAAGTAGATAAAATATATAATTTACTAAAAGAATTAAATTATAATATAATAATAAAATGGAAAAAAACGGTTATTTTTTATTATAATAAATTAGTAGAATATATAGATAATAATAATATGTTCGTATCTAATCTAAATGATATACATTTAATTAGTAATATTAAAATTAGTATTATAAATTCAATTGTATTAGATATAATTAATTATATTAAAAATATGAAAACAAAAATTATAAAAAATTATTAAAAAGAGTAATATTTTAATTAATACTATAGACTATTATTTTTAAAAATATATAAATAATTTCTATTTTTCCAACTTGGTATTTCAATTTTTTCAGATAAGTAATAATTATCTGTTAAATATGTATAAAATTCTTTCGTAGCCATAATATTCGAATACAGTTTTCCAACAAAAAATACTTCGCTCGGATCTAAATTTGAAACTACATCAAATGCTAAACTATTATTAACGGGTGGCCAACACATTAATATTTTATTAGTAGATGGTACAATTGTAGGATTATCTATAATATCATATGCACAAACATCATTTACAGTAATCCAATTATTATCTTTTAATTCTATATCGGTAGGATAAATATTTCCACCATTTTTATTTACTATGTAAGCCCAATATCCTTTACCTGAACCTATCTCTAATAATTGTCGTTCTTTAACAAGTCTGTTAATAGCATCTGCATTTGGAATTGCCCAACCATATTTCTCCGTTAATTCTTTTCTTTTTCCTAACCATGTTAAAGCTCTATTAGAATTTAAAGATACTACTTCTTCAAATTCTGTATAGTAATCTGGCTGCTCGTATTTATCATCTTTAGTCTCTAATAAAGGCATACAAAACCGTTTACACTACGATTTTATAAATGTTATTATATTATTTTTTAGTTATTTATTGTGAATTACCTCGACCTCAAGGGTCGGAGTATTCTCCCATACCGATGATAAACCAAGTTCAATTTTTTTATTTCTGCATTTATTTTATATGTTTCTGGCTTAGGAATATTAACGATTTTTAATCTAGACTATCAATTATCCATACTTGATTTATGTTCTATTTCTCGTTTTCCTGTTAGATTATTTTCCATAGTCTCTGATAGTTTTTATATAATTAAGTGTTTTGATTTCATTAGAATGATATTTTTTCTAAATTATTTAAATAATCAATATAATAATCAATTACTTTTATTCTAAATTGTTTTTTTGTTATTTTATATATATTTTCATTTTTTATATTTATTCCTATTTTATTATTCAAAAACTTATTTTCAAGTTTTTTTATAATTATATCAGAATCGATATTTTGCGTAACTAAAATCTCAAATTCAGATTGAAACTCGTCTGACTCTATCAGATTTTCTATAGTTTCTCCAATCTGTTGATTGAACATATGGTTATATGTTTATAGTACTATTAAACGATATCGGTATCATTTTTGATAATTAACCGTTTTAAAATGGTTTGTAGTATATATTTGGTTTCATATTTATATAAAAACGGCGAAAGTATCATAAAGATGGCACAACATATGAATGAATATGGACTCAATAATAGATGAAGCATTAGACGAAGAAGACTTAACAGAAGACCAAGAAAAGGATATTAAAGAAAAACATGATAAAATTACAGAAAATGTAGATACCGACAAAGGTACAAGCATGGAAGAAATAAATTCTTATATTGACAACATTCAAAAAAATATTAGCGTTATTGGATGTGGAGGTGGAGGTTGTAATACTATAAACCGTATATATGATGAACAAATAGACGGAGCAGAATTAATAGCCGTAAACACAGATGCTCAAGATCTTAAGGAAAGTAAATCAAATATACCATTATTAATAGGACCTGAAATTTGTAACGGGCAAGGTGCTGGTAGCGTTCCAAGAAAAGGAGAAGAAGCAGCAAGAGAAAGTATAGATGAAATAGAAAATCTCGTCAAAGATCAAGACATGGTTTTCATCACTGCTGGAATGGGTGGTGGAACAGGAACAGGGGCTGCTCCCGTTGTAGCTGAAGTAGCAAGTGAATATGCTCTAACAATATCTATCGTTACAATTCCATTTACAGCAGAAGGAGCTTCTAGAATGAACAATGCTAAAGCAGGATTAAATAATCTAAGAAAACATTCTGATACGGTTATTGTAATTCCAAATGACAAGTTGTTAGAATTTGCTCCTAATATATCTATTCAAAAAGCATTTAAAATATGTGATGAAGTGTTAATGAGAAGCGTTAAAGGAATTACAGATTTAATTACGCAACCGAATCTTGTAAATCTTGACTTTGCTGACGTTAAAACAATAATGGGTGGAGGTGGCGTAGCAATGATTGGGTTAGGAGAATCTAACTCTCAAAATAAAGCTGTTGATAGTGTATCAGATGCACTTAATTCACCATTGATTGATGTTAATATAGATAATGCATCAAATATTTTAGTTAATGTATCAGGAGGAGAAAATATGCAAATAGAAGAAGCACAAGGTGTTGTCCAGCACATTAATAATCAAGTTTCAGATGATGCACGTATTATTTGGGGAGCTGGAGTTGACGAAGAAAAAGATAATGAAATACATACGATGATAGTAATAACTGGTGTTGAATCACCACAAATGTTCGGTGATGAACCAGATGAAAATGAAGAAGAAGTATTTGAAAATGAACCTGTTATCACAGATGATTCTTCAGATACGGCAAAACAAATTGATTACGTTAGATAATATCAAAAATCATCAATAATTTCTATATCTAATATATTTTCCACTTTTTTAACAGAAGATTTTTTTAGATCTTCACGAATTGCTTTACCATTTTCCAATGCAACAATTACTTCCTTATCTACATTAGATTTATCTGCTAATTCATCTTGCATTAATCTTTTTTCTTTTCGTTTCTTCTCAACTTTATTACTATAATTTGAAACTAAATAAGAAACACTATCCTCGTTATATGTTGGTCTTGATTCTTCAACCCAATCATTATCTAAACTCGTTATAGTATATCCTGTTTTTACGGTATCTGATTTATTATTAGAGGATTTTTTTACAGGATTCTTATTTTTCTCTCTATTTTCGTTTTTATTATTACCTCTTGTATCACTATCGTTAAATGAAATACATTCTGAACATACTTCTAAAGTTGCTTTTTCAACCACAGCTTTTTCTAATGATGTATTACTTTTACCACATAGTTCACATGAATTACTTTTACCATCATTTGAAGAATCTATTGAATATTTAGCCATTATATTTATTATATAAGTATACAAGTACAAAATACTATTGTTAATTAAATATAAAAATAATATAGTATTAAAAATATATTCATATAATATGTTTGAAGATAAAATAAGTGAATTTCTTAGAAATTTAAATATGGTAAATGAACTTAAATTATTAGATCGAGTAAGTTATAGGAAAGTATATGAAATCCAAGACAATAGAATTCCTGAACATATAAATAATTGAGAAAATCAGTAATATAATTGTAAAAATAAGCAATTGATCAGAAAGGTATAGATGCAAACAAACATGAGGAAGATGTTTGGAGACAAAAACACAAGATGCAACAGTATTCTTTCCCTATTATGGAACAAGAGAAAATGAAAAATATTTAATAATGGAAAAATTAGATACAAAATCTTAAATAACTAATATACAAATTAAATACTACAAAAAACGATTTAAGAAAAAATATGATAATATTAATCCTGCTCTTGATAAAGATATAAAACCATCAAATATGGGTTATTATGGTAATAATAATATGTTAGTTCTTATAGATTATCACTACGTCTATCCTTAATTTATTAATTATATTATACTTTTTCTAGTTATTATTTTTATTATAATTTAAGTTAATAAAATATACTATATAATATTTTTTAATCGTAATATATTTACTATTAAATATTAGTAAATATTATTCTTCCGAAGCTTTATCTAAATATGATTCAAAATCAATATCTCGATCATTCATTAATAGTTTTAATGCTTTTAAATGTCTTTCTGCTACAGGCATCCAACTTTTAACATAGTCTAATTCTTTATTTAATTCTTCAATCGTTTCTTTCCCATCTATATTAATATTGTTATTATCTTTGTTATTATTTTTATTTATTAAATTAATATTTTCTTCTATATCTTTTACTCTATCTCTATTATCACTAACAGTTTCATTTAGCATATTAAAAGATTCCATTAATCTTGAAATATCATTTTCTATATTATTTAATTTTTCTGTAACGTTATCAGATTGTTTTCCTTCAGTTGGCTCAATTTCATCTACGACTAAATTTAATTGATTCTTTAATCCTTCAAAGTCAGTTTTGAAATTTTCAAATTCCTCTCTTGTTAATTCAACAATTTCTTCTGTATCTTCATCTTTACCTAATACTTTTTCACCTGCTTCACCTTTTCGAATTGCTGTATCTCCTTCTTCCGTCAAAATCGCAATTTTTGGTGGTGTTCTATCTCCTTTACCTTGTTCTGCTCTATCTATCTCAATCCAATTTTTATCTTCTAATTTAGTAAATCTATGACCTACTTGTCCTCTTGTCATTCCTGTTTCTTCACGTATTGTTGAAGTATCTGCTTCTCCCCCATATTCTATTAACACTCTTAAAAAATCTTGTGATAATTCATCTACAGGCATATTAAAATATAATAAAATATAACCCTATATATATATCCCCTAAACCACTATTTCAACCATATTAAAACCGTATTAATACAATCCAAACGGTCAAAAATAATTATGTTATTATTATTACAATAACAGTATTTAACTATACGATTTATTTACGAGATTTTAACATATATATTTGTTTTAAATATTAATTTTTCTAAATCGACTTTATAATAATTACCTTAGCATTTTTAATTTAATACTCTCATAAAATAAAAATTTTGTATGACTATTTACTATTAATAAATGTCTTATTCATAATTATCTTTTATAAATTCAACTAATGGCAAAATATCTTCTGTTAATTCACCGTCTAATATTATATTATTGATCTCATCAAATTCTATATAATCATAGTTATCTAATAATGGTATATGATTATGATAATAGTTTATTTTTTTCCGTTCATTATCTATATGATTTTCTAGGTTTATCTCTCCCTTTTCATTTAATTCATCTAATAGTTCTATACGTTCTTCATGTGCTATGGCATTAAGCAGGTTTTGAACCATCAGGAAAATAGATCATAGGTAATTATATAAGTATTTTTATTACCTTCTTATGAAATTTCTATCGAAATTAATAGTGTTTTATAATTTATATAATAATAATTATTTTACTATATTTTTATAGTATTTTTTATCATATTACTATAAAACCATGAACCATATGAACCATATTACTACCATAATATAGTTAACCGTCTTTAGACCGTTTAAAATCGTGTTTTCGGTGCCTCTCGACATTTAATATTATTAAATCAGTTAAAATAATACTGATAATATATTATACTTAGAGAGGAATTATATATTCCTTAAGAAACCTCAAAAACAACACGAAATATAGAGAAGATTATCAATAATGAACAAATATACAACTATATAACTAACTATAAATAACGCTACTTTTTATACATAATATAACTTCTAATAAAAGGATGAAATCACAACATTAAATAAGAATGATACTCTTATATATTACAAGATATACATGGTAAATATCTTTAAAACTAACCACTACTAACAGACAATATAACTAAGAGACTAATACTTCACTAAATTAATAATAACTATATTATATAAACAGTAAGTCAGACTTATATTATTTATTATTCAATTATCTACTATATTTCCATATTCAATTATCTACTATATTTCCATATTCAATTATCTACTATATTTCCATATTCAATTATCTACTATATTTCCATATTCAATTATCTACTATATTTCCATATAGAAAAGCTTATTAACAGATATATCTTATTTTGGATATGGGAAAAAACAATTTAATACTTAAGAAAAAAGGTACAAATATACAATTACCTGAAGATATATATTCTGCAAACACTGATAAATATATCATAGAAAATATCAATAATTTATTTAAAAATTTATCTACAGAATTACAAGATATTAATTCAATTATAATTATTTCAGATTCAAATAAAATGAAAGGAGAAAAAACTCTTGCATATACATATTCTAAAATAGATATTCCTATTATTAGAATTTCAGATGAAAGAAGTGTTGGAACATTTTCATTCTCTGGTAAACAAGGTTGCTGTTGGTTTATTGCTCCACATTTAGATGCTTGGTTTCACCCATCAGAAATTGAAAGAACAAGTGAAAAAATATTCAATTTTATAAATAAATATTATAAATTAAATAATATTACTAAAAATAAATTAATCGATTTATTTAATGCCCCTAATAAATTTGATGAAAAAAATATTAAAAAGTCTTTTCCGTTAATGGAGAAAACACCAGATAAAAAATATTTCTGGAGATCATGGATTATAAGTAGAGCTTTATTAACACCTGGATTAGTGTTAGATAAAAAAAGAGCAGCAACTAGAGCTAATATGAAAGTAGAAGCTTTTGAAAAAAGAAAGAATGAGTTTGAAGAAGCTAAATATAATGGAATATTTTCAGATTATTTAGATGATAGATGGTGGATGAAATCACTGGAAAGAATAGTACATGAAAATAAAATTACGGTTAAAGATAAAAACAAACCTAAATGTTCAATATGTGCTAAATTAAATCCACAAAGAAATGCAAGGTATAATCATTACAAGGATGATTTTTCTACTATCGTTCCTGTTCATTATAAATGTAGTAATATAACAAAAACAACCAGAGATCCATATTTAAACATAAGAGAAGTAGCATATGAGGACGAGAGGACATTACATAAGTATTTGAATTAATAATAT